>Ga0335085_10000585_pt1 | contig 98576 bp, 83 predicted proteins | sample Lox_Sample_45_FD_206712 | JGI IMG/M metagenome (GOLD analysis project Ga0335085, IMG submission 206712) | Soil microbial communities from Loxahatchee National Wildlife Refuge, Florida, United States - Lox_Sample_4.5 | ecosystem: Environmental > Terrestrial > Soil > Wetlands | place: USA...
CTCCCCGAAACCCCGAATACCCATCGAAGAATGTTTTCTAACATCGTTGACGAAGATACAAGCCACGGCGAACGCCCTTCTCGCCGTGGGCTTTTTGCCTCATGAAAGAACCCACGGTCAGAAAAGCACTGACCGTGGCTACCCCGCTCGTCGAGAATTTCCAATGATTGCATGCTGGCCCAGAAATGGGCTTGACAAGCTTCCATTACTTATAATACATTAGATCATGAGTGAAAAAACGAGGCCCCCGGAAACCAGCCGGCACCCGATTCACCGTCCACCGCACTACCGGCCCGGCTGAGCCCGCGCCGCCTGGCCTCCAACCGCCGCAACGCCCTCAAATCCACTGGACCCCGCACCAAGGCCGGCAAGTATCGTTCCGCCCTCAATGCCCGCAAGCAGGGGTGGTGTCCCGAGGCCATGGAGCGGGAGCTGCGCGCCCGCGGCGAAGACCCGCGGGAGTTCTGCCGCCTGCATCGGGATCTGGCCGCCATTTTCCGTCCCACAGACGCAGCCGTCTCGACGGCGGTAGAGCTCATGGCGCGCGCCTGGTGGCAAAAGCTGCGGCGTTTTCGGCAGTGGCTGGGCGCCGGGGCCCCGTCGTGCCCGGAGATTGACGCCCGTCTCGACGCCCTACTGGGCGTAGCGGTTGCGATGATGCGCCAGCGCAATCAGCCTTGGAAGACACGTCTGGCGGCCATCGTGGGGCCTCTGATTGGGAGTCCGTCCCAAACCCGACAGCAGATCGAAGGGCAACTCTCCCTGTTCCGGGCGTTCGGCGCCCAGCCGGGCGGGCGCAGGCGCCCGGTGGCCGCGTCGCAGAGCCGGGAGGCGCTAGAGGCGTGGATCGAGGGCGCCCTGGAACGGATCATGGCCCAAGGCGCGGCCGGGGCGGGACAGCAAAACGAACCCAAGCGAACCCAACAGGATTAAGTCATTTAACATGAGACGATCAGCTGGAATTCGTGGAAAGCGAAGCCAAGATGGTTATCCTCCTTGGTTTCAATGGCTTACGATCCACAAGAGCCCTTATTCTTTCAAAACGTATGTTGATGGCGCCTTGCCGGTCAATGGGACCCCTAAGGACGGTCCCAGAGTTGAAAACTAACCCAAGCGAACCCAATGGGATTAAGTCTAAATTAATCATAGAATTATGGGGAATTGGCGAAAAGCGAACCCAAGGAGGCTATCCGACTTGTTTTCAATCACTTCGACCGCAAAACGGGCCGATTCCTGGGAAAACGATGGTGTCCCTGGTCAATGAGGGTGGTTCGCCTGGGCCTGGAAGGCAAGCCAAGGCCAGGGTGTCGCGCGCCGATCGGCAGGTCGTGAGCCTGCGCCCGAGCGGTTTGGGAGGCCTGGCAGGCCATCTGACTTACAATGTACGGCATGTCCGAGACCGCGATCGAACCCGATCACGTTCGCGGAGAACGATGGCTACGGGAAGCTGGGCTCGTGGTCGGAGTGATCGCCGCGGTGAAGCTGGCGCTGCATCTGTATACCTGCCGCCAGTACGGTTATTTCATCGACGAACTCTACTACCTGGCCTGCGCCCGGCACCTCGACTGGGGCTATGTCGATCAGCCGCCGCTGATCGCCTTGATCACCTGGTTGGAGCGCGGGCTGCTCGGCAATTCACTCCTGGCCATCCGCCTGCTGCCCGCTCTGGCTGGCGCGGCCAAGGTCGTATTGACCGGCCTGATCGCGCGCGAGCTCGGCGGCCGCCGGTTCGCGCAGGGACTCGCCGCCCTGTGCGTTCTGCTGGCTCCCGGCTTTCTGAGCGTGGATCACCTTCTCAGCATGAACGTGTTCGAGCCGCTGTTCTGGATGGGATGCGCCTACCTCACGCTTCGAATGGTCAACACCGGGAACACCCGGCTCTGGCTCTGGTTCGGGGCGTTGGCGGGAGTGGGCCTCGAGAACAAGTACTCGATGGTGATCTTTGCTTTCGGCATCGTCGCCGGCCTGCTACTGACGGAGCGGCGCCGGCTCCTCGCCACCCGATGGTTGTGGGTGGGCGGCGCCATTGCGTTCCTGCTCTTCCTGCCCAACCTGTTGTGGAGCGTCCATCATCACTTCCCGTTCCTGGAACTGCAAGAGGACATCCGGCGCAGTGGCCGCAATGTCCCCATGCCGCCGCTCAGGTTCCTGCTGCAGGACGCCTTCGCCATGCTACCGCTCACGGTGCCGGTCTGGCTCGGGGGCTTGTGGTTCTTCTTCCTCCGGCGCGAAGCCAAGCCTTTCCGCTTCCTGGGTTGGGCATGGATCGTGGCGGCGGTAGTCATCATGATACTTGACCCTCGCATCTACTATCTCTTCCCCGCCTTCCCGGTTCTGTTCGCCGGCGGCGGCGTTTTGTGGGAGCGCTGGCTGGCCGGCCCACGGCTGCGATGGATCAAAGTAGCCTACGGCGTCTTGCTGGTGCTGACGGGCGCGCTGCTGGCTCCCGCCGCGCTTCCGCTCCTGCGGCCTGAGGCGTACATCCGCTATGCGGCGGCCCTACACCTCCAGCAGCCGCGCATCGAGACTCATCGGCTCGGTCCGCTTCCGCAATTGTTCGCCGATCAGTTCGGCTGGCCGGAGATGGCCGCTACGGTCGCCGGCGTCTATAACAGCCTGCCGGCTGACGTGCGCGCCCGGACCGCCATCTTTGGAGAGAACTACGGCCAAGCCGGGGCCATCGATCTCTTTGGTCCGGCCTACGGATTACCGCCGGCCATCAGCGGCCACCAGAATTACTTTCTCTGGGGACCCGGGAATTACACGGGTGAAAGCGTGATTGTCATGGACGGCAACGAAAGTGAGCTCCTGCGCGTATTCGCTTCCGTGCGTAAGGTGGCTCACGTTTCCCATCCCTACTCGATGCCGTACGAACATTTCGATGTCTACTACTGCCAGGGTCTCGAGAAACCTCTGAGCCAGATGTGGCCCGGCGTGAAGAGCTGGGACTAGACTCGGCCGAAGGGGTCGCGTGGTTTGCATTGCCGCTGCTGAGTTGTGGGCTCATACTTCGGCGTGGTAGGGCGGTTGATGACGGGAAGACAAGCTAAAACCGGGCAACCAGCGGGCCCCGGCAAGGCTTGGGTAATAGCCGTCGCCTCGCTGTCGGTAGGCGCTGCATTCTTTGCGCTCTGGTTCTGGCTGCTTCCGTACTGGCTGGGCTTTCACGTTGACACGGCGGGCGCCGCGCGATGGCGCTGGATCGCAGCCCTACCCTCAGTGCTTGGTTTTGCAGTGGCGCTACGCTGCGTCTGGGACTTCGGATGGACGGGACATGGAACCCCGGCGCCAATGGCTCCGCCCAAAAGGCTGGTCGTGGTGGGGTTCTATCGGCACGTGCGGAACCCCATGTACTTGGGGTTCTTCATGGGTTGGGTCGGGCTGTGGGTGGTCTTCGGACGAGCCAGCCTGGCCGCGATCACGGTGGCGGCCGTGATTGTGCTAGGCGTGGTCGTGTTTGTTCTCTGGTACGAGGAGCCTACGCTGCGGAGAACCTTCGGCGGGGAGTACGAAGAATACTGCAGAAATGTCCCCCGCTGGTTCCCGCGAATACGTCCATGGGTCAGGTGACGGGCCACGGCAGGCCCACGCGTGTTGCGGGCTATCTGGCTCCGGCTTGTCGGTCAAGGTGCCCATTCAATGAGATTCACCGTCGCCCTGCTTCAGATTGCGCCGCACGGCAACGATCAGAGCCGGAATCTCGACAAGGGGCTCGAGCGCTGCCGGGAAGCGAAATCCATGGGCGCAGACCTGGCCGTGTTCCCGGAACTCTGGAATACCGGAGCCACCCGATGTCCCCTCAGTGCGGCCGGACGGCAGACCTGGACGGCTTCGGCGGTCGGCCGCAGGAGCGACTTCTTCGTGAGCTTCGCTGCCTTGGCGCGGGAACTGAGGATGAACATCGCGCTGACCTATCTGGAAGCGTACTCGCCCAAGCCCCGAAACTCGGTCTCCATCATCAATCGCGCCGGTGAGGTGGTGCTGAACTACTCCAAAGTCTTCATCTGTGATTTTGGCGAAGCCGAGCTTCTCAAGCCTGACCCCAATCCCACGGCCGTCGGCTGCGACGTGAATTGCAGCCCCGGAGGGTCATTCGAGGTCTGCGTGCTCCGCGGCGCTGAGGGCGATGTTCGGGTCGGGGCGATGATCTGTGCTGACCGGGAGTTCCCGGAGCCGGCGCATCAGTTGATGCGGAATGGTGCAGAGCTCATGGTGGTGCCCAACGCCTGTGAGTGGGACGATGTTCGAACGGCGTGCCTCAAGACCCGGGCTTTTGAGAACCTGGTCGGTGTGGCGATGGTCAACTATCCCGCACCCGTGAACAACGGCCAGTCCCAGGCCTACACCTGCGTGCCTTGGAAAGATGGCAAGGCCAGGGAAATGCTCGTGGCAAGAGCTTGCGAGCGCGAACAGATCCTGCTTGTCCACTTCGATGTCGACGAGGTCCGCTCATTTAGGAGTCTGGAATCGTGGCGCATGGAGTATCGGCGCCACGGGCTCTCACGTCATTTTGCCGTGTAGTGGGCTCGCGGTTGTAGTCGCAGGGAGGCCGCAGACCTATCGCTAATCCGGCCCCTGAGAAGCGCGTCCATGTCTTCGCTATTACTGTTTGGGCTTTACACTCTGGAGTCATGGCGTCACAATGAACTAAGTCAACTACTGCGCGTGGCCCTGCTCGCCGCGCTCAACGATTCGGTGTGCCGTTATGCGTGTGAGCTTGCGCCTCATTTTTTCGCTCGCCCTGGGGATCGCCGCCGTAACCTTCATCTTTGCCCGCAACCAAGTGCGGGCCGAAAAACGCAGTCTGCAGAACGACTTGGAGACCCGCTCGGAAGTCCTGGCGGAGAGCATGCGAGAGGCCATCGAGCCCCTCTTTGGCCCGCGCACCCAGCGCGATCTGCAGCGGCTGGTCGACCGCTTCGGGAAAGATCAGCGTCTGGCCGGCATCGGCATCTACGGCTTCGATGGCAGCCTGATGGTAGCGACCCCCGGCCTGGTGCAGCGCCTTAGCGCGCGCCCCAGCTCGGTGGTCGAGGCCATGACCTCAAACCAAGGCCACGGACAGTTCCTGACGCTGGATGGGCGCTGGACCCACATTTACGCCGTCCCGCTGCGCCGCAACGACATCCCCGTCGGAGCGTTGGTGGTGCTGCACGACGCCAGTTACATCGACGCGCAGAGTTCGGCCATCTGGCGCGATGCGCTGCTGCACGTCTTGATTCAGACCATCCTGGTAGTGGTGGCCACGCTGCTGATCGTGCGCTGGAGCTTTCGAGGGCCGGTGGCTCGCATGACCGCCTGGATGAGAGCTCAGCGCGCCGGCCACCCTTCGCCGCCGTCAGAGGTCCCTGAGGACGTCTTCAAGCCCATCGTTCGCGAGGTCAGGGCCTTGACGCGGAGCCTGGCCGTTGCCCGGTCGGCTGCCGAGGCGGAGGCGCGCTTGCGCGAGTCGGCCGAATCCCTCTGGACAGCAGAGCGCCTGCGGGTCCACCTGCGCAGCAAGCTGCCGGAAGGTTCACTGCTTGTGGTCTCGAACCGCGAGCCTTACATGCACGTCCGCCAGGACGGCACCACCCGGGTCCTGGTTCCGGCGAGCGGTCTGGTAACAGGCATGGAGCCAGTGCTGCTGGCCTGCGGGGGCACCTGGATCGCCCAGGGTTCGGGCAATGCCGATCGTGAAAACAGCGACGACCATAGTCGCTTGCGAGTTCCCCCGGAGGAGCCGCAGTACACTTTGCGGCGAGTCTGGCTAAGCAAGGAGGAGGAGAAGGGTTACTATCTGGGATTCGCCAACGAGGGTCTGTGGCCCCTTTGCCACATCGCGTTCACCCGGCCCATCTTTCGAGCCCAAGACTTCGAATACTACCGGCAGGTAAACCAGAGATTCGCCGACGCCGTGCTCGAGGAGATCGGTGATACGCCCCACCCATCGGTGCTGATCCAGGATTACCATTTTGCCCTTCTGCCGAGCCTCATCAAGCATCAGCGGCCCGACGCCCGGGTCTCGGTCTTCTGGCACATCCCCTGGCCCAATCCGCAGGTGTTCGGCATCTGCCCCTGGCAGCGCGAGCTGCTGGACGGCCTGTTGGGAGCCGACTCGGTCGGATTCCAGATCCAGTCTCACTGCAACTATTTTCTGGAGACGGTAGACAGTGTGCTCGAATCGCGGGTTGACTGGGAGCATTTTGCGGTCGAACGCCACGGCCATCGCACTTTGGTGCGGCCGTATCCGATCAGCGTGTCGCTGACCGAAGAAGCGGAACCCGGGGAAGGTCCCAACCCTTACCTGGAACGGGCCCGATTATTCAAGCAGCTCGGAGTGGAGGCCACGTTTCTAGGGGTCGGGGTGGACCGGGTGGACTACACGAAGGGCATCATCGAGCGCTTCCGCGGAATCGAGCGTTTTCTGGAGAAGTTTCCAAGGTACCGCGGCCAGTTCAGCTTCGTCCAGATCGGCGCTCCCAGCCGCACCGAGATCGACCGCTACGCCGGATTCTTCGCTGAGGTCGAAGTGGAAGCGGAGCGCATCAACACACGCTTTCAAAGCGGACGCTGGAAGCCGATCTGTCTTCTCGCCCGCCACCACAGTCATCGGGAGATCGCGGAGTACTACCGCGCCGCCGATCTCTGCCTGGTGACCTCGCTGCACGATGGTATGAACCTAGTGGCCAAAGAGTTCGTCGCCTCACGAAACGACCACCAAGGGGTTCTAGTCCTGAGCCGGTTCACGGGCGCGGCCCGTGAACTGACCGACGCCATCATTGTGAATCCCTACGATATCGAGGAGTTGGCCACGGCCCTCCTGGTCGCCCTCGAAATGGCACCGGAGGAGAAGAGCGCCAGGATGCGCCGGATGCGGCAGTCGGTGCGCGAGCACAATATCTACCGCTGGGCCGCGAACCTCATCGCCGCCCTCGCCGAGATCCGACTCGACCAGGGCGCGCCGGTCAAACTCGACCGTCCCGGCACTGACACCCAGGCTTTCGTGAAGGCAGCGTGGGGTTCGCCTAGCCTCCCGCGCATGCAATGATAGCGAGGAGAAGCCGCGGCCGCCTGTAACGTGGGACGTCGTCAGCCCGCCATCGAAACCGCCCGTTCAAGCCGACGATCCGCTGCGCGCCCGGCTCCGCTCCTCTGGCGACACATTGGCAAGATCCAGAAGCGACTGCGGTCCGCGCCGCGTATCGCCTTGATGATCGACTTCGATGGGACTTTGACAGGCATCCAGCCGCGGCCCGAGCTGGCTGTCCTGGACACTGCCACACGGCAGGCGCTGGGGCGACTGGCGAAGCACCCGCGGGTTCGAATCTGGATCGTCAGCGGTCGCCAACTGGCGGTTCTGCGGGGACTGGCCGGCGTCGACGGCGTCAAGTGCCTCGGCCTGCATGGCTGGGAGGGGGGAATTCATCGCCCGTTGAGCCGCTCGCGTCTGCGGGCCATCCGCCGTGCCAAGGACGAGTTCCGGTATGCCCTCGCGGGCATGCGAGGACTTTGGATCGAAGACAAGGGGCCGGTCTTTGTTGTCCACTATCGCCAGGCCGGCGTCCGAAACGTTGTCAAGGCGCGGAGAATAGTTCGGGGTCTGATGCCCGAATTAGGAAGGGGCTTTCGAATGGTGGAAGGCAAGAAAATCTGGGAGATCCTTCCGGCAGAGGTCAAGGGCAAAGGCGAGGCCGCGCGCTCGATCCTCGTTCGACAGCCGGCCGGGGCGTTCGCCATCTACCTGGGCGACGACGTCACCGACGAAGACGCCTTCGGCGCGTTACCCCGCGCTCTGACTGTGCGCGTCGGTCGCGCGGCGCGCACGGCGGCACGCTACAGGCTCAGGAATCCGTCTGAGGTCCGTGAGTTCTTGCAGAGAATCGACCAGGCGCTGTCCCAGGGCGGTGTCGCTCGCTAGCCTAGGACGCTGTGCCGCCCTGTTCCGCGCGTACCTCGCGCAATCGTGCCGCCTTACCTTTGAGCCGGCGAAGGTAATAGAGCTTGGCGCGCCGTACCCGAGCGGATCGCACGACCTCGATCTTTTCGATCACGGGCGAATGGAGGGGAAAGATGCGCTCCACCCCCTGGCCAAAAGATACCTTGCGGACCGTGAAGGTGGAGCGGCTTTGGGCCCGCCTCTGGCCCAACACCACACCTTCGAAGACCTGAATCCGTTCCTTATCGCCTTCCTTGATCTTCACGTGCACGCGCACGGTATCGCCGGACCGGAACCTGGGCCGGTCGGTCCGAGTCTGTTCCTGTTCGAGCTTTTCTAGTGCCGTCATCCTCGCCTCCCAAAGCAAAATGACCCGGCCTCGTTGGCGAGGCCTCCGCGATCCTCGGCTACCGGTCCAGAGCCGTCAGCGCGGGATCGCGCCTAATCTCCGACAGCAGTTCGACATCATCCCCGTCGAGCGCCGCCTTGTCCAACAACTCCGGTCGCCGACGCCAAGTCCGGATCAACGCCTCCCGCCGACGCCAGCGGCGAATCTGCTCGTGGTTCCCAGAGAGTAGAACTTCGGGTACTCGCAAACCGCGAAAATCGTGGGGCCGCGTGTAATGCGGGCAATCCAGCAAGCCCATCGCGCTTCCCTGATCTTCGCCGCGCGCGAGGCATGAATCAGCTCCCAGGTCTGCGCCCGTGCTTGCGGAGAAGGAGTCCTGCCGGGGCGACTCCTCGTTCCCGAGCACTCCGGGCAACAGCCGCGTGACCGCTTCCATAACCACGGCCGCGGCCAGTTCGCCCCCAGCCAACACGTAGTCACCGATCGAAATCTCATCGCTAACAAGCGCGCTGGCGACCCGCTCATCCACCCCCTCGTAGCGCCCGCAGATCAGCGCCACCCGAGCCTGCCGTGCCAGCTCTTCGGCAATCGCCTGGGTGAATAGGCGCCCCTGCGGCGATAGCAGAATTACTGGAAAGCTTCGTGCGGCGCCCAAAGACTCGGCGGCAACGTCCCCGGCCGGTAGCGCTTCCACGGCCCGGAACAAGGGCTCCGGCTTTAAGACCATCCCGGGGCCGCCGCCAAAGGGCCGGTCATCTACCGTCCGGTGCCGATCCGAGGCAAAGTCGCGAAGATCGTGAATCCTAATGTAAAGCAGCTCCGCAGCCAGCGCGCGCTTGAGAAGGCCGTACTCGAACAGGCTCGAAAAGACACCCGGGAAGATCGTGATGACGTCGAAAGTCACGCCTCAAACCTCGCCAGGCTCGTTCAGCTCCAACAGGCCTTCCGGCGGATCGATCACAATCCGGCGGGCGCGCACATCGATCTCAGGACAGATCTCCTGGGCGAGCGGAATCAGCAGCGTTCCAACTCTGCCCGCTTTGGGGCCCGTCCGCTCCACCTCGAGGAGCTCAACTCCGCCCGTCGGTTCGACTCCGACGACCTTTCCGACAGGCCGGCCGCCATGGCTTGATACTTCGCAGCCGATGAGATCGGCAACGTAGTACCGGTGATCGCCGAGGGCCATGCGCTCGCCCTCCGGAATCAGCAGCAACCGGCCGCGTAGAATCTCGGCCTGGCTGATCGATTCGACAGCGGTGAAGCGCAGGATCAGCTCGTGCTGATGCCACCAAGCTTCTGCAATTTCAACCGGCTCGGGGTCTGAATCCGGCCTGTCAAGATAGCCTCTCGTGAGCGTGGCAAAACGTTCCGGAAAATCGGTAAGGACCTCGGCAATCACCTCGCCTTTTCGACCCCGGGGCCGGCGGATGCGCGCGACGCCCACCCAGGCTTCACGGCGCTTCTGTTCTCTCAAGGCGGCCCTCCAGTCTTCGGCCTCGCCCCTCACCTGCGGCCCGGATGTGGCGAACAGATTCCTACTCCAAAATCTCAAGGGTGAAGCGCTTCTTCAGCTTCATACCGGCGGCTCCCAGGATCGTGCGGATGGAGCGGGCCGTACGCCCCTGTTTTCCAATCACCTTCCCTACGTCAGAAGGATCCACGCGAAGCTCAAGAACCGTCACCTGCTCGCCTTCAACCGTCTGGACTTTGACTTCCTCAGGCTTGTCAACAAGAGCCTTTGCAATCGCTTCGACTAGCTCCTTCATCTTGGCCCTCCCAAGCCGGGCCACCTGCAGCCGGCTGGACCACCCGGTGCACCGCGGCCGGAATCAAGGACCCCCTCCTGTTCCTTCTGACACTCACCGCTAGGCTGCGGTTCCTGCTCCCGCCCCCGGAGCCCTTTTGAGCAAACTGGCCACCGTCTCTGAGGGTTGGGCGCCGCGTCCGATCCAATACGAGGCACGCTCCCAGTCCAAGGCGAGCTCCGGAGGGTTGCCCCTGGGATTGTAGTGACCGAGGATCTCCACGAAGCGGCCGTCGCGAGCCCGCTCACGGTCGATTACGACCACTCTGTAACTGGGTTTTTTTTTGGCCCCGGTTCGGGCCAGCCGTATCCTTAGCAAGTAACCTCCCTGATGTCAGACCCTGGGGTCTGGCAATAGTTTTGATGCTCTGATCCGCAAATATGGGACGCGGTTAGCAGAACGGCCAAGCATCAAGCCGTAACGATCATTAGTATCAACGACTTACGGGTAAATCAGCTACAAATCTCTATTTTTCAATACGATACAAAGAGGCGCTTTGCTAAGATCCAGCTCGAGGGCCGGTCTCATAGACCGGTGAGGGCGGCAAGCTCTCACTTATCTCAAAAAGAGGGCCTTTTTCACTTGTAATCCCCTGAATACAAACAACATACCTTGCTTGGCTTCGCCTCTCGCGTTTTCGCTCTATTTCATTGTAAAAACAAGCGTTAGCTTCATTGGCTTCGGTTGGCTTCGCATCCGCCACACTGACCTAGCTTTAGCTTCCAACGCCGGCCGGCAGCTTGAGCTTGCTGAGCTGCTTCCCAAAGAAGCTTTTGCTCATCGACTTCATCATCCGGCTACTTTGCACATATTGCTTCAGAAGCTGATTTACCTGCTGGACGCTTGTGCCACTGCCTCGGGCGATCCGGCGCCGTCGCTTGCCATTGATAATCTCATGATTGCGGCGCTCGCGGGGCGTCATGGAGTTGATGATCGCCTCCATGTAGACAAATTCCTTCTCGTCCACGCGAGCCTTGGCAGCGGCCTTGAAGATGCCCACCTTGGGCAGCATCCCGATCATCTCTTCGACCGACCCGATCTTCTTCATTTCGCGAAGCTGATCGCGGAAGTCTTCCAGGCTGAACGAGTCCGTTTGCAGCTTGCGATGGACCTCCAGCGCCTTGTCGCGATCCAACTTCTGCTCGGCCTTCTCAATCAGGGAGAGTACATCGCCCATGCCGAGGATGCGCGAGACAATGCGGTCCGGATGGAATACTTCCAGGGCGTCGTACTTTTCGCCCACTCCGATGAACTTGATGGGCTGCCCCGTGACCGCATGGATGGAGAGCGCCGCTCCGCCTCGGGCGTCGCCATCGAGCTTGGTCAGGATCACTCCCGAGGTGCCAAGGCGCTCGTGAAACTCCTGGGCGCTGCGCACCGCGTCCTGTCCGATCATGGCATCCGCCACCAGCAGCACCTCGCTGGGGCGCAGCCGGGTCCGCAGGTTCGTCACCTCCTGCATCAACTGCTCGTCGATGTGCAGGCGGCCGGCGGTGTCGACAATCAGAATGTCGTGGCCACGATCGGCGGCGTCTTTCCGGGCCGCCATCGCCAGGTCAAGCGGCGAGGTAATGCCGTCGCCTGGAAAGCAAGACACCTCAATCGCTCTGGCAATGATGGCGAGTTGCTCGCGCGCCGCCGGACGATAGACGTCGGTGGAGACCAGCATCGGCCGCCGCTTCCGCAGCGCCAGCCAGCGCGCCAGCTTGCCGGCGGTTGTGGTTTTGCCGGAGCCCTGTAGCCCCACAAGCAGGAATACAGTGGGATATTCGCGCGAGAAAGTGAGACCCGCCTCTTTTCCGCCCAGCAGATCCACGAGCTCATCGCGTACGATCCGAATCACTTCCTGCGAGGAGGTGAGACTTTGCTTGACCTCTTCCCCGAGCGCCCGAATCCGCACGCGGTCGAGCAAGTCCTTGACAACCTTATAGTTAACATCCGCTTCGAGCAGCGCCAGGCGCACTTCGCGCAGGCTCTCATCCACTACCTGCTCGGTGAGCACGCCCTGCAGGCGCAAGGACTTGAACGTCTTTTCGAGTTTTTCCTGTAAGGCGTCAAACATGAGACAAAGCTTCTTGGGGCGCGTTCAGGTGCACCCAAACCCTTATGCGCATCAGAGCAATTTTTCATTTTATCCCAGAGTTCTACTCAGGGAAAGACATGTTTTGGCGAGGCGGATGCTACCCAGAGCGGTCCGGCTTGCGGCGGCGCGCCTATGCCTTCGGATGCGTCTTGTCGTAGACCTCGATCAGTTTCTGGATCGACACCTGGGTGTATTTCTGCGTGGTCGACAGGCTCACGTGGCCGAGCATCTCCTGGATGGCGCGAAGGTCGGCGCCTTCCGCCAGCAGATGCGAAGCGAAGGCGTGCCGCAGCCCGTGGGGGCTCACCCGGACATTAGGGCCGTAGAGCCCCACGTACTTCTTCACCAGCCGGTCGACGGACCGCGTGGTGAGGCGATGGCCGCGAGCATTGAGGAATAGCGCCTGGCCTGTGGTCTTGTTGTCAACCAGGATGCGCTCCCGCACCGGCAGATACTCCTCGAGCGCCTGGGCGGCTTTGCGCCCGAACGGCACCATCCGCTCCTTGCGGCCTTTGCCGCGCACCAGCAACACCTTGTCTCCAAAATTGAGGCTGCGGAGATCCAGGCCGGCCAGCTCGCTCACGCGCAGGCCCGACGCATACAGCAGCTCCAAGATCGCCCGATCCCGCTTGATCATGGGCTCGCCCGTCGGAACCGCCTCGGCCAGGCGGTCGAGCAGATTATTGGTCTGCTCCTCGGTCATGATGCGCGGCAGTTTCTTGGGGAGCTTGGGAGTGGCCACATCAACAGAGGGATTGGCGGCGACCGCTCCTTCCCGCACCAGAAACTTGAAAAAGGCGCGGATGGAAGACAGCTTGCGCGCGATCGAGCTTTTCTGCTTCTGATCCTGAAAAAGCGAGGCGAGGTAAGCCCGAATCTGCAGGTTGTCGACGGAGGCGATATCGATCCGCGATGTACCCTGGGCCGTTTTCTGCGAAGCCTCCTCACCCGGCTTACACTCTGCCCGCGGGAGAGGGCTGGGGTTTCCGGGCGCTTCTCGGCTTATGGACCTCTTCAGGAAGTCACGAAACTGCTCGAGATCGCTCCCGTAACTGCGAATCGTATGCGGCGAGGCATTGCGCTCGTACTGAAGATAGCGAAGATAGCGGGCGATAAGGTCGTTCATACGGGAGTCAACGTTGGTGGCGTCGTGTCATTTCAAGGCCGAGCTATACGACTGCCAGGCCGGGAATCCGCTCAAAATGGCGCACATTGATTGTGGCCACTGCGTAATCCAGATGGAGTGCGGTAGCGCCGATCAGCAGGTCTGCGAATGCAACCTCGACACCCTTCGCCTGCTGCTGGCCCCGGATACGCCCGGCTAAATGTGCGATCGCCAACGTTACCGGATGCACCGGGACGTCCCGGCAGAGGCGCTCGACAAACGCCAAGCGGCTGTGCTGCTGCTCTGGCGTTTTGGCGCGATACGCCCCGTGTACCAGCTCGGCGACTGTGACCACTGAGAGCGCGACCTTAATGTCGCCCCAGCTGACCTGTACTTGCTCCAGGATTTGTCTGACGGTATGGTTGCGGCGCTCGGCCGCAATAAGCACGCTGGAATCTACGATTATTCCCACGCCGGAGGATTCCACGCTTCACGGTCCTTGAGGATTATTTCCACGTCCACCGCAAAGTCCTGATCGAGAATTGGTGCCTCGCCCGTCTCGTCTTCGTGCACCTTGGCTAACGCAATGCACTCGGAGATGGTCCGCTGCTCCGGCCCTGCCGGATGGACGACAGCAACCGGCCGACCCTCATGCTGGATGATGACTGTGATGCTGGCCTGCACGCAAGCCAGTACGCCCGCGAAGTCGTTGGTGGCTTCCTCCTCTGAGATGCAAATCTCCCGCCGCGCTGGGCTGACCGAAAGAGGACCGCCCTCGCCAGCCAGCTCAGGGTGGCAAGCAGGGTCCCAGAGCGGCCCTGTTCTTGCCAGGGCGTCGAGAAGACGGCGACGGTTCGATGCTTGCCGGGCGGGATCAGCCAGCCGCAGCCTCACACTGACATCGGACGGCCAGTGCGTCGACCCGAAGGTGAAGATGTTACGAAGGACAGGCTCGTTCCTAAGAGGTTGCTCAACCATTGCCGCATCGGGTCGGTGAAGCCAACGTCCACTGTCGGTTGTTTGAATTCCCACGAACTGTGACATTTTCTAAACGTACTCCACAACGAGCTGAGTCTGTCCAACTGGTGCTGCGCGTGTACCATCAGACCAAAGCAACTCGAGCGTGTACAAACCCGGCTCTTCGAACAGGTCGGTTGTGAGAGCCCAGATCGACTGCCATGTCACCCCGCCTACGGCCCAGAGTGCCACAGAGTCAACCCATTCCCCATCAATATGCTCCCCCGACGGCTTACCGATCCTCAAGCTGATGGTGCATGGCGCCTCGCTGACAACCTTATAGAAAACGTAAAATGTCTGCTTCTCGGGCCCCCCGCCAGATGGTCCGTTGAGACGCGGGATTCGAAGTCCATCGAACAGGCCGTGCAAAGTTAGCTTCTCGTTTGTGTTGAAAGTTGCCCGTTCGCACAAGAGTAGGGCAAGCAGGTTTGCCATAAGAGCACAGTAACAGACTCCCTACGGTGCCATCAAACGGGCGACCCTCCTGTTGTCGAGTCGAATTTCCTCCTGCTCAGGCTATCAACCGGACGCAACCAACGGCACGCCGACAACCGACGCCTGACCCTTCTTCCACCATTCCTGATGTCCCGCCAATGCCCTCTCGCACTGCCAGGCCCGGCGCTTGGCCCGGTCCCGCATCACGGCTCGGGGTAGATTCTCGGGGGGCGGCAGCAGGTCGAAGGAGATGTTTGCAGGTTGGTAGCCGCCGGGCTCGGCGTGGGTGACGTAATGAACCAGCGAGCCCAGGGCCGTAGTTCGTGGCGGAGGCGAATAGGGCTGGTTCCAGGCACGTGCTGCCAGGGCGAGGCCCGCAAGCAGACCCGTGGCTATGCATTCCACATAGCCTTCCACGCCGGAGAGCTGTCCGGCAATGAAAACGTCCGGCAGGCCACGCAGGCTCAGATCCGCGGCCAGCAGACGGGGCGCATTCAGATAGGTGTTGCGATGAATCTGGCCGAAGCGCAGGAATTCGGCCCGTTCGAGCCCCGGGATCGATCGCAGCACGCGTTTCTGCTCCAGGAACTTGAGGTGATTCTGGAAACCCACCAGGTTGTAGCTCGAATAGCGGAGGTTTTCCGCGCGCAACTGGACGACAGCGTAGGGCTGGCGGCCGGTCCGGGGGTCGATCAGCCCGACCGGCTTCATGGGCCCGAAGCGCAGGGTATCGAAGCCGCGCCGCGCCAGCTCTTCGATCGGCAGGCAGGCCTCGAAGTAATTCAGGTCCTCAAAAGCGTGCGCCTGGACGGATTCGGCGCTCACCAGCGCCTCGTAGAAAGCGCGATATTCCGCCTCATTCAGGGGGCAATTGAGATAGTCCTCGCCGCCCTTGCCGTAGCGCGAGGCCGAGAAGATGCGATCGTGATCGAGCGTCTCGGCATCGACAATCGGACTGATGGAGTCGTAAAAGGCCAGATTCTCGGCACCGGTCAGCGACTGCAGGCTGCGGGCGAGCGGGTCAGACGTCAGAGGCCCGGTAGCGATCAAGACCAGGGCTCCGCGCGGCACTTCCTGCAGTTCCCCGCGCTCCAGGGTCACCAGCGGATGCCGGCTCAGGGCCGCGGTCACGGCCTCGCCGAAGCGTTCGCGATCGACCGCCAGGGCCGATCCTCCGGGCACGGCGTTCTGGTCGGCCAGGCGCAGGAGAAGAGATCCGGAGCGTCGCAGTTCCTCCTTGAGCAGCCAACTGGCTGCTCCAGGCGCATTCGACTTCAGGGAGTTGCTGCAGACGAGTTCGGCAAGCCGAGCGGTCTTGTGCGCGGGGGTGGTGACACCCGGACGCATCTCACGCAGCACCACCGGCGTGCCGCGTTCCGCGAGCTGCCAGGCGGCCTCGCTTCCAGCCAGTCCTCCGCCGGCCACGATGACAGGTTCCATTTGACGGGATTATAGCAGGCGACCCAGGATCACGCGGACTCAGAAACCACTTCGTGCTCGTACTTACAGGTCTCGTTCGGGCAATAACGGGTAGTCTCGCCCTTTTTCGAAACCTTTTCGAGCAAGATGGTAGAGCCGCACTGCGGGCAGGCCTCGGCCACGGGCTTATCCCAGACCGTGAACTTGCACTCCGGATAGCGGGTACAGCCGTAAAAGGTTTTGCCCCGCTTCGTCTTGCGCACCGCGATCTCGCCGCTGCAGCCCTTTTCCGGGCAAGGGATGCCAAGGGTCTCGCGCTTCACGTACTTGCACTCGGGATAGTTGCTGCAGGCCGTGAACAGGCCGTAGCGGCCGTGTTTGATCACCAGGTGATTCCCACAGGCCGGGCATTTATCCTCGAGCTTTTCGTCGGCGATGGCGGTAGCGGCCCCGTCCTTCATCACGATCTTGCGCGTTCCCTTGCACTCGGGATAGCCAGTGCAGCCCAGGAAGTAGCCGAACCGGCTGCGCTTGACGGTCATGGGGCGGCCGCACTTGTCACAGATCTGATCCGGAACCTCGGGCGGCGGCGGAGCGCCGGTGGCGTACTCGGCGGCCAGCTCGGGGGTAAGATCGCTGGTGCCGTCGCACTCGGGGTAGCCGGTGCAAGCCAGAAACTGACCGTTGCGGCCCAGGCGGATCACCATGGGACGCCCGCACTTCTCGCACTTCACGTCCGTGGGGATGCCTTCGCCCTTGATGTCGACCATCTCGCGCTCGGCGCGCTGCAGTTGCCGCTTGAACTTTCCGTAGAACTCGTCGAGGGCCTGGGTCCAGGGCAGCTTGCCTTCTTCCACCTCGTCGAGCTCCTCCTCCATGCGCGCCGTGTAGGCCACATCAAAGATGTCGCTGAAGTTCTTCACTAGCAGGTCGTTCACCACCATGCCGAGCTCGGTGGGAAAGAAACGGCCCTGCACCTTCTCGACATAGTCGCGATTTTGAATCACCGACATGATGCTGGCGTAGGTCGAGGGTCGGCCGATGCCCTTCTCTTCCAGCGCCTTCACCAGGGTGGCCTCGTTGTAACGCGGCGGCGGCTCGGTGAAGTGCTGCGCGGGCAGAAGCTCCTGAAGCGCCAGGCGCTCGCCGGCTTCTAGGTGAGGCAGCCGAAGCTTGAGTTCCTCGTCCTCCTCCACCTCGGCCCGGGTCGGATCATCGTGACCCTCTTCGTAGACCGCGCGGAAGCCGTTGAACTTCTCCACCGATCCGGTAGCGCGCAGCTGGTAGTCGCCGGCGGTGATCTCGGCCGTGGTCTGGTCGTACAGGGCGGGATTCATCTGCGAGGCCACAAAGCGCTGCCAGATCAGCTTGTAGAGCTTGAACTCGTCCGCCTGGAGGTATTTCTTCACCGCCTGCGGCGTGCGCTCCAACGCCGTGGGCCGGATGGCTTCGTGCGCGTCCTGGGCGTCTTTCTTGCTCTTGTACCGGACTGGCTCGGCCGGCAGGTAGGGGTCGCCGAAGGTCTTGCGAATGTAATCCCGCGCCGAGGTAAGGGCGGTTTCGGCCACACGCGTCGAGTCGGTGCGCATGTAGGTGATCAAACCCACCGAGCCTTCGTCTCCGAGTTCGATGCCCTCGTAAAGTCTCTGGGCCAGCGCCATGGTTTTTTTGGCGGAAAAGTGCAGCTTGCGCACCGACTCCTGCTGCAGCTTGCTGGTGATGAAGGGCGGCACCGGATATTTGCGCTTCTCGCGGGTGGTCACCCGGTCGACGGTGAAGGTGGCGGCGCGCAAAGCCGCCAGGTGGCCGTCGGCGGCTGCCTGGTCGGGTATCTCCAGGTCCTTGCCTTGATGCTTGACCAGCCGCGCCTCGAAGGGCGGAGGATTGTGCCCCAGCACGCGGGCGGCGATGGTCCAGTATTCGCGCTTCTGGAAAGCCTGAATCTCACGCTCGCGCTCCACGATCAAACGCAGCGCGACCGTCTGGACACGTCCGGCCGAGATCCCCCGCCGGACCTTGTCCCACAGCAGCGGGCTCACCTGGTAGCCGACCAGCCGGTCGAGAATCCGCCGAGCCTGCTGGGCTTCGACCAAGTGAACGTCGATGTGACCGGGACGATCGAAGGCGGCGCGGATCGCGTCGCGGGTGATCTCATTGAAGATCACGCGGTAGAACTTCTTTTTCTTCGACTCCAGCAACTCCTGCAGGTGGGCGCAGATGGCTTCGCCTTCGCGGTCGGGGTCAGCGGCCAGGTAGATCGATTCCGCCTTGGCGGCCGCGCCTCGCAGTTCCTGGATGACGTCCTTCTTGGAAGGAATGGCGCGATAGCTGGGCTTGAAATGGTCCTCAATCGCCACGCCCAAGTCCTTCTTGGGCAGATCCATGACGTGGCCCAGCGAGGCCTTCACGGTGAAGTCCTTCCCGAGGTACTTATTGATCGTCCTCGCCTTGGCAGGCGACTCGACAATGACCAGCGACTTGCTCATAGTTCGGTTATAGGTACGTTTCCTTCGTTATGGTTTTGGATCTCGCCCTCAGTTATGGGACATCTTTTCCCGCCTTGTCAAATGACCGCACGCCGTTAATAGATGCTGGAAGCGCTTCCAAGGTCGCCGGGAGAGACGCTTGCCGTGGCTGCTCCGACGCCTCTGTTTGCTGGAAGCGGCTGAAAATAGGCAGCTTCGTTCAGAGCTTGCGGATAAAATTCTTTCCCGGCAACTGCCGCACCAGCCCATTCATTTCCAGTTCGAGCAGCGCCAAGAGTATTCGCGGCGGCGGCAGTGGCACCTGGCCAAAGATCGAATCGATGAAGAGTGCTTGGTCCGCCCGAAGCGCGTCGTAGACCGCTCTCTGATCTTCGGTGAGACCCGGCGCGGGCCCAAGCTCGAAGAGCGCCGGAGCGGCCGACTCGCCCTTGTCGGTTCCTTCGCGCGATGGCATCAGTTCAGCCCGAATCGCGGCCGGGAACTCCTCCACCACATCCATCCAGTTATCGACCAGCTTGGCACCTTGCTTGATCAGCAGATTCGGGCCGAAGCTCTGCGCCGAAGTGATGTTCCCCGGCACGGCGTAGACCTCGCGATCCTGCTCGGAGGCGAGGCGCGCCGTAATCAACGATCCGCTGTATTCGGCCGCCTCCACCACGACCACGCCGAGGGCGAGACCGCTGATGATGCGGTTACGGATGGGGAAGTTTTCCGGCTGGGGCGAGGTCCCGAGGGGAAACTCCGAGATCAGCGCGCCCGTCTCAAGGATCTGTTCCGTGAGGCGCTTGTTTTCACGCGGATAGATTACGTCCGCGCCGCAGCCAAGCACGGCCACGGTCTTGCCTTGCGCCTCCAAGGCGCCGCGGTGCGAGGCGGAGTCGATGCCCCTCGCCAGCCCACTGACGATCACAATCTGCCGCCGGGCCAGGTCGGCGGCCAGCCGGTGAGCGACGGAACTCCCATAGGCCGTGGGGCGGCGCGTTCCCACCACCGCCACACTGTGCCGAGCCAGAAGGCCGGCGTCTCCGCGCACATAGAGAACGAGCGGCGGATCAGAAATCTGTTTGAGCAGGGGCGGGTAGTCGGGGCTGGCCGAGGTCAACAGCCTGCATCCCAGCTTCTCGGCCGCCGCCATCTCGCGTTCGGCCTCGGCCAAGCCGGCTCCGTTGTGCAGGCGCTGCGCCACCGGCGCCGTCAGGCCACAGCCTTCGAGGGCAGTGAGGGTCGCGCCGTAAACGGCCTCCGGCGACCCAAAGTGTTCCACCAACCTCTGGGCGCTCCTGGTCCCAAGGCCTTCGACGCGCCCGAGCGCGAGCCAATGCTGAGCCCCTGCGTCGATCAGAATCGATGCCATGGATGGTCAAAAGTCTGACGACTTAAGCCTGCTCATTGACCGGGAGGATAAGATGGCCAAGTTATTTAAAGTCTGACACATTCCGGCTTTGAACGTCATGACTCGCCCCAACCGCATCCAAGCTTGTCCGGGCGGGCGCCGACCCCCTGCTTGGCGAGAAACGATTCTTTCGAAAAAGGTGGATCAACCGCCTTCTTGCCACGCGCCAACCAGCCTACTGGCGACATCATCGTTTACCCTGTAGCCATATACCATACATAAATAGGACTGGGGTGTCAAGCTATTGGGGGCCGGGGCCGGTCCGACCGCGTTGGGCCTACTGATCAGCGCGCAGCAGAAAAGCCAGTGGCGGGTCCAGACGGCCACCTTCGTCAGTTCTTTGCGCTTCGATCGCCAATCTGCTTCAGCGCTTCGAGGTACTTGTAGCCGCTTCCGGTGAGGAACAGGATGACGGTCTCGTACCCGGCGAGAAAGCCGTCGGCCAGCAGGCGCTTTAACGCTGCCAGGGTGGCGCCGCCCTCGGGAGCGGTCACGAGACCTTCGGTCTCCGCGATCTCCCTCACTCCTTCCAACATGGCCCGATCCTCAACCGCCATCGCTGATCCACGGCTCTCGCGCAGCGCCCGCAGGATCAGGAAGTCACCGACCGCCGCCGGCACGCGCAGTCCGCTGGCGATGGTCTCCGGATTCGGCCATTCGTCCGCGCGCTCCGCTCCGCTGGCGAAGGCGCGCACCACGGGCGCGCAGCCGGTGGCTTGCACTGCGTACATCCGCGGCCGGCGCCCGGTGGTCCAGCCAAGTTCCTCCATCTCCCCGAACGCCTTCCACATGCCCACCAGCCCCGTCCCACCGCCGGTCGGGTAGATCATCGCGTCCGGAACCTGGCCGTCGAGCTGCTCGATCACCTCGTAAGCCATCGTCTTCTTGCCCTCGACCCGATAGGGCTCCTTCAAGGTGGCAAGATCGAACCAACCCTCGGAGCGGATGCGATCTGTCAGGGCGCGGGCGCAATCGCGGATGCTACCCGGAACCAGCGCAACCTCGCCGCCCATAATCCTGCACTCCAGCTGATTGACGATCGGCGTCCCTTCCGGCATATAGACCAGGGCCTGGAGCCCGGCCCGGGCGGCGTAGGCCGCCAGGGCGCCGCCCGCGTTGCCGGCGGAAGGAACCGCCACCTTGCGCGCGCCGAGCTCGCGCGCCAGGGTGATGGCCACCGCCTGGCCGCGAGCCTTGAAGGACCCGGTGGGGTTCAGCCCCTCGTCTTTAAAATAGAGATTGGGGACGCCCAGCTTCGCGCCCAGGCGCCGGGCGTGGAGCAGCGGCGTGAAGCCCTCGCCCAGACTCACCACCGCGGACTCATCGCGGACCGGCAACACTTCGCGGTAGCGCCACAGAGTCGGGGGTCGCGCCGCAACCGTCTGGCGCGGCATCAAGGCGGCGCTCAACAGGTAGCGAACCAGCAGCGGCGATCCGCACTCGCAGAGGTTGTAGAGGCGGCCGGCCTCGAACTGCTTGCGGCAGCGGGCGCATTCGAGGTGGGAAACCGCATAAGCTCCGGACATATCAGGTCACATCACCTCGTCGTCTCCAGGCACTCGATTATCCACGCGCCGCCGGCGCAATTGCCTACAATAATGAGTGAGTCTTGTCGCTATACCCATTCGTTTGCTCGCCGTGGACCTCGACGGCACCCTGCTGAACGCGCGCTCCGAGATCTCTGCGCCCAATCGCGAGGCGTTGGTCGCCGCCGTCGCAAGCGGCGTGGAGCTGGCCATTGTCACCGGGCGCCGCTTTCACTCGGCCCGCCCCATTGTTGCCCAACTGGACTGTCCGCTCACCATGATTTCCTCCAACGGGGCGCGCATCGGCGATCTCGAAGGCCGGGCCTGTCACCGGAACTTTCTTCCCGCCGCCGTGGCCCGCGAGGTCCTCGAGACGGCGCGCGCATTCCGGAGCTACGCGGTGGCGATCTACGATATCCCCCACCGCGGACAGGTGACGATGCAGGAAGGTGCGTCTCTCGAGGGCCCCTGCGGTTGGTATCGGCGCAACTCGCCGGCCGCCCTGCTCGAGGTGCCTGACCTTGAAGAGGCTGTGACCGCAGGCCTTGGTTCTGCCGCCGCCGCGGGGGACGGCAGCGCGGACTTGATCCAGGTGATGTTCGGCGGCCCACCCGGCGAGATTGAGCCCCTGGAGCCTCTGCTGCGGAGTTCGCCGGTCGCGTCCCAGGTCCAACTGACCTGGACCAAGTATCCCGCTCGCAACATGTACCTGCTGGACGTCGTGAATCGCGGCTGCACCAAGGGAGCGGCGCTCAGGCTCTGGGCAGAGCGTCGCGGAATCGAGGCCGCGCAGGTGATGGCGCTGGGCGACAATCACAACGACCACGAGATGCTCGCCTTCGCCGGCCACCCGGTGGTGATGGGCAACGCTGAGCCTGGAGTCTGCCGCGGCGGCTGGGCCACCACGCTCTCCAACGACGAAGATGGTGTGGCCGAGGCCGTGCGTCGCTTCGTTCTGAAGTGCTGAGACTGCGGCATCCGGCACGCGAACCCTCCGCAACCCACGGCGGAGAAGGGCGAACAGTCGCGGCTGCAAACTCGCGGGGAACGGGAAACGGCCCGGCCGATGTTCTACCATCCATCCTCTGAAAGTACAGCCTGTCCGCGTCATTGGTCACCTTCGTCTGTGACTTCCATCACCGGAAACGATCGTCGCGCGGTTGTCACTATAAGGTAACAGCCGGAGAGGTTATCACCTCCAGCAGGCTGATCGCGCTCGGTCGGGATTCTGTTCCGGCACAAGTGCGCACAACTAGAACGACGTTTTGTGGAGGAGGCAAAATGCTTCGCTCAAAGCTTACCCTGATCGCGCTGGCCGTGGCCAGTGCTCTCACTTTCTGTCTACCCCTGGCCGCCTCGATGGTCAATGTTGACCTGAGCGGGGCCGTAACAGGCACGATGATCACTGCGCCCGGGGCAAGTTTCGCCCAGACCTTCGCCGGACAGACCGTGGTCGGAACCGGCATTTCGGGGAGTCCGACCAATCCTCTCACTTTGTCGCCGAACGGTGTTCTGGATGTTGCGTTCTGGGATCCGGGCGTTTCGGCGGCGTCCAACTCCATTCTGCCGGAACCTGGAAATCAGGGGCCGCTGTCCGTGCTGCTGGACTCCAACGCTAACTCGGTGACCTGGACCATGGGGTATGCCGACAGCAACGGGCCCATCAGCGTCGACTTCTTTGACGCCAGCGGAAACCTGGTGAGCTTCGTCTCCGAACCGCTCCTGACCGGCTACAACGTGTATAGCTTCTCAGGTGTCGGTGTCTTCCGTGGGTTCACGATCTTCGACGACAACGATCCCGCGGGCTTGCGCTTCCAGAACTTCTCCTATAACACGGCCGGCGCCGTTCCCGAACCGGGCACGCTTGCCTTGCTAGGAACCGGTCTGGTGGCTCTCGCCGGATCGCTGAAGCGCCGCCGGGCTCACAAGATCTAGCCTGCGGTCCGAAGGCTCCTTACCTCGGCAAGGTCCGGACGGTTCCGGGCCTTGCCGGGCGTCGGCCCTCACAGCGACCGGCGGAAGAGCGCCGTCGCCGCTGCCATGGCCAGTACCGCAAAGCCCAGCAAGTAAGCCAGATCACCGTAGACCGCGACCATGCCGGTGTTCTTGAGCAGCAGGTTCTTGAAGGCGTCCACGGCGTAGCGGAAGGGGTCGACCGTGGCAATGGCCCGCATCCAGGCAGGAAAGGCCTGGATGGGATAAACGGCGCCGCTCGGGAAGAAGAGCAGCGTATTGAGCACGCCAAAGACGGCCCGCGGGAGCAGCGGGTCGCTCACCCGCACCATAATCAGGAACATCATGCTGACCAGCGCCAGGGCGGTGGCCACCACCATGATGAACATCCGCATCAGGCGCAGGGGATCGAAGGGCTGAGGAATCCCCGCGATCAGCGAGCCGATGATCATCAGGATCACGCCCGCCAGCACGCCTTTGAGGGTGCCGGAGAGGTTGAATCCCATGATCAGCTCGAACTTGCTGATGGGCGTCACCAGGTACCCTTCGTGCAGCCCGCGGGCCTTGTCGTCGATGTAGATGATGCCGCCGCCGATCATCACCATCATGAAGATCGAGAGCACGATCGAGCCCGGCAGCAGGTACTGGATGTAGGGCACGTAAGGGTAAACCTCGACGACGGAGAGCGAGACCTGGGGCTGAAGGCGGGGGTCGGGCCCCTTGTTGTCATAAGCCGTCACCAGGCCGGAGAAGAGCCCCTCGAGGGTAGAGGAAATGAACTGGTCGGTGTTGTCTTCCACCAGAGCGACCTGGGGCGCCGTCTGGGCCAGCACGTCGCGCGAGAAATTCGGCGGAATACTGAGCACCCCGTTGAGGCGGCCGTTGCGCAGGTCGGTGAGGGCCCGGCCCTGGTCCGCATAATCAATGGGAATGACGGTCTCGGCGTTGACGGCCACCGCGCCCAGCATCTCGCGCAATTTAATGGCCGTCAGTTGGCCGTCCTGGTTCACCACCCCGATCTTCAGGTGCTTGATCTTGCCGCCAAAGGCGTAGCCCAGCACGATCAGCTGGACCAGGGGAAAGATCATCGACACCACCATGAGCACCGGACTCCGCAGGAAGCGGCGGATGTCGCGTTCGATGAGGGCCCAGATGCGGTTCATAGCTGCCTGCCGATTTCAGAGACCAGGATATCGCTGCCGTAGCCTATCGAACTGGTCTTTCTCCTTTGCAGCTTGCTAGTTTCTGCCCCGCTGGTACATCACACTGATGTCGTAGCGCGGCGCGTCCTGCAGCTCGTCGCGCAGCTGCCGGCCGGTGAAGTGCATGAAGACATCGTCGAGGGTAGCCGACTGCACGGACAGGGCCGTGACCGTCAGCCCGCGTTCTTTTGCCGCCTCCACCAGGTCGACGGTGGTGCGAGGTCCGTTGCGCGAGGCGATACGGTAAACGTGATCGTGAAGACTCACGCTGGCCACCTCGGGCAAGCGCTCCAGGGCCGGCAGCCAGTCCGGCGGCTCGGCCGAGAAGCTCACCTCGAGCATGTTCTCCCCCGGGATCGACGCCTTGAGCCGGAAGGGCGTGTCGAGCGCCACCAGCTTTCCGTGGTCGACGATGGCGATCCGGTCCGCCAGCTTGTCGGCCTCGTCCATATAGTGGGTCGTCATCAGAATGGTGAGATCGCGCTCCTGCTTCAGGCGCTTGAGCATGTCCCATACGGCCACGCGCGAAACGGGGTCGAGTCCGGTGGTGGGCTCGTCCAGAAAAAAGATCTTGGGCTGATGGACCAGCCCGCGCGCGATCTCCAGGCGGCGCCGCATGCCCCCGGAGAGAAACTTGACCGGCTTGTCGGCCCAGGCGCCGAGATCGACGGCCTCCAGGAGCTCCTTGATCTCGCGTCTGCGGAACTCGCGCGGAACCCCGTAAAGCTTGGCAAAGATGCTCAGGTTCTCGGTGAGGCTGAGGTCGAGATCCGAGGTGCTCGCCTGCGGGATGACGCCGATGGACTTCCGGACCGCGTTGGGGGATTGGCGGATGTCAAAGCCGTGGACGCGGGCCGTCCCCGAAGTGGGCTCGATCAAGGTGGTGAGCATGCGGATCAAGGTCGACTTGCCGGCGCCATTCGGGCCCAGCAGCCCAAAGATCTCCCCCCGCTCCACCCGGAAACTGACGTGGTCCACGGCGGTGAAGTCGCCGAACTTCTTCTCGATCTGCTCCACTTCAATGGCAGCCATATGAAAAGCAGCGATGAGTGGCCAGCGACGAGTGCCTAGCGCCGCATAGTCACCCCATCATCGGTCACTTCTTCCCGGCCAACCCCACGGGCACGGTGACGTAGGCGCTCATGCCCACGGCCAGGGCGCGATCGCGATTGTCCACTCGCAGGCGAATCTCAAACGTCTTGATATCACGCTTGCTCCGGCTGACGTCCCGCTGGGTGGCGAAGCTGGCATCGGCGCCGCGATAGAAAACGGTGCCGGTGCGCTCCGCGCCGGACGGCAGCCGTACCTGGAGTTCCTGGCCCAGATGCACCTGGTCGATGTAGGTCTCGGGCACGTCGGCGCGGACCCAGAGATCGTCGGGATCGATCAAGGTGACGATGGGCTGCGCGATGTTCACCACTTCACCCTGCAGGGCGGCGCGAGTGTCCACAAACCCGTCGACGGGGGAGCGAATCTCGGTATAGCCAAGGCGCACCTGCGCTTTAACCTTCTGCGCCTGCGCTGCCGCCAGTTGATGCTGGTTGGCCTCAAGATCGGCCTCGCGCACTTTTACCTGCTCCAGGTTCGACCGGGCCAGCGCCAGCGCCGCCCGGGCGGCGTCAACCTGCTGGGCCAGCGAATCCAGGTGAGCCCGCGCCGCCTCGAGGGTGGTCCGCGCCTGGTCGTCGGAGGAGGCGGGCTCGATGCCCTGCTGGAAGAGGCTGTGGACGCGCTGGTAGTTCAAGCGGTCGTTCTCCAGAGTGGCGGCCGCTTCCTTCTGCTGCGCCTGGGTCGAGGCCAGGGTCGACTCGGCCTGCCGGATCTGGTCCTGGGTCTGCAGCTCCTGATACTTCAGGGCCGAGCGTGCCGAGTCCACCGCCGCCGCCTGGCCTTCCTCCGAGTGGGCGTAGAAGGCGCGATCGGCGGCCAGCTCCTGCGGCATGATGACCACCAGCAACTGGCCCCGATGCACCGGGTCACCTTCCTTCACCAGCAGTTGCTGGATCTCGCCCTGTACCTGCGAGCTCAGGTCTACGTCGTCGGTGGTGACGATCCCGGTGAGCGCCAACGAGGTCACCGGCCGGCCGTAGAGGTAGTAGAGGGCCGCGCCAGCCGCAGCCGCGATCAGAACGACAACGAGCAGCTTACGCATCAGGAGTGCGCCTCCACATCGCGAACCACGTGCCAGACGAAATCGAGGGTTGCTCTGGTCTTACCCATGAGGTCCACGCAAGAAAGCGGGTTCATTTTGCCCGATTTGGCTCATCTGGGGCATCGTTTTGACCCATTTCCGACCCCTGTTTTCGACGTCGACTCCCTTGCAATCAATGGGATACGCCGTCCAGTTCGTTTCCGGCTCCTCATACCGTCGATACGTCTTGCAACCTTGAACGGCGTCCCGGTGCCGAGCGCCTTACCCATGAACTCTCCGGAAACATGGCGCTAAACCCTTTAGATTCGATATGCCATCTGCCCAAGTTGGCGCCATGGTTTCCCCTGCCATTGAACACGACCCCCGGGGTCGTGCTAGAGCTCTCTGTGGGATCCTATTACTCGATAGTACACGAAGCTTGGCGTCCGTCAAGCAAATTTCGCTCGCTGCCTCGAGCTGCCTTGACCTTGGCCCAAACTCTCCGTTTTCGGGCTCCAAACCCCGGCGCTGAGCGCTCGCTGAAAGGCCGGAACATTCATGATTACGAATACGAGCGCGTCCCTCTTACACCACGGGCGTGCGGAAACATCAGGACGCCGGAGTTATAATCCCGGAAGCGCGACGGGAAAATAAGGACGCGCCCGATGGGAGCAGGGACAATCGGGAGGATGAGCGTGGCGATCACCCTTTTTGCTTTGGCGCTGGCCGCCGGCGGTTCGGGAACGCCGGGTGTGGGCCAGCCGGCGCCCGACTTCGTGCTGAACGACCAGAACGGTCATCCGGCGCGGCTCAGCGATTATCGCGGCAAGAAAACCGTGGTGCTGGCCTTTTACATCCGCGCCTTCACCCCCGGGTGAAAGAAGGAGCTCCTGGCGTATCAGGCTGATATCGCCCAATTCGAGAAGGCCGGCGCGCAAGTGATCGGCATCAGCGTGGACCCGGCGGCGCGCAACAAGGCGTTTGCCGCCGAGCTGGGCATCACTTTTCCCGTGCTCAGTGACGAGTCGAAGGACGTGAGCAGGCAGTACGGCGTGCTCTATCCCCTGATCCGCGTGGCCAAGCGCGTCACTTTTGTGATCGACCGCCAGGGCATCATTCGCGAGATCAAGGAGGGCGGCGAGGCGGCCGATCCGGCGAAGACGGCCCAGGCGTGCTCGCTGATCAAAAACTGAGCGCACCGGTGTGATCCCGCTCAACCTCCAGCAAAAGCCGCAGCGCCCGTAGGCCGGCCACGATCTGGCGGGTGTCGGAGCGCCAGGCGCAATTCCTTCACCAGCGGGCTCACGCGGTGGAGCGCCTGCCGGTTCCGCATCCAAGCCCGGACCTGGTGGGAGGCCAGCACCCGGGTCACGCGCCGGTCGCGTTCCCCGTCTTTGCGCTCCACAAGGTTGCGGCGCGCCAGCCGGCCCACAATCCCCGACACCGTGCTATGCGCCAGACCCAGCTCCCGGCCCAGATCCTTCGCGCTGATCCCGTCCACCGCCACCAGCGGCCCTGTGAGGCGGCTACGGGCTCTTTCCCACTCACTGGGACCCTCGGCGCTCATAAGACAAAGGGCACCAGCGCCCAGGTGCGTTGGCGGTACTCCTCATACTCGCGGCCAAACTGCTCGATCATGAACCGTTCTTCGGTTCTCGACTTTTCGAGCCAAAGCAAGAAAACCACAGCGACCGCCAGAAAACCTCGCGCTTCACCCAGCGCTAGCGCCGTGCCCAGGCCTGCCAGCAGCAGCCCGGAGTAGATCGGATGGCGCACCACCGAATACGGCCCGCTGCGGATCAGGGTATGGTTCTGCTTGAGGGTGACAAGGCCGCTCCAGTTGGAGCCCAGGATGGTGCGGGCCCAGATTGCCAGCCCCACTCCCGCCCAGGTGAGCGCTGCGCCCGCCACGGCCCAGGCCCAAGCAGCCGGGACGAGCGGCGCGGCCAGGACTCCCCAGGCGATGCGGTTATCGAACAGAAGCAGGAAAGCTACGACTCCCAGGAGAATATGGCGCGCCCGGCCGGCCAAGCTTTGCCGCTTGACGGTTCGCTTCACACGAAAGGCCATGACAAACCAATAGAAAAGAAACAACACCCAGGCGGCTTCGATCGTCCCGGAGATGGGGCCATGAAACGGCATTCTTACTCCCGCGGCCGAAGGACAATCTTCTTCGTCCGCGCCAGGGTTCCCAGGGGCGGCGGATTCTCTCCCCTTCGTACCTCTGGATGGCAGCGGTCCGAAAGGTCGCCGTGACCCGAAGGGTAGGGTCTCGGGCTGGGGGCACTCTCTTCTACGGCTTGAGCAGCCCCAACAGGCCTGCTTCGTCGAGCGTCTTCACGCCTAGAGATCGGGCCTTGTCCAGCTTGGAGCCTGGCTCGGCGCCTACCACCACGTAGTCGGTCTTTTTGCTCACCGAGCCGGTGACGCGGCCGCCCGCCTCCTCGATCACCTTCTGGGCCTCTTCGCGCGAATAGGTGAGCAGGGTTCCAGTAAGCACGAAGGTCTTGCCGGCGAGGGCCTGCCCGGCCTTCCGCTTCTTCTCCTGCTCGAAGCGGAGTCCGGCGCGGCGCAGCTTGTCGAGCACTTTCCGGTTGTGTTCCTCGCGGAAGAAGTTGGCGATACCGCCCGCCGTCTTTGACCCGATCTCGTTGACCGCGTCGAGCTCGTCTTCACCGGCGGCGGCAAGCTTGTCGAGCGAGCCGAAGTGATCCGCCAGGAGCTGGGCGGTGCGTTCACCCACGAAAGGGATGCCGATGGCGAAGATCACCGCGGCCAGCTCTGCTTTCCTGCTTTCTTCGATCTCCCGGAGCAGGTTGGAAGCCGACTTTTCGCCCATGCGCTCAAGCGCCACCAGGTCCTCCAGCCGCAGGCTGTAGAGATCGGCCACGTCCTTCACCAGGCCTTTGTCCACCAGTTGGTCCACCAGCGCTTCGCCGAGGCCGTCGATGTCCATGGCGTGGCGCCCGGCGAAGTGCTGCAGCGATTCCTTGAGCTGGGCCGGGCAGGCCGAGTTCATGCAGCGGTAAGCTACCTCGCCTTCGGCGCGAAAGACCTCGCCCCCGCACACCGGGCATCGCTTCGGCATGTGAAACTCGCGGCCATGCTCGGCCTGTTTCACCACTTTCACCACCTGCGGGATCACCTCGCCCGCCCGCTGAATCAGCACCGTATCGCCGATGCGTACGCCCAGGCGTTCGATCTCGTCCATGTTGTGGAGGGTGGCGTGGCTGACCGTCACTCCGCCGACCTCCACCGGCTCCAAATCGGCCACGGGCGTGAGCGTGCCGGTGCGGCCCACTTGGGCGCGGATATCCCTCACCACCGTGGTTGCCTGGCGGGCCGCGTATTTGAAGGCCACGGCCCAGCGGGGCGATTTGGCGGTCCAGCCGAGCTCGTCCCAAAGGCGGGTGTCATTCACCTTGATTACCGCCCCGTCGGTGTCGTAGTCAAGGGTGTCCCGGCGGCTGTCCCATTCGGAAATGAACTCCAGAACCTCATCAAGCGACCGGCAGAGGCGGCGGTGGGGATTCACCTTGAAACCAAGACCGGCCAGAGTGTCGAGGACCTTCCAGTGCTCGGCGAGGGGCGGACGGCCGTCGACGAGAGCGAAATAAAGGAAGATGTCGAGCTTGCGGGAGGCCACGATCCTGGAATCGAGCAGGCGCATGGTACCCGCCGCCGAGTTACGGGGGTTGGCGAACTTGGGCTGGCCGGCGGCCTCGCGCTGCGCGTTCAGCTCGGCAAAGGCGCGGCGCGGCATGATGACTTCGCCGCGCACCTCTAAGCGCCTGGGCTTGCCCCAGAAGTCCAACTTTTTCACGTCGAACCGCAGGGGCAGGGAGCGGATGGTACGCAGGTTGGCGGTGACGTCTTCGCCTTCGACGCCGTTGCCACGAGTAACGCCGTGAGTCAGAGCTCCTTTCTCATAGATCAGCGACATCGACAGGCCGTCGAGCTTGAGCTCCCCCACGTAATCGACCCGGTCGCGCCCGGAGAGCTCGCGCACCCGGCGATCAAAGTCGCGCAACTCGTTCACCGAATACGTGTTGTCCAGGCTCATCATGGGTGTGGAGTGGCGGACCTTAGGGAACTCGGCGGCCGGCTCACCGCCGACACGTTGGGTGGGCGAGTCGGGCGTAATCAGCTCGGGATGCTGACGTTCCAAGTCCTGGAGCTTCTTCATCAGCTGGTCGAACTCGTAGTCGGAGATCTCGGGGTCGTCCAGCACGTAATAGCGATGCTCGTGGTAGCGGATCTGCTCGCGCAGCCTTTCGATCTCCCTTTCAGGGTGCGACGCCAAAATACGACCTCCGCGGGCTGCCTAGGATATCGCCGGACCGGCTCAGGAGAATTATAGCTTGGGGCAGCAGGGTCAGGCCGCGGGCACCCGAGGACGGGAGGAGGACACCGGCCGCGCTTGACAGCCTTCGTTGGTGGCGCTACGTTCGACTCGATGGGGCCCGGCGCCCCCAAGGTGCCCGGTGCGAGCGGAGGGGAAATGCGAGCCGGAATGATAATCATCGCCGCTGTGTTGGCCGGGGCGGCAAGTGGGCTGGCCGGCGGAAGCCAGGATCCGACGCAGCCGAACATTCAACGCGCGGACGCGCCGGCGGCGCCCTCCACGGACCCCGTCTACACGGCGCGCAACCTGCAGAACCTGGTTTACGGCGTGATCAAAAGAGTGGAACCTGAAGAGCTGATCTGCGACCAGACCGAGTTCGGGGACGCGCAGCCCTTCAAGCTCGACAAGAAGACCAAGTATCTGCACGACGGTCAGGCCGGCACGGTGCAGCAGCTTAAAGTAGGTGACAAGACCTGGCTGAAGATCCGCAAGAACAAGAAGACCGGCGAATTGACAGCCCTGGTGGTGGTCACCGGTGAGCTTCCAACCGGCACCAAGATTAGATGAGATCCCTGCGGACGTCAGGCCGCAGCGGTCGCGGTTTTTTCTTCCGGAGCCGAACCTCGGCGTGACGAACTTGCCTCGCGCCTCAGCCCTCTTTATTTGACTCGAGCAACGCTCATCTACAATCCTGTCGCCGGGCGCAACCCGGCCCGGCGCGAGGCGGAGATCTGCGCCGTGGCAGGCGTGCTCCGGCGGTCGGGCTTCGCCCTGGACATCCGGGCCACGACCGGAGCTGGAAGCGCCCGGCATCTGGCCTGGTCGGCAGAGCGCGAAGGAGCTGAGGCGGTGATCGTCTGCGGCGGCGACGGGACCCTCAATGAGGCCGTGAACGGGCTGGCCCTGGGGGGCTGCCCGCTCGCCATCCTGCCCGGCGGCACCGCCAACATCGCAGCCAAGGATCTCGGCCTTCCACCCAACGTGGTGGCGGCGGCTCAGGAGCTGAAGGATGCGCGGCCGCAGCGGATCGCGCTCGGCCGGGTCACCTGGGGACTCTCCGGTGAGCCTCCGTCGGCTTCCGCGGCCGCCAGACTCCCTGACGGAGTTGAGAAGGGCGGGCCACCGACCGCGGACGAGTGTCGTTATTTCCTGAGCGTGGCCGGGATCGGGTTTGACGCCTACGTGATCCATCGCCTGGGCTGGGATTTCAAACAGGACTTCGGCGTCGCCGCCTATACATGGGAAGCCCTCCGACAGATCTGGCGCTACGGCTTTCCGCGATTTGCCTGCCGGCACGGACGCCGGCAGTGGCAGGGGGCGCTGGGTCTGTTGCAGCGCACTGAGCGTTACGCCGGCTGGCTCCATATGGCGCCAGGAGCGAGCTTGTTGCACCCGGAGATGAAGCTCCTCCTTTTTGAAGGCGACCGGCCATGGCGCTACTGCTATTACGCCGCCGCGGTCGGGATGCGGCGCCATCTTCGGCTGCCCGACCTCCGCCTGGTGGAGAGCTGGCCGCTCGAGTGCTTGCCGGAAGAGCCGTCGCGACCGATTTACGTTCAGCTCGATGGCGAGCTCGCCGGCGAACTGCCGGCTACGTTCGAGCTTGTGCCCGACGCCCTCCAGTTGCTGCTGCCCGCTCGCCTGGCGGCCGCGGCCCTTCCGGCACCCGTTCGACCCGGCGGAAAGGCGATCTCATGGACAATATCACGCACACCCTCACCGGAATCGCCCTGAGCCAGACGGGGCTGAACCGCAAAACACGCTTCGCGACCCTGGCGCTCATCCTGGCGTCTAATGCCCCGGACGTCGACATTGTCACGCGCCTCCACGGCAGCGCAGCCTACCTCGAATATCATCGCGGTATCACCCACTCCCTGGTGGGTCTAGCCGGGCTGGCATTCGCCCTGACCGCCTTCATTTATTTCCCGTGCCGCCAGTTGAAGCCCAAGCCGTCGGCGCCCGCGCTGAGCGGCGGCTGGCTGCTGCTGGTCGTGTCGCTCGGGCTGCTGGGCCATCTGCTGCTGGACTTCACAAATGCTTACGGCGTGCGCCCATTCATGCCCTTCAGCGGCCGTTGGTACGCCTGGGACATCATGCCGATCCTCGATCCCTTGCTGCTCCTCGTGCTGGCGGCCGGACTGGGTCTGCCGGGAGTGCTGCGAATGGTCTCGGAGGAGGTCGGGGCCCGGAAGACGGGCTACCGCCGGGGAGCCGTGGTGGGGCTGGTCTTCATGGGATTGCTGTGGGGCTTCCGAGACATCAGTCATCGGCGGGTGATTGCCCTGCTCGGGTCCAGTAACTACGGCGGCGAGCCCCCGCTGCGCCTGGGCGCTTTCCCAACGTTGAGCCCTCTCGCGTGGATGGGCGTCATCGAGACCGACAGCGCGCTTCATGTTTTGCAAACGAACGCGTTTGCCAACGACTTAGACGAAGACAGTGCCAGAGTGTTCCGGAAACCGGAGCCTTCGCCCGCGCTCGACGCCGCGCTTCAGACCCACCTGGGACGCGTTTTCATGAACTTCGCGCGCTTTCCCTGGGCCCAGGTGGACGAAGAAGCGGATGGCTACGAGGTGCGCATCCGTGACCTCCGTTTCGGCGCGGGGTCGCCCGGCATCTTTCAGGCCAGCATCGAGCTGGATCCTAACCTGCATGCGCGCCGCCAAACCTTCCGCTTCCTGGCTCCCCGAGACTGATCACCGCAAGACGCAGCAGCGGCTCAGGCGTTGGCGGCTCCGGGAGCGACCGATCGCTCTCAGGCGGCGTCCTCGCCGGCTGGAGCCGTCTTTTGCAGGTAGCGATAGATCACCGCCAGCAGGATCACACTGGCGGCGGTAGCCAGGGAAAGAAAAGTGAGATGGTAGCGGAGGAAGCCCTCGGCGGTGGCGCCGTAGCGCATGCCCACCCACGCCTCCAGCGCAAAGCGGAAGCCGCGGCCCAGCACCAGAGCGGCCAACAGCCGGATGGGCTTCATGCTGAGCGCGCCCGCCACCGCCGGCACCACCTTAAAGGGCGTCGGAGGCGGCAGCAACGCCGCCACCAGTACGGTGACAAAGTCGTTCCGATTCAGCCAGCGCCGGGCGCGCCCGGCCTCCCGCATCTCCCCATTGCGGCTGAAGAGACGCTTTCCCTGACGGCCCAACCCGTAAATCAGGAAGGAGCCGGCGATCGATCCGGCGGTGCAGTAGGCGGCGTAGACCGGCGCCAGATTGGGATGACGGGCAGCCATGTGAATCAGCAGCAGGTCGTTGATGAGGGGAAAGGCGAGGATGGAGGAGTCTAAAACGTTGATGAGAAAGAGGCCCCAGGCCCCGTAATGGGAAAGAACGTGTCCCAACTGTAGGGCGATAGACTGCAACCAGTGCACGGTGTCTTGGCTCTCCAGAATCCGAGGCTCATTCTATGCTGAATTTTGGCACGACGCAACGAAACCCGGGCCCCGCCCCAGCAGCTCGATGGTAAGCGCCAGGGAGGTCCGCGGCTTGTGCCTGCGGCACGCCAGCCCGTATAATAATTTGTGCACACTCCGCGCATGACTCTCTAAAGGCCTATAAACCGTAGCGACGCGAGACCAGCTTGTGGCGCCGCGTTAACCAAGCGTCGGGACTAGTTGTCAGGAGCAGTAAGCACGTCGCGCGATCACTGCTGCCCGTCACTGTGGTGAAGCGGAGAGGAATCGAACTGAGAGGGAAGGAACTCATTCATGGCTGACCAGGACTCATTGCTCCCCATCCGGCGGGAGATCCCCGTCAACATCGAAGACGAGATGCGCAGCTCGTATCTCGATTACGCCATGAGCGTGATCATCGGGCGCGCTTTGCCCGATGTGCGGGACGGCTTGAAGCCTGTACATCGCCGCATTCTTTACGCCATGTACAAGGAGGGAAACACCTCCGACAAGCGCTATATCAAGTGCGCCGGCACGGTGGGCGAGGTCATCAAGAAGTATCACCCCCACGGCGACGCGGCCGTCTACGACACCCTGGTGCGCATGGCGCAGGACTTCAACATGCGCTATCCGCTGATCGACGGTCAGGGCAACTTCGGATCGGTCGATGGCGACCGGGCGGCCGCCTACCGTTACACCGAGTGCCGGCTGATGCGCCTGGCGGAAGACCTGCTGGCCGACATCGAGAAGGAGACGGTGGACTTTGTTCCCAACTTCGATGAGTCCACCGAAGAGCCCGTCGTCCTCCCCACCAAGATCCCCAACCTGCTGATCAACGGTTCGGACGGCATCGCAGTGGGGATGGCCACCAAGATTCCGCCCCATAACCTCACCGAGGTGCTCGAGGCCGCCATTCTGCTGATCAACAAGCCCAAGGCCACCCTGGATGACGTGCTCGAGTTGGTTCCGGGCCCGGATTTCCCCACCGGCGCGCACATTTACGGACGCAGCGGGATCAAGGCGGCCTACGAGACCGGCCGCGGACAGTTCACCATGCGGGCCAAGGCGGCCATCGAGCGCCCCACCAAAGAGAAGCAGCAGATCGTCATCAGCGAGATTCCTTACCAGGTGAACAAGGCCAAGACCATCGAGCGCATCGCCGAACTGGTACAGAGCAAGAAGGTGGAGGGCATCTCCGACGTGCGCGACGAATCGGACCGCGAAGGCATGCGGATCGTGATCGAGATCAAGCGCGGCGAGCAGCCCGAAGTGATCTTGAACAATCTTTACAAGCACACCCAGTTGCAAGAGACCTTCGGCATGATCATGCTGGCCATCGTCAACGGCCAGCCGCGCACCTTGCCGCTGATCGATGCCCTGCAACTCTTCATCGACCACCGGGTGACGGTGGTGCGGCGCCGCACAGCTTACGATCTGCGCAAGGCCCAGGAGCGTGCCCACATCCTGCAAGGCTTCCTCAAGGCGCTGTCGCAGCTCGACGCCATCATCAAGCTGATCCGCGGGTCAAAAACGCCGCGCGAGGCCCGCGATGGCTTAATCTCCCGCTTCGAATTCACCGAGCGCCAGGCGCAGGCCATCCTCGAGCTGCAGTTGCAGCGCCTGACCGCCCTCGAACGCGACAAGATTCAGGAAGAATACGACGCCTTGCAGAAGAAGATCGCCGAGTACGAGGAGATCCTGGCCAGCGACAAGGCCCTGAAGAAAGTGATCGTGGACGAGCTCAAGCAGGTGCAGAAGGACTTCGGCGACGTGCGCCGTACTCAGATCATCGAGGAGCAGGCCGAGATCCGCCTGGAAGACCTGATTGCGGACGAAGACGTGGTGATCACGGTCTCGCACTCGGGGTATCTCAAGCGCACGCCGCTTTCGGCTTATCGCCAACAGGGGCGGGGCGGCAAGGGCCGCATGGGGATGAAGACGCGCGACGAGGACTTCGTCGAGCACCTCTTTATCGCCTCCACCCACAGCTACATCCTGGTGTTCACCAACACCGGCAAGCTTTACTGGCTGAAGGTCTACGAGATTCCCGACGTGGGCGCCGCCGGCAAAGGCAAGCACATCCTGAACCTGGTGAATCTGGCCAAGGAGGAGAAGGTGGCCGCCCTTCTGGCGGTGAGAGAGCTGCCGGACGAGCCCAAGGACGTGCAGGTGGGCGAGGAGAGCTTCGCCGCCGAGGGTTACATCATCATGGTGACGCGCAAAGCGGTGATCAAGAAGACGCGGCTCTCCGAGTTCTCCAACCCCCGCTCGGCCGGCATCATGGCCATGAAGATCGACGAGGGTGACGAACTCATCGCCGCCAAGCTCACGACCGGGCGCGACACCATCTTCCTGGCCTCGCACGAAGGCATGGCCATCCGCTTCCCGGAGACTGGCGTGCGAGACATGGGGCGGGCGGCTTACGGCGTGAACGGCATGGATCTGGACGCCGGCGACTACTTGATCGGCATGGAGGTCGTGGGCGACAAGGAGCTCATCCTCTCCGTCACCGAAAGGGGCTTCGGCAAGCGCACAGCCATCACCGAGTACCGATTCCAATCACGCGCCGGCAAGGGCGTGATCAACGTCAAGACGGTGGAGCGCAACGGCAAAGTGGTGGCGGTGCTGAGCGTCACCGAAGAATCCGAGGTAATGATCATCTCGCAGTTCGGCAAGATCACGCGGCTGGACTCGTCGAAGATTCGGGAGAGCGGCCGTTCAGCGCAGGGCGTCAAGCTGATTTCCCTGGAAGAAGGGGATCAGGTGTCAGCGGCCTGCCTGGTGTCAGAAAGCGAAGCGAACGGCAATGGCACGCCAGGCCAGGCGACCTTAATCCAGTAGCTCGTAAGGCCTTGAGATTTGCACCATATTGAGCAGTTCGGCGCCACAGCCGACGTTGCGTTAAGAGGTTAGCAAGAAAGGCCCGGAGAAAGGCATTCTGAGGGCTTTCAGATTGCAAGTCTCAAAAAGGTCAAGCCGGAAGGCGGTGCGAAACGACAGGAAGAAGCAAAGGGTGCCGGGCGCCCATCGAGCGTTTCTGGTGGTGGCGATGGTCGCGGCGCTCCTCTTCTGTGGCACCCTGGGATTCCGTATCACAGAAGGGTGGTCTTGGTTCGAATGCCTTTACTGCACGCTGATGACCGTTTCTACCGTCGGTGCAGGGCCTGAGAATGAGCTCTCGAAAGCGGGCCGCGAATTCAACGTAGTAATCTTGATCTTCGGTCTGGGCGTCATGGGATTCGCCATCAGTAGCTTTGCGCGCTGGGTGGTTGAATCGGAGTTCATAAAACGGTTTGGGCGCCGACGCATGGAAAAGGAAATGGCCGCACTCAAGGATCACTTTATCGTTTGCGGGTTGGGCCGGGTTGGCCGCCGCGTTGCCCTGGAGATCGCGCAACGCGGCATCCCACTGGTCGCGATCGAAAAGGACGCCAACCGGGCGGAATGGGCGTCGAAGCAAGACATCCCCGTCCTGGTGGGAGACGCTGCAAGCGAAACAGTCCTGCACCAGGCCGGGATCGAATCCGCACAGGGACTCGCAAGCGCAGTAACCTCTGACGCGCAGAACGTGTACATCACCTTGACCGCGCGCGGCATTCGCCGCGACCTTCCGATCATCGCCCGCGCGAGCGAAGAGGACGCGGAATCCAAGCTCATGCGCGCCGGAGCGACGACGGTCATCTCACCGTACGCCTATGCAGGCCAGCGGATCGCCCGTATGTTGATACGTCCCAACGTGCAAAATTTCATTGATCTGGCCATGTCCAGCCCAGGAGGGATAGGCCCCGACCTTCAGATTGAAGAAATTAAGGTGGAAAATCATTCGAAACTGGCGGGCTCCACGCTATACCCGGGCGAATTGCGCGATCGTTTCGGCATCCTGCTGCTGGCGATCCGCCACCCGGACGGACGGCTCGAATTCAATCCGGTTTCGGACCGCAGCGTCGCCATTGGCGATTGCCTGATTGTCATGGGTGACTCGCCAAAGCTGAAAGATCTCGAGGCCCTCACCGCGATGTAGCATGGCCCTCATGAGGCCAATGACCAGACAGTGAAATTGGGAGTGCGCTCAGCCTGTGGGTGCAGGCTTCAGCGGCTGAAACCACAGGTCCAGCGTCCAATCGTCGGCCACCAGGAAAAGTTCGGCTTTTAAGGATCGGCCTCGCAGATCGACGACGCTGGACGGAATGCGCAGCGTCGCTTCCGCCGGACCGTGATCCAAGGCTGGCAGCGTGGAGTTCAATTCCAGCGTGCCGTCGGGCGACCGGTACTCCGGCGCCGACGTACGCACCTTCTCGTAGTGGTCGAACAGAATGGCGGCCACCCTCACCTGCCGCCGGGCGGCGTTCTGAACCTCGACCGAAACCCGCATCACCAGGGCCGTGCCGGGCTCCTGGCTCATCGTGACAGAGACAATGCGGCCGAGCGGCGGCGCTGCACCACCGGGCGACCGGTCGGGATCTGGCCAACGGTGGTTGAAGATCGTCAGGGCGATCCCCTCCGCGCGCACGGTCTGTTGCTCGCGATTGGCCCACAGCGGGTGATTCAGAAAAAACTCGGAGTATTTCGACTGGTCGCCCGTCGTCGACCGCAGGCGGCGGTCGAGCGCGATAGCGAAATCGGGATGAAAGCCGGCCTCCGCCATCAGCAGCAGCCCCAGCCGGTCAGCCTCGTACTCGGTGCGGCGCTCCCCTCCCAGGTTGAAGACGCTGCGAGCCGCCGGCGCCACCTTGAGTGCCCACTCGGTATCCGGATCAGAAGGGTTGCCGCCTGCAGCCAGGTAGGCCCGCCGCAACTCGGCCTCGAAGGCCGGCTGGCCGGCAACGTAAGCGGACGCAACGTGGCCGAGTTCGTGAGCGATGGCCGCCGCCCAGACGCCCGGATGGTCGCCCAGAAGGTACGCCAGACCGCGCGTGATCGAAATGCGCCCGCGCCCGTTCGAGTAGGCGTTGGCGTACCAGGTCTGGAGGATATCAACCTTCCAAGAAAAGGCCGGAAGGGTCCGCCCCAGAGGGCTGGAGACCAGTTGCTGCAAGGCCTGGCCGGCAATCTGGTAGTCGGCGGCGACGTCTTCCGCCCGCGCCGGTCGAGCGGCTGAGGCAAGCCAGATCAAACCGGCGAGGGCGAGAAAGAGACGAGCAGGCATGATCTTCATCGTACCAAACTTGGGCGGTGGGCTGGCGGCGGCAAGCGACGAAGAAGAATCAATCGAACAAAACCCAGTGGCGCGACGCGATAGGAGGCCCATCATCGCACCCACTGCGGAGCATCTCAAGGGCTGGACGCTGGCGCCACGCCCTATAGGCGCGTAAGCTGCGGAAGCGCGTCGAAGTGGGTGTCCCGGGCGAACAGGACGAGCGAATGCTGCACAACGAGGGCTGCAATCCACATGTCGTTGGTGGGGATCGGAGTCCCCTGCTGTCGCAATTGCCGGTAGACGGTCGCGTAATGGTGGCTCGTTTGTTCGTCGGCATAGACGACCCCCACACCCGGCTTCAGAAGAAACCGGCGCAGGCTGGCCTCGTTGTGCGGGCCTTGGCTCCCGACGGCAAAACCGGCGCGCAACTCACCGAGCACGATGAACGGCAGCCAGACCTCAGCGGCGGCCTCTACGGCCTCAACCACGCGGACGTCACCGCGACAGAGATCAGCGTAGCGATTGGTGTCGAGCGCCAGCCTCAACGCCACATCTCCTCGTCGACGGTATCCTGCGCCGCCAGGGCCCGCTCAAAGGCGCGATCTCTGCGCCAGGTGCCGGCAACATCCCGGAGGTCGCGCTGGCAGACACGCTCCCCGCTAACACCGGCGCCCCTGGCAAGGGCTTCCACCGCGACCTCATTCAGACTCCGGCCCTGCTCTCGCGCCCGGCGACGAAGGGCAACATCCACAACGGTTGGCACTTTCCGGATCGTATACTGCATGCAGCCATTGTAGGCAATGCCTTCATCGCGTGCAAGCGCTCCATTCAACATATTCCTTTCCTCCTGGCATGTTCAATCAAATCCAGGCACTCGTCGGCCGGACGAACGACCGCACGGGTGGTACAGCCGCACCGCCTGGGTGGCGACAACATTGTGCGGGTTCTGAATTACAATGAGGATCGGGGGAGAACGGTGGACAATGACGTAGCCGGCGGCCTCGCTCATTCCGTGCTTGCGGTGATCCGACATCTGTTCTTCGTTCAAACCTTGTCGATAACGATGGGGCTGTTTCTCGTGCTGCTTGACGTGACGAAGGGCAAGCTGGATCACACAGTGCTGGGATTGCGCCTCGTGTTCTTTGGATTCGGGTGGAATTTCATTTCACACACGACCCCGCTGATCGGGAAGGCACAGGGACATGAGGAAGAACACACCTGGCTCCGGGTCAAGTTCCACCGCCTGTTCGACAAGAACCGAATCATCGGGCTCACGTTTTTCGCGATGGCGATCTGGACCAATCGGGTGATCGGGCTCTATCAGCATCTTAAGTAGCGCGTGTACACTCCAAACCCGCCCGAAAGTGCAGATCCTGGGCAAACACTAAAGAAGAAGTCGGGAGGGAGTAATGGCTGAGAATCTGGAGAACTTACGGAGGACAGCAAGTCGACGGTTCGGAAACTACGAGATGTTCGGAGGCCGATTCGAGAGCGACAACGGCAGAAGCGCTTGGCTCATGACGGCCTGGGAATCTGGTCGCGACCCAGTAAGGACGTACTGGATCGAGGGAGGAGAGTTTTTCGCGACTGGCGTGCGTTACGGTATCAACTTTTCAAATTTCACTTTTGTTGAAACGTTCGGCCCTGCGCCTTCCGTCGATCCGGAACTGAAAGAAGCCGTCCTGAGGGCAATCGCGGAGTGGCAGAAGGAATGAACGTCGCGTACCGCCCACGTACAGAAATCCGCCCAACGTTACAAATTCCGCAGATCGTGTAGCTGAGTGTTTTCAGTAAGTTTAATGGAATCAGCGGGTAGCGCAGAGTCTCGTTGTCCAGAGACTCTCCGGAAACTTCATGTAAGTTGGTGTGTTTCGGCTTTGGCATTGTGCGTTTGACGGTTTAGATGGGTTGTAGCGCGACCAGCCGCATGCCGATATCGGCGGCTCGGCGTTGCAAGGCGATGAGCTCCCGCCCCTTCCGTTGCGCTCATACTCGGCGCTTCCGCGATCGACCCACGCCTGTCCTTTAGTTAGCAGCCGGTGGACTAAACAGGCCAGGTAGCGAGCCATGGCTCTGACGGCTTTAAGTCCGCCCAAGTGACCCCTCAGATGGCGGTAGCGGGCCGGATGGCGCAGAGCAAAGCTCTGCGATCTTGTGAGCAAGACAGCAGGGTCGCGCAGAGTTTTGCGTCTCAGAAACTCTCCGGTTCCTCGTATCTGCCATTATTGAAATAGCCTAGCCGAATAAAGACCACGACGGGATGCCCCAGAGTCCGAAAAGCACAGACTCTGCGCTACCGCTCGTCAGATGCGTACAGGCCCGTCTGCAGGTAGCAAGATGCGGTCGATGTTCAAGAGTCTCAGGTGCCAGGTGCTAGGTGCTGGGGCCGCGGGCCCGGCTCATTTCGCGGCGGAGGACCTGGTTCATATAGGTCTGGTATTTCCCGCCCCGTGACCGGAACCATGCCAGGACGTCGGCGTCCACTCGCAAGCTGATTTGCTGCTTCACCGGCCGATAGAATCTTCCCACATGAATTTCGGGCGGGAAAGCCTCGGCGGCCGGCGCGTCGGAGTAATCGACGGCGGCATCCGGCTTTTGGGCCAGCGCCTTCAGTTCCGCTCGCTCGCGCTTACCGATGGGTCGCGTAAAGAGATCGCTCGCGGGAATCCGCTTTTCTTGCCGGGATGATCCGGATCTTTTCTTCGCCATTTTCTTCCTCCACGGTGTGAACGACGAGCAGAAGAACCACGTTTCCGGCGAGGCCGATGGTGTGCCAACGCTCCTCGCCTTCCACAAGGCGCTCGACGTACGAAACCGCGCCGGGATCCTGGAAAACTCGGACGGCTGTTTCGAACGAAACACCGTGCTTTCGACGGTTAAGCCGACTCTTCTTTGGATCCCACGCAAGAAACATTGTATACACAGTGCAGTATCACATTTCTGTATCTTGTGTGCCCGCCTCTGCGGACTCCTCTCTCAAGGCGCCGCTAACGTAGTGGCGACGCGACTTACCCCGTACTCCAGTGGCGCTAACCGGCCGCAAGATCGGGATGGAACGCCCTGGGCGATTGATCTGAGAGTGTGCAAAACTGGCTCGCTTTTCGGGAGGAGTTCCTGGCCCTCCCTCCTCTCGGCGCTTAACGTCATGAAAAGACGGCGCGAAAATAAAACCGACGGACCGGGGTCCCCGTCGCCATCGTCGCATTTTCGTCTGCTACCCTGATAAGCGAAGCTGGCTCTCGACCGTCGATTCAGAGGCGGTCCGGGAACACTGCTATGTCTAGATCCGAAGCGACTAGCCGCGCCCTCGCTTCTCTAACGGTCAACCGCACCCAAGCCGCCAAGAATGCCCGGATCGCTTACCAACGAAGCCGGAATGTTTCAGAAAAGAATAGGGTTGCTGAAAACGTGCCGGTTTACGGGATTCTTGCGACCCCGCGACCATCAGGGTTCCGTCTTCGCCGCCATCGGCCCTCGGTGAAACGGCTTCCCTGGCTCCGCCAAGACGGCTCCGTTCCCGCGGGCAGTGGCGGGGTACTCGAAAACGACCAGCGGACGACTCAGCGGGTCATCGGAGCGGTCTTCTTTGGCACTCGGGCTCGGGAGAGTGCTAACCACATCTTGCTGTTCGAGGGCCGCCGGGAGCCCAGGGAGCCAGGAAGTCGGGCCGCAAAACCCAGATAAAGGGGGGGCGAAGCCAACCGAAGCCAATGGACCTAAGAGCTCCAGAATCAGTTGCTTACAGCGAAAACGCCGGAGGCGAAGCCAATCAGGCTATCCTGCTTATTTTGAGTGGATTACGGGCAAAAACAGGGCGCTTTTGGAGATAAGTGTGAGGAATCCGCCTTGCCCGGTCAATGAGCCCAGGGCGGGCCGGCCCGAAGGGCGCAGCCACGTGGTCCTAGGAACCCGGGAAGCCTCGAAAGGCGGGGAGCCCGAGCCCGTCGGCGGCCATTGCATCGCATTGCTTTGGAGCGGCCGTGGGTCTATTCTGAAATCCGGCCGATATGAGCGAATTGGAAGCCAAGCAAGCGCGCCTTGAAGCAGAGCTCGCCAGCGTGCCCTCTTTGCTAGTGGCGTACTCCGGCGGGGTGGACTCCGCCTTCCTGGCCTTCGCGGCGCACAAGGTTCTGGGCGACAATATGCTCGCGGTGACGGCCATCAGCGCCAGCTTCTCGCAGCATGACCGCCAGCAGGCGGAGGCTTGCGCCGCGCAGTTGGCCCTGCCGCACGAGTCCATCGAGACCAGCGAGGTGTCGAACCCTTCCTATCGCGCCAATGCGCCCGATCGCTGCTTCTTCTGCAAGGACGAACTCTTCGACAAGCTCGATGACCTGGCCTCCCGGCGCGGGTACGCAGCCGTAGCCTACGGGGTGAACCTGGACGACCTCGGCGACTGGCGTCCAGGCCAGCAGGCCGCCCGCGAGCATCGCGTGCTGACGCCGCTGGTGGCCGCCGGGCTTACCAAGGCGGACATCCGCGAGCTTGCCCGGCGCGCCGGCGTTCCGGTATGGGATCGGCCAGCCTCGCCTTGCCTGGCCTCGCGGATCGCTTACGGTGTCGAAGTCACGCCCGATCGCCTCCGCATCGTGGAGCAGGGCGAGGAGGCGCTGCGCGCCCTCGGCTTTGTGCGCTTCCGCGTCCGCCACCACGATCAGTTGGCCCGCCTCGAGATCGCGCCCGAGGAGATGCCGCGGGCCCTCGATCCTCAGATGGCCGCGCGCTTCGTCGAGATCTTCAAAGAGCTCGGCTTTACCTACGTCACCCTCGATCTGGAAGGCTACCGGCAAGGGTCGCTGAATCTGGTGAAGATTTCGGCGGGCGGTGCCTTCTGATTCCGCGGGGCGCGGGATCCGGGTCGAGAGACGCCAGTGCTCCCGCTCGATTGAGCCTCTTCCTGTTCGGGCTGATGATCGCTGCTCCTTCGCTCCCGGCGCAAGACAAGACGGTGGCCGAACGCCTGGGCTTCGCCCCGGACGCCAAGCTGCTGATCATCCACGCCGACGATCTCGGCGTGGCCCATTCGGTTGACGACGCCAGCTTCGCGGCGCTCGAATCGGGAGCGGTGACGTCGGCGAGCGTCATGGTGCCCTGCCCCTGGCTCACCGAAGTGGCCGCCTGGGCCCGATCACACTCCGACGCCGATCTCGGCCTGCACCTGACCCTGACGAGTGAGTGGAAGACGTACCGCTGGGGTCCGGTGGCGCCGCGTGATCAGGTGCCGACACTGCTCGATCCCCAGGGTTACTTCTGGCCCGAGGTCGAGCCGGTGGCCGCCCACGCCACGCCCGCCGACGTCGAGCGCGAAATCCGCGCCCAGGTCGAGAAAGCTCTGCAAATGGGTCTTCATCCCACTCATCTCGACATGCACATGGGGACGCTGGCGGCGCGGCCGGAATACTACGCGGCGCTCGTCAAGGTCGCGCACGAGTATCATCTGCCGTTCCTGGCCCTGCACGTCACCGGGCCCCAGGCGAAGATGCTGTCGCTACTCGGACCCGACGACGTGCTCCTCGATTCGCTGGTCATGTTTACGCCCGAGGTGAAGCCGGAAACCTGGACGGAGTCCTACCTCCACGTCCTCCAGACGCTCAGGCCGGGTCTGAACGAAATGATCGTCCACCTGGGCCACGACGACAGCGAGCTCCAAGCCATTACCGTCGATCATCCCGATTACGGCGCCGCCTGGCGCGCCCGTGACTTCAAAGCGATCACCAGCCCCGAGTTTCGACGTGCCCTGGAGGAGAACCACATCGTCCTGGTGCACTGGAAGGATCTTAAGAAGATGGGGTAGGAGCGCCCCGCGAACGTTGCGCGCCGCCGGAGAATTCCTTGGCGATTCGCGTCGTGGCGGCGTGGATGCGAACGGTGTCCTGCAAGTGGCGAGCGTAGCCACCCGCAAAGGTAACGGCCACCGGCACGCTGCCCTCCCGCGCCTTCTCGAAAACCATCCGATCGCGGTGCTCGAGGCCGGCCAGGCTGAGCTTCAACCCTCCAAGCTGGTCCTCGCGATAAGGGTCGGCGCCGGCGAGATAGAACACGATATCCGGCCGGAACGTCGCGAAAGCGCGCCGGAGCCCGTCTTCAAGGGCGGCTAGATACTCGTCGTCACCGGTGCCGTCCTCGAGGTTGATGTCGAGCGAGCTCGGCGGTTTGGGGTACGGATAGTTATGCTCCTGCTGGATGGAAAAGGTAAAGACGTTGGGATCGCCGGCGAAGATTTCGGCGGTGCCGTTGCCCTGATGAACGTCGCAATCCACTGTCATGGCCGTGCGGATGACGCCGTCGCGCTGCAAACGGCGGATCGCAACGGCAACGTCGTGGAGCACGCAGAATCCCTCGCCGTGATCGGCGCAGGCATGGTGGAAGCCTCCCCCGAGGTTCACCGAGACCCCATCGCGCAGTGCCAGTCGGCCGGCAAGGATCGATCCTCCGGCCGCGAGCCAGACGGCCCGGATCAGTTCGGGCGAGTAAGGAATCTCAAGCCGCAGAATCTCGGCGAAGGTCAGCGTCCCGCGCTGCAGTTTCTGAATGTAGTCGCTGTGGTGGACCAGAGCAACGTCGTCATCGGAGGCGGGTTCAGGCTCGACGAAGTCGGAAGGGACCGCCACCCCATCGGCCAGCAGCTTGTCGCGGGTGAGCTTGTACTTGGCGGATGGAAAAACGTGGTTTCCGAGGTGGAGGTCGTAGCCGTCCGTAAAAACGATCTTCATGCCCGACCATCATAACCTGCTGTCGCCGCGTCCTCAGCAAGAATCGCCAGCAGACCCGCTGGTCAGGACAGCTCCTGGTGAAAGAATTCCAGGCTGGCGCGCGCGTCCTGCTCGAAGGTGCCGTTGCCTTCGATCGAGATTCCGCCGCGAAAGCCGATTTTCTTCACCAACTCAAAGAACCGCGCGTACTCGGGATCTTCCGACGGGCTGCGGGGCCAGCGCCTACCCCGCGGATTGGCGAAGTGGAAGTGCACGATGTCCTTGCGGGCTCGCCAGATGATCTCGGGATCCTCATTTTCGGCGCGCAGGTGGTAGTAGTCGACAATCATGCGAACATTAGGGTGGCTCACTTCACGCACCAGCCGCTGGGCCTCGGCGGCGGTGTTGATGATATTCGATTCCTGACGGCGCAAGGGCTCGATGGCGATAATGATCTGGCGCGGCCGGGCCATATCGCCGGCCAGGTGCAGGAAGTTCTGGATCTGCCTCCAGGCGCGCTCCCGCGAGAATCCTTCCGGGACATTGCGCGAGCCGGCGCTGCCCCAGACCACGATCTCGCCGCCGACCTCGCGGCAGCGGTCCAGGCACAACGTCAGATAAGCTTCGAGATCGGGCCGGCTGACCTCGTCACCGACCACCTTCAGGGTCCGGATGAAGCTGTTAAAGCTGGGGCAGCGAAACTGTGACTGTCGTACGCGAGCTGCGAAGGCCTGAAAATCTGCCTCGGTCATGGCGGCCACGGCGGCGGCCGCAGGCTCCAGATAATCGAAGCCAAAGCTTTTGGCCTTCTCAAGATCTGCGCAAGGCGCGCAGACCCCAATCTCAACTCTGGCGGAACTGGCCAGCAAGCGGCCCCTGAGAGGCGCAGCCAGCCCGGCGCCAGCCAGCGTTCCGATCAATTGGCGTCGCGAAAGCATCGGGTTGTTTGGCCTCGTCCGGACACGACGATTCGCGGCAGCCCGCGAGTCGACGTTCCTCTTCATCTTAGCCTGCAATCCTCCGTCGTCAATTCTCGAGAGTTTCGATTATAATTGCCACGCGCGCAGAGCGTCGCGACACTCCAGGCTCGCCCGCGAAGGAGAGGGAGAAGTGGCTGATCCAGTGGCAACAGAAACCGAAGGCCGGGTGGTCTTCAACATCACGGACATCCTCCGCATCCTTCCCCATCGCTACCCGTTCTTGATGGTCGACCGCATTGTCGAGTACGAGTCTGGCAAGCGGATTGTGGGCCTGAAGAATGTCACCATCAATGAACCCTACTTTCAGGGCCATTTTCCCGGCGTGCCGGTAATGCCGGGGGTCCTGGTCATCGAGGCCATGGCGCAGGTCGCGGGCGTCCTGACCTACGCCGAGGAACCGGGCGTTCAGGACAAACTGATCTACTTCACTGGCATCCAGAATGCCAAGTTCCGACGGCCGGTGGTGCCCGGCGACCAGTTGCGGATCGAGATGGAGCTCATCAATCGCCACAATCACTTCGGCACCATGGCTGGCCGCGCCACCGTCGAGGGCCGTCTGGTCGCGGAGGCGACGGTGCGATTTGCCATCGTCGATCGCCCAGGCAAATGAAGGCTCATCCCACCGCAGTCATTCACCCGAAGGCGGAACTGGCGTGCAGCGTGGTGGTAGGCCCTGGCGCCGTCATCGGCGAAGGCGTGGAGCTCGGTGAAGACTGTGAAGTGATGTCGCACGCGGTAGTCGGCGGTCCGACGCGTATGGGCCGCGGCAACCGGATCTTTCCTTTCGCCTCCGTCGGCCTCGACCCCCAGGACATGAAGTATCGCGGCGAGCCGACCCGGCTTGAAGCCGGCGATGAGAACATCTTCCGCGAGTTCATCACCGTGCATCGGGGCACCGCCGAGGGTGCAGGCGTGACCCGCATCGGCAGTCACAACCTTCTGATGGCCTATGTCCATATCGCCCACGACTGCGTCCTGGGCGACCACATCATTATGGGAAACGGCGCCTCGCTAGCCGGCCACGTCGAGATCGCGGACCACGCCACGGTAGGCCCCTTTTGCCTGATTCAGCAATTCACCCGCATCGGGACCTACAGCTTCCTGGGCGCCGGCACCATTGTGAATCGGGACATTCTGCCTTACTCGAAATCTACCGCCCCGCGTCCCATCGAGGTCCTGGGCGCGAACCGTCTCGGCCTGGAGCGCCGCGGCCTCGCCAAAGCGGACATGGATGAGCTCGACAAAGCCTTCCGTCTGCTTTGCCGGTCGAAGCTCAATACCTCGCAGGCCCTCGAAGCCATCGAGGCCCAAAACTTCCAGTCGGCCCACGTCCGGGCGCTGGTGGACTTCGTGCGCAGCGCCGAGCGAGGCGTGGCCAAGTGAGACGGAAATGACCGCGGCCGGCCTAACTTCTCCATCGAGTCGGACGGAGTGGCGATGAGCGCATCGTTGGATTATCAGACCGAGCCGGTCTCCAGCGAGCGCAACCGTCTGGCCGTCATTGCCGGCAACGGACGCTTCCCCTTCCTGGTGGTCGAGGCGGCGCGCGACCAGGGGATCGATCCTGTCGTTTTCGCCATCCGCGAGGAGGCCTCGGCCGATCTGGCCCAGACGGCTTCGACCGTTCACTGGCTGAGTCTGGGCGAACTGGGCCGGTTGTTCGAGCTGCTGCGCGCTGAGCGCGTGGGCCGGGTGCTGCTCGCCGGCCAGGTGAAGCACGTGCAGCTCTACAGTTCGATTCCCCCCGACGGCCTCGTCCAGGGAGCCCTGGAAAGCCTGGAGCGCAAGAACACGGACGCGCTCATCGGCGTCTTCGTCCAGATGCTCGAAGCGCAAGGGATTCGGGTCCTGGACTCCACCTTGTTCCTCAAACCCTTGCTGCCCGAGGCCGGGACCTTGACCCGGCGCGGCCTGGACGAGCGCGAAACGGCCGATGTGGCCTACGGCCACGAAATCGCCCGCCAGATCGCGGCCCTCGACATCGGTCAGACGGTGGTGGTGGCGGACCGCGCCTGCGTAGCCGTCGAAGCCATGGAAGGCACCGACGCCGCCATCGAGCGTGGGGCGCGGCTGGGTAACGGGCGCCGGCTGGTAGTCGTCAAAGTCAGCAAGGCCGATATGCGGTTTGACGTGCCGGTCGTGGGCCTTACCACCATTCAGGTGATGGATCGGGCCAATGCTCGTGCTCTCGCCATTGATGCCCGCCGGACCTTACTGTTCGAGCGGCAACGGCTGATTGAAGAGGCGGATCGATGCGGGATCGCCATCGTGGCACTGAATCCGTGAGGCAGCGCCCGTGAACCCGCAGGAGAGAATCCCGATCGCCGTCATCGGTGTGGGCGAGCATGGCCGCCATCACGCGCGTATCTTGAAGGAGCTCCCTCAAGCAGACCTAGTCGGAGTCTACGACCTCGACCGAGAGCGCGCCGCGGTGGTGGCAGGCGAACTGGGCTGCCGCAGCTTTGAGAACCTGGACGAGACACTGCGGGCGGTTCGGGCCGTGAGCGTGGTGACCCCGACGTCGGATCATGCCCGGGTGGCGCATCAGGCCTTTGACGCGGGCGCCGACGTATTGCTGGAAAAGCCCATCAGCCGGACCCTCGGGGAGGCAGACGAATTAGTGGAACGAACCGGGCGTGAAGGGCGAATCCTGCAAATAGGCCACTTGGAGCGCTTCAACCCGGGAGTGGTGGCGGCCCGCCAAGTCACGCACAGCCCGATGTTCTTTGAGGTTCATCGCCTCGGGGTTTTCAGCAGCCGCAGCCTGGATGTCGACGTGGTTTTCGACCTGATGATTCACGACCTCGACCTGGTTCTATGGATGGTGGACGCTGAGGTGCACGACGTTTCTGCCGTGGGTTTGGCGGTGCTTTCCGACAAGGTGGATATCGCCAATGCCCGGGTGGAATTTGCCAATGGCGCGGTGGCAAATCTGACCGCCAGCCGCGTGAGCACCGAAAGAGTCCGCAAATTTCGCTACTTCCAGCCCGAGGGCTATATCTCGGTGGATTTTTCACGACGCGACGCGCTGCTGATTCGAGTGAACCGGAGCGGTGAAAATCCAGAGATCGGATTTCAAAAACTGGAGACCGAACCGGCCGACCCGCTTCAGGCAGAGCTCTCGGCTTTCGTGCAGTCGGTGGAAACCCGCCAGCCGCCGCTCGTTGGCGGCCGGGAAGGCCGGGCCGCGTTGGCATTGGCCGAAAGGGTGATGGATTGCATCGAACAACACGCGGCCCGCGTTCAGATACATTTGGGCGGGCGGGCGATCGGTCATCCGGGAGAGAATTAAGGGCCGGGAGCGGGCTCCGCAGAAGGACGTTTAGACTCAATGGACATTTCAACGAGCGAAGCCATAATGTCCTTTAGAATCAGTAAGATTTTTTGGTCACTGCCGGTCCCGAGGAGCAGCAAGGCATGGGTTGGCGGGTGCTTGCCGCCAAACTCGCGGTGGCCGAGAGCGGAACCGTCGTGCGGAACAAAGCTGGAATGTCCTTTAGAATCAACGAAGCCATGCCGCAGGTCCGGGTTGGTCTATATGGCGTGACAACACGTGCTCATGAGATAATAGTTCAACCTGGGGGATCTAGGTTGGGCTCGAAGGTTCAAAGGCGTTGATAAGTGGATCGGTCGGCAGGTCAGAAGGGGCAACCGCTTGGAGTTCCTGAAAATCACGCCTGAAATCGATTCGGAGCCCCGCAACCGACCTTCTAACGGCCAAATGGGACTCGGGGACTGGCTGGAGCCTCGGCCGCTCCTCCCGAATCGCTCCGACGATCTCAATCTCCTCATCGAGCTCGAGCCAGAGTCCACGAAATGGCGCCTGCGGACGATGTTCATGGTTTCGATCCTGGCGCACCTGGTTCTTCTGGCGCTGCTCTATTCCGCCTCCGACATCATCCGCCGCGAACAACGATTGCTGGCTCTGGAAGCGGAGTCGCGCCGGCCCGAGCCCATGTTTCTCTACCTGCCGCCGGAACTCATCAAGAAGCCGAAACCGAAGACGGATATCCTCTCCGACCAGAATCGTATCGCACAGGGCAAGGCGCCGGAAGTGAAGCCCGAAGCCCCCCCGGTGCCCTATTCCAAAGGCAACACGCCCTTGCCGGAGGTGGCGGGCGGAAAGCCTACGATTCCAACGCCGCCAGCTCCGCCACCCGCACCCAAGCCCTCGCCCAGCGGCGGCAACAATGCCCCGGCTCCTCCGAAACAAGAGGCCAAGGACGCTCTCAAGCTGGAGGATGTCCCCAAGCCCGCGGCCGCCCCCGGGCACCTGGCCATGGCGACGCCCGAGGAGGCGATCCAACAATCACTGCGTGCGGCGGCACGAGGCCGGGCTAGCGGACAGATACCCGGCCTTGGAACCGATGCAGGACAGTTCAACAATCGGAATTCGAATTTCTCTATCGGCGGCGCCCAGATTCTCTCGGACACGCAGGGTGTCGACTTCGGGCCCTATCTGGCGCGTATTGTCTACATGGTGCGCGAGAACTGGTATGCCCTGATTCCTGAGTCGGCCCGCCTTGGGGAGAGGGGCCGCGTGGCCTGGGATTTCGACATTCAGAAGGACGGCGCTCTGGTGGGGCCCGACCTGGCAGCCTCCTCCGGCGCCGAGCCCCTCGACCACGCCGCCCAGGCGGCGATTCGAGCCTCGGCTCCTTTCCCGCCCTTGCCGGCGGAGTTCCCCGGCAATCACCTAAGGCTGCGATTCATCTTTCTATACAATGAGGGCTATGGTCCCCAATGAAGATCGCGGTTCAGCTCCAGGGGATCTCAGGACCGACTGGCACTGACTCCTCCTTGACTTCTCATGGAGCGCTGGCGTCACCAACTGCTGGGTTCCTTGATTCTTCTGGCGCTAATTCTGTGCCTTCTGATCTTTCGGTATCTCCGGCTCCTGTGGTGGGTCCGCTAACGGCGGTAGGGTCAGGGAATCACCCTCTGGTCGTGATCGTGGGGCCTACGGCCGCAGGCAAGTCGGCATTGGCCGTCCGCTTGGCCACTGCCCTCGGAGGAGAAGTCCTCAATTTCGACTCCGTCCAGGCGTATCGTGGCTGCGATCTGGGCTCCGGCAAGCTTTCCCTCGCTGAAAGGCGAGGCGTTCCGCACCACCTTATCGACATCGTCGAACCGGGCGCGACCTTTACGGCGGGCGACTTTCGGCGCGAGGGCCTGCGGGCGCTCGAGACAATGCGGCGGCACGGCAGCATACCGATTCTGGTGGGGGGATCAGGTCTTTATCTGCGCTCATTGCTCGTGGGGCTGTTTGAGGGACCGCCGCGCTCGGAGGACCTTCGCCGGCGGCTTCGCGAAGTCGCAGGGCGGCGGGGCGGCGAATTCCTGCATCGAATGTTAAGGCGGAAGGACGTCGCCGCGGCCGCTCGCATCCATTTTCGGGATACGCAGAAGGTAATGCGCGCCCTTGAGGTCTGTCTGGTGGCGCGACGTCCCTTTTCCGACCTGCTCCGCCTGGGCAGGCAGGGATTGGCTGGGTTCTGCATTCTCAAAGTGGGCTTGAACCCGCCTCGCGCCGAGCTCTATCGCCGGATTGACGCGCGAGCGGAACAGATGTACGCCGGCGGACTGATGGACGAGGTCCGCTCCGTAATGACACGACTTGGAGGAGCGAACGGGCCGCCTCTCGAAGCGCTGGGTTACCGCCAGGCCCGCTCTCTGATCGAGGGCAGGATGACCCTGGCGGAGGCGGTCTGCGACACCCAGAAGGCAACGCGGCAATACGCCAAGCGGCAAATGACTTGGTTCCGGAAGGAGCCGGACGTCCGCTGGTTCGAGGGCTTTGGCGATGACCCGGGCGTCGAACGGCAGATCCTGGACTTCCTGAAGAGCGCTCTCGGAGCCTCGTCGGCAGCCTAGCCTGTCGGTCTTCATCTCAAATCTTCGGGATGTGACTATGAATACTGCGACCATGGAAAGAAGAGAGCACGCTGAAAAACAATCTCAAAACATTCAGGACGGTTTCTTGAACTCGGCGCGGAAAGAAAGGGCGCTGGTGACGATCTACCTCGTAAGCGGGGTCAAGCTCACAGGGCGTATTCGCAGCTTTGACAAGTTCTCGCTGATTCTTGAGAGCAATCACCAGGAGCAATTGATTTTCAAGCACGCCATTTCAACGGTCGTGCTGCCCCGGCCCGGGAGCGGGCCGCCTTTGCCGCCCGCACCGCCCGCTGCCCCCCCATCCGAGGGTTAGGCCGATTCGCACGAGCGCTTCGCTGGAGAGAGTGTTTCTGGTCGGTTGGGAGCCGAGCCGGCGCCTCTCCCTGCCCCCGGGCACGCGCGGCGCCAGGGACGGCGAAGATTTGTTTCAGGAGCTCCGGCAGCTCGCGGAGAGCGCCGGGGCCCAAGTGCTGGGCGCTGCCGTACAGCGCTCGCCGCGGCCCGACCCCGCCACGCTGGTGGGAAAGGGCAAGCTTGAGGAGATTCGGGCCTTGGCGCAGGGATCGGGGGCCGCGTGCGTGGTCTTCGACAACGACCTTTCGCCCACCCAACTGCGGAACCTCGAGCGTGCGCTCGATCTGAAAGTCGTCGACCGCATGCAGCTCATCCTCGACATCTTTGCCCGCCGGGCTCGCAGCCGTGAGGGCCAGCTCCAGGTGGAACTGGCCCAGCTCAACTACCTGTTGCCCCGCCTGTCCGGACAGGGAACGGTGCTCTCGCGGCTGGGGGGCGGCATCGGCACGCGCGGACCCGGCGAGCAGCAGTTGGAGTTTGACCGGCGCCGCATCCGGGCGCGCATCCGCAAGCTGCGGGAGGCCATCGAGCGCGTGCGCTCCGAGCGCGCGCTCCACCGCCAGCATCGCCAGGAGAGGCGCTGGCGCACGGTGGCGCTGGTGGGCTACACCAACGCCGGCAAGTCCACCTTGTTCAACGCGCTCACCCAGGCGCGAGTCGAGGTATCGTCGCGCCTGTTTGCCACCCTCGATCCCACCGTCCGCGCTCTGAAACTCGGCTCCGACGCGCAGATCCTGCTTTCCGATACCGTAGGCTTCATCCGCCGCTTGCCTCCACATCTGGTCGCCTCCTTTCGCGCCACGCTGGAAGAACTGGAGGACGCGGCTCTCTTGCTCCATGTCACTGATGCCTCGGACCCCGAGCGCGAGCGGCAGGATGCCGCTGTCGAAAGCCTGCTGGAAAGCATTGGCGTAGCCCTGACGCCGAGACTGCGGGTCTGGAACAAAGTCGACCTCCTGCAACCGGCGGAGCGCACCCGACTCGTCGAGGGGCGGGGCGCGGTCGGGGTCTCTGCGCTCACCGGTGAAGGGCTCGAGACGTTGCGGCGGCGCATCGCTGAACTGACGTCAAAGGTCGCGCCCGTCCTCTCGTCTCAAAGGCCAGCCGCTAGCCCTCTCCATATGGCAAGCCAGGGTTATAGGAATAGTTAACTTAACGGACTCGCAAAGATTTTAACGCCGACCCCAAGCTCACGAAAACTCGCGTGCGCCGGCCCCGCCTCGATGGAGGCGAAGCGCCGGAAAAGCCGCTCGACGCCATTTTAGCGGGTTTCGCGCCTGTGGAAATCGTTGTGGAAAAGAACGGCGTGCGGCGCTCGGCCTTTTAGGCAGCCGAGGCCTTCAAAATCGACCTCTCCGCCGCGCCCGGCAGCTAATCCACGTGTTTTCAGATGATTACAGCAGGCGAGGGCGCGTTCAAACTGTGTCACAAAGACTTATGTAAGACGTTATAAGTTGGTGAAGTTGGAAACGGGTTTTGCACAGGAGGCTACAGCGCCGGCGCGCGATCTCAGCCCTCCCACCTCAACTTCAGCCGCTTAAAATCAGGCCCATTGAGGACTGGCTACAATACTAGTCCAGATCGTTTAGCCGGAGGTCGGCGGCGAGAGTCGCCTGCCGAGGTCAACGGTGATCGAACCGTGGCGGCACGCTCCGGAGCGAGAGGCCAGATCCCAAAGGAACAGGCGCGCGAAGGCCGACGCAGTCGTTGGGCGATCCAGAGAAACCGGGAGCGGACTCGCGTTGACAGTCAAGGTAGCCTCCGTTATATTTGCCGGTGGAGGCCGACTCCTGCGGCCCCAGGTGTTGCACCTGGATCGTCTGCCCGCCCTCCGCTCAGGGGTTGAAGCCAGCGTCCATGAGCCTTCCCAACTCGCTCACGGTCCTCCGGATCTTTTTCGTTCCGCTTCTTGTCGCTCTGCTGCTAACCGCCCATCCGCACATGGATCTCTGGGCAGTGGGCGTTTTTCTGGCCGCCGCGGCCACCGATCTTCTGGATGGATACTTTGCTCGCAAGCGAGCTCAGATTTCGCGCTTGGGCACGCTGCTGGATCCCATTGCGGACAAGCTGCTGACTTCGGCCGCCTTCATCTCGCTGGTCGAGCTTCGTCTGGTACCGGCCTGGATCGTGGTCATCATCGTGGGGCGGGAATTCGCGGTCTCGGGCCTGAGAGCCATCGCTTCCAGCGAGGGCTTCATCATTCAGGCCTCCGATCTCGGCAAGGCCAAGATGGTGCTGCAGGTGGCCGCCATCACCGCGATCGTGCTGGAGCGCCGCTTTCCCTCCGTCGGTCTCCTAGGCAACCTCTTGCTCTGGCTGGTGGTGGTGTCGGCGCTGGTCTCCGCGGCCCATTATTTCTGGAAATTCTGGCGCAAGCTCGACGCAGACATCAAGGCGCCGGTCCGGCACCGCATGGTGGTGCTGCCCGGGGCAGAAAAAGAACGGGAAGACAATGACGTCGCCGCTCAGCGATGAGGAGCGGGGTTCCCTGCTGGCGATCGCCCGCCGGTCGATCGAGATGACGGCTCAAGGGTTGGGGCTGCCCAGTCTTGAAAGCCCCTCGGGTGCTTTAGCGCAGCGGGCCGGAGTCTTCGTGACCTTGCACGTCCACGGCGCCTTGCGGGGATGCATTGGCCAGATCGAGCCGCGCCAGCCCCTGGCGCGAACGGTGGCGGAGTGTGCCACCTCGGCGGCACAGCACGATCCCCGCTTTCCGCCGGTGACTCCCAGCGAACTCCACGGCCTCAGCATCGAGATCAGTGTGCTCTCGCCGCTCTTCGACATCACTCCCGAAGAGGTGGTGGTGGGTCGCCACGGTCTGCTCGTCTCCGACGGGCTTCGTCACGGCCTGCTGCTGCCCCAAGTGGCGGTCGAATGGAGCTGGGACGCCGAGCGGTTCCTCGTCGAGACCTGCCGCAAGGCCGGACTCTCGCCGGACGCCTGGCGTCACGGCGCCCGCATTCGCGCCTTCACCACCCAGGTGTTCGCCGAAGCCGGAACTGCTTCCAACGCTCACGGTTCCCGCAGCAACTCCTCGGCGTAGAGCGCGCCGTCCGGTGTTTCCTCGTGCTTGAAGAAGGTGAAGACGTCTTTGCCTTCGTCCTGCAGCTTGCGGACCGTCTGCCGGATGGCCTTTCTCTCCTCAGGACTGTACTCAGGCTTACGGAGCCGAAGATAGGCGAAGCTGGCGGTCGAAACCTCGGCGACCTTGAGCTTTTCGGATTCGGCCCAGCAAAGCGCGGCATCGTGCTTGCGGAGAACTTCGTAGACGGGGTCGGCCATCCAGGACTCGTGCCGGAATTCGAAGCAATAGCGCCGGCCTGCAGGAAGAGCGTCGAGGAAGTGGCTGAGGCGGTCTTCGTCGCGGCGCAAGAACGGCGGCAGCTGAAACAAGATTGGACCCAGCCGCTGCGCGGCGCCGAGCGGCTCGAGAGCGTGCAGGAAGGCTTGGGCGAAATCGAAAGGTTCCTTGAGCCGCTCGATATGCGTGATTCGCTGGTGAGCCTTGGGGCAGAAGAGAAAGCCTTCAGGAGCGGCGGCCACCCAGTTTTGAAGGGTGCTTTCGGCCGGGAGGCGGCGGAAGGTGTAATTGATCTCGACGCTGTTCAAGCGGCCGGCATAGTACTCCAGAAACCGCTTGGAGCTGAGCTCGGCCGGGTAAAAGCGAGGCTTCCAGGTGGGGTAGGCAAAACCGGATGTTCCCGCATAGAGCATAGACCGTCGTCTCCCGTCCGAGGATTTTGAGCCTGCCTCGAAGAGCAACCGTACGGCGCCCGAACCGGCCCGCACGGGGCTGCCGCCAGGGACTTATCAGAATACCCGCCCGGATCTCATCAAGGCTCGGCTTCTTTCAGGAACACCAGCTCCGAAGATTCAGGAAGCGCCAGCGAAACGGCCACACCGGAATCCATCAGCACCCGGCCGGACATCCTGCGATCGGCTGAGGGATGATCCTCGAAGTGCAGATCGTATTCGCCCTTCGCGCGGAGTCCGCGCAGCTTGTAGGTGTGACGGCTCTCCTCCGGAGTGGAGCCGCGAAAAGCATAAACCACGCCCTGCCGGACGCGGGGCGAGAAGTACTCGACGCCATCCCAATGGACGCCGTCCGGCCGGGCCGAGATGTGATACAAGTCGGCTTCCCGAATCAGCGGGCGCAGCCGCGCCTTGTAGAGCTGGAAGGCCTGCCGCGCGGCGGCGTGCTGTTCGGCGCTCCAGGCGTTGGTGTCCTGCATGATCGTGCACCAGCCCATCATGCCGCTGCGCAGCATGTAGACAAAGTTAGCCCGATGCGGCGTCGGGTACCGCTCCACGTAACATTCCAGCATGGAGGCGGGCAGGACGTGGCTGGCGTCGTAGAAGGCGCGGCGATTCGACAGCGGATCGTAGGAGTCGGTGATGGAAAAGTAGTCCACACGAGCGGCCGTGCCGAAGTCGACCATCCGGCCGCCATCGTTGCAGGCTTCAAGCAGCAGATTGTGGTGTTGGCGCCGCAATCCCTCATAGAGTTCGTAATAGGCCTGGGCGGCGTGATAGCTGACATCCGTCGAGCACGATCCCATCAGCCAAGGTTCCCCGCCGATCGGGGCGCCTTCACACGAGACGTGCGGATGGTCGTCGCGCACGCACCCCTTCGCGACCAGGTAGCCGTCGTGCTCCAGCATGTCCAGGTGGTCGTCGTTGACCAGGCGGTCGAGTTCGCGCGCGCACCAGGAGCGAGCCGGGGCAAAGCCGATATCGATCGTGACCCCTTTGAACTCTTCCGGCTTCCATTCCGCGCTCACGTCCCGGGTCAGCCAGTCGCGGATGGCGGGATCGTGAACGTTGAGCGCGCCGGACGCCGTGTCCGTGCCCGCCTGCGTCCAATCCACCCACAAGCCGAATTTCAGTCCGAGACGATGGGCCTCGTCCGCCAGGGCGGCCATGCCGTGAGGGAATTTCTGCGGATGAGGATACCAGTCGCCTACGCCGCGGAACCAGCCGGCATCGAGATGAAACATCTCCAGGCCCAACTGGGCCGAGTCTTGTATCATGCGCCGGGCTTTTTCTTCGTCGATCTCCATTCCGCTGCCCCAGCTGTTGTTGACCAGAAGCGGATAGGCGGAGTCGGCGCGGTCGGCGGGATTGAGCAAGACCTCGCGGACCCACGAGCGCAAAATATTGCCGGCCGCATCGCTCCCTCCAGAAAATGCGCCCACGAAGACTATGGGAGCCGTAAACGAGCCTCCCGGCGGTACGCGCGTCAGGTAAGGACCGGGCGAGGGGTCGAGACCCGCTGCGCCCGAGAGCGACGCTCCCTGCCGGGACAGGTTCAGGCGCGTCCGGCCGCTGAATTCGATGCCCAGATACCAGCCCGAGGACCGTCTTCCGGCGGTCTCCACCAGCAGCCATGGAATCACCTCTCGCGGTTCACGGTCCTCGGCGTAGGTGCTCGACTTTCCCTCCCAGCGATAACCCTCCGTGACCGCCGCCTCGTGCGTCCCTTCCGCCGAAGGCTTGCCCGCCCCTTTCTCAACCCACAAGTGGCGTAGCCCGACGGGACTCGGAACCGCCCAGTCAAAGGCGAGGCTGTCCTGCAGCGGCAGACCCACCGCGCGGTCTTCCAGGTTCTCGATTCGGATGGCGTGTTCGATCGGTCCACGGCGGCCCCGCGCCTGCCACTCCCAAAGAAGGCGTAGGCGCGGGTGGAGAGAGGCGTAGACCGCCGTCACACGGCTGCCTTTGCCGTCACGCTGCAACGAGTCCAGCTTCCAACGGAGAGGCTCCCACTTTCCGTCGACTTCAACCTTGTCGATGAGATGTTCAGATCCCCGATTTCTCCAGGTGAGGCCGCCCGGGTTCGAGAGAGAGACCACCGCAGGGCTTTCCGGGCCTGCGGCCACCACCAATGTCGTGTCGGTGGTTGCGAGCCTGGCGTCGCTGTTCGCTCCTAGGCCCCAAGGCGAAAGAAGGCTGAACGACGCCAGCAATAGGGACCCTCTCAGGTGACAACGCCTCAAGAGCATGCAACCTCACCAGAAAGCGAGATCCGATGGTCGATCGATGATCCTATGCAACCCCTTTGGCGGGCAAGCGGCGACGGGGTGTGACCAACGAGAACCTTCCTTGACCGCCCCATCGTTCCCGGGTTCGTTCTCAGCACCCGGTCTCCCGGCCTCCCCGGATTAAACCCTGGCGCGCCGCAGGCGACCGTCTCGCCAACCATCGTCTTTTAGGGCTGACGGCATTTGCAGATAGTGGCATAATCTGTGCTTTCGAAACCCGGCCCGCGGCGCGGCGGGGCGGTAAACGACGAACCTATGCCCAAAGACAAATTTGCCATCGGCATCGACTACGGTACGGAATCCGGCCGGGTAGTTGTAGTACGGGTAAAGAACGGGGAATTGTTGGGCCAAGCGATCGTGCCCTACCCCGATGGGGTGATCGACGAGCGGCTGCCGGGCGGCGTTCGCCTGGAGCACGATTGGGCCCTGCAGAATCCCCACGACTATCTGCTCGTGGTCGAGAAGGGAGTGGCACGCGCCCTCAAAGAAGCGGGCGCCAAGGGCGAGGACGTGGTCGGGCTCGGCACCGATTTCACCGCTTCCTCGCCGCTGCCGGCGCTGCGCGACGGCACCCCCCTGTGTTTCCTGCCCAAGTACCGGAGGCAGCCGCACGCCTGGGTGAAACTGTGGAAACACCATGCCGCCCAGCCCGAGGCCAACCGCATCAATGAGGTGGGCCGCGAGCGCAATGAGGACTTCATCCGCATTTACGGCGGCCGCTACTCGTCGGAGTGGTTCTTCTCCAAGCTGCTCCAGATCCTGGACGAGGCGCCCGCTATCTATCAAGCCACCGAGCGATTCATCGAAGCAGCCGACTGGATTGTGTGGCAACTGACCGGCGAGGAGAAGCGCAGCACCTGCACGGCGGGTTATAAGGCGATGTGGGTGAAGGGCCGTGGCTTTCCCTCGCCGGACTTCTTTCGAGCGGTCAAGCCGGGTTTCGAAACCGTCTTCGAAAAACTGGCCGAGACCTACTATCCGCTGGGCGCCAAGGCGGGTGGACTGACGCCGGAGTGGGCGCGCAAAACGGGACTGAAGGCCGGAACCCCGGTCTCGATCGGCAATGTGGACGCGCACGTGGCCGTGCCGGCCTGCACAGTGACCGAGCCCGGATCGCTGGTGATGATCATGGGCACTTCGATCTGCCATCTGCTGCTCGGCACCGGGCGCCAGATGGTGGAGGGTATGTGCGGCACGGTGGAGGACGGGGTGGTGCCGGGCCTGTGGGGCTACGAAGCCGGGCAATCGGCGGTGGGCGACATCTTCGGCTGGTTCTTTGAGCACGGCGTGCCCGACTACATCCACCAGGAGGCGCGCAAGCTGAAGCTGCCCTTCCCGGAGGTGCTCGAGAAGAGGGCAGCCTTGCTGAAACCCGGCGCGTCCGGCCTCATGGCGCTGGACTGGTGGAACGGCAACCGTTCGGTCCTCGTCGACGTGGATTTGACGGGCTTGCTCCTGGGGATGACGCTGGCAACGCGCGCGGAAGAGATCTACCGCGCTTTGATCGAGGCCACGGCTTATGGCACGCGGCAGATCATTGAGGCCTTTAACTCCAAGGGGGTGACGGTCAAGAATCTGGTGGCCTGCGGCGGCCTGCCGGAGCGGAATCCGCTGCTGATGCAGATTTATGCTGACGTGACCGGACTCGAAATCAGGCTGGCCGACCCGCTGATGACGTGCTCGGCGCTTGGCGCCGCCATGCACGGAGCGGTGGCGGCGGGCGCAGCCGCCGGAGGCTATGACACAATCTTCGACGCGGCCAAGGTCATGGCGCATGTGCAGCGCAAGGCGTATCGCCCCAACGCCGCGCGCCACGAGATCTACAACCAGCTCTTTACAGAGTACCAGACGCTGCACGATCATTTCGGCCGCGGCGCCAATGACGTGATGAAGCGGCTGAAGCAGCTCAAGAGAGAAGCGACCAGCGGATAGGGCGGCGCCGGCGCGAGTTGCGCCTCACCGCCTTGGCGGCAACCTGAGGTAGACTAGCTCTTCAACCCGCAGCGGCCGGGTCCAACGATGAACGAACGCCAAGAACTCCGTGGGCAAGTCTGGGAAGCCAACCTCGGCATCTACCGCGCCGGCCTCGTGACCATGCATAGCGGTAACGCCAGCGGCATCGATCGCGAGCGCGGGCTCGTTTTCATCAAACCGAGCGGCATGGACTACGACAAGATGAAGCCGGCGGACCTGGTCGTCACCGATCTGGACGGTAAGAAGGTGCGAGGAAAGTGGAAGCCTTCGGTGGACCTGCCGCATCACCTTTACATTTACAAGCACCGGCCCGACGTGGGCGGGGTGATCCATACGCATTCCAATCACGCCACCAGCTTCGCCTTGCTGGGCCGCCCGATTCCCGCTTACCTCACGGCCATCGCCGACGAGTTCGGCGGCGGGATCCCGTGCGCGCCCTATGTCGACAACGAGGGCGATCATATCGGCGAGACCATCATCCGGGTCGCCGGGCGCTCGCCGGTCGTGCTGCTGGGGAATCACGGCGTCTTTGCCTTCGGGCCCACCGTCGCGGCAGCCTTCAAGGCGGCGGTGATGGTGGAGGACGTCGCCCGGACGTGCCATCTGGCGCTTCAACTCGGCAAGCCTAAGCCGCTGCCGCCCCACGAGGTCAAGAAGTGGTATGACCGCTATCACTCCACCTACGGACAGACGGAGGTCAAGGAAAGTCGGAGCCCCTCGGGTCGCAGGCCGTCTTGAAGGCGAGCGGAAACGGGCCGGCCGCCCCAAAGGGGACATGTTGACAAACTCAGGTAGAGTTATAATCTTTAAGTTAATAAGTCTTCAGTGACAACATGAGTACTTTTTAGTTAAGACTCTGGCGGGGAAAATTACAGAACAAAGCCGTTAGGTATATGAAAGTAAAGGGCTTCACTTTTTGGAAGTGATCGAGCGAGGATGCGCGGCCGCGAGGCTCGCAGGCAACCTGAAGGTTCATTCCGGAATAATCGAGGTGTTTGGCTTGACAATTTGACCTTCGCGACCTCCCGGAAGAGCGGTCTCAAAGAGGGGCGGCGCGTTAGACATGGAGGCTGAGGTGAGTTCGACGACGTTGGGTGTGATCGTTGGGAATCGGGGTTTCTTTCCGGACGTGCTGGCCCGCGACGGCCGCATCGAGGTTCTGCGGATTCTGCAAGAGCAGGGATACAAGGCCGTCTGCCTGACGCCCGAGGATACCAAGTTCGGTTCGGTGGAGACCTTGCAGGACGCGCGCAAGTGCGCGGATCTGTTCAAGCAGCATCGCGACGAGATCGACGGCGTCCTGGTGACGCTGCCCAATTTCGGGGACGAGCGCGGGGTGGCCAATACCCTGCGCTTTGCCGGGCTCGACGTCCCGGTGCTGGTGCAGGCTTTTCCCGACGCCGCCGACAAGATGCTGATGGGCGCCCGGCGCGACAGCTTCTGCGGCAAGATGTCGGTGTGCAACAACCTTTGGCAATACGGCATCAAGTTCTCGCTCACGGCCCACCACACCGTGGCGCCCTCTTCGGACTCCTTCAAGGCCGACCTCGCAGCCTTCGGCGCCACCTGCCGCGTCGTCAAGGGACTGCGAAACGTCCGCGTCGGGGTCTTGGGCGCGCGGCCCGCGGCCTTCAATACGGTCCGCTTCAGCGAGAAGCTGATGGAGAACCACGGTATCACTGTGGAGACGCTCGACCTGTCCGAAGTGATGGGCCGCATCGGCCGGCTGAAAGATGACGACCCGGGCGCGACCGCCAAGCTCTCCGCGATTCAAGGCTACGTCGATACGCGCGGCATCCCGCCGGCGGCCCTGCTGAAGATGGCCAAGTTCGGCGCGGTGGTTGATGGCTGGATCCGGGACAACCAGCTCGCGGGCACATCGATTCAGTGCTGGACGGCCATGGAGGAGTACTTCGGGGTCGTGCCCTGCACCCTGATGAGCATGATGTCGAATCACCTGCTGCCCAGCGCCTGCGAGACCGACATGATCGGGATGATCAGCATGTACATTCTGCAACTGGCGGCCGGCGAGCCCAGCGCCATCGTCGACTGGAACAACAACTATGGGGAAGACCTCAACAAGTGCGTGATCTTCCACTGCTCCAACCTGCCGAAGCACTTCTTCGAGGATTTCAAGATGGACTTTCAGGAGATCATCGCGGGCTCGGTGGGCAAGGATAATACCTTTGGGACGGTGGTGGGCAAGCTGAAGAGTGGGCCGCTGACCTATTGCCGCGTCTCCACCGACGACTTAGGGGGCCGCATGCGGGCCTACTGCGGCGAGGGTGAGATTACCGATGACCGGCCGCAGAGCTTCGGAGGCTACGGCGTCGTGCGCATTCCGCGTCTGCAGAGCTTGCTGCAGTACATCTGTTCCAACGGCTTCGAGCACCACGTGGCGGTCAACCGCAGTCACTTCGGCCGGGCTGTGGCCGAGGCGCTCGGCAACTACAAAGGGTGGGATGTTTACCAGCACCAGCCCGGCGAGTGATCTTGATTTATGGAGCCTACGTCTCACCTTACGGCGACGCCGGCTTCTCCGCCGCGGGCTTGGGCGGCTGGGCGAACTTTGAATCGTCGATCGGCACGTTGGACTGCACCTGGTCGATCTGGATCGTAAAGCGTCCGCCCGGGCGCGCGACTGTCCACTGGTAGGGGATCTTCACGCCGTCCGCATCCCGATAGTCCGCGTAGTCAATGCGAGTCGGGTTGCGGCCCAGTGGAGTTTCCACAAAGCGCAACTGGCGCAACAGCAGTCCGGAGTCCTTGTCGAAATAGAGCCTCACCGGCGGCTGGCCCGGCGTGATCCCGAGCAGGACATAAGCCTCCTTGTCACCGACCTTATCGGGCCGGCCAGGGCGGACCTGCTGGAACGTCTGCTTGGCGTCGGTGGCGAAGTAGAAGTCGGCGTCGAGCTTCATGGCGTCAAGCTCGGCGCCCGTAACCTCGCGCGCCGGGCGCCCCATGTTGGCTAGCCAGCCCACGTGACCGTCGTAGGCCGTATAGCTCGCTCCTTGCGGCATCTGCATGATCGCCACCCGCTTGTCCGGCGCTTTGGCATAGACCTCGGCGGGCATGGTGTGGCCCATGAAAGTGACGCTTCCTTTTTCGACACGCGTGGTGATCTTTTGCAGCGCGTCGGCGCCTCCGACCGCCTGGACGTACTTGTCGAGGACCTGCTCTGCCGTGGGTCCGGCCGGCGCCGACCCGGCCGCAACGCCCATTCCGGGCGGCTCAGGCTTGGGCTCCTCCTCGGCGATGATCGGTGTGCCCGCCGGATCATGTGAACCGTGATGGCAGGTGTAACAGGTGACCTCGCGATGGCCCTCGAAGCTGTCCTTGTTAATGGCCATCATCATGGTGATCATCTTGCGAGCTGTCTTTTTGGGCTCCTTGTCATCCTTGTCGAAGGCGTCGCGGACGTGACAGTAATCGCATTCCACGCCGAGTGAGGCCGAGATGAACTGCATGGCCGGAATGAGCTGATCGGCCGGAATATCCTTGAGGATCTGAATATTCTTGAATTGCTGCGCCGCTGTTTTGGGCGGGGATGATTGGGAGCCGACCTGAGCGCCCAGACCGCGCCCCAGGACGGCAGCCAAGCCCACGACCATCAGGGTCGTCAGCGCAAACCTTCGTTCCGTTTTGCCGACCATTGATCCTCCAGGGCCCAAGAAGGGCCGGACTATACTACCGGAAGCCTTCCCTTCGAGAGAAGCCAGGACTAATTCGTGCAGCAGGGCATCAAAAGGTTCTTTGACGCATGACCCCGCCTACCGGTTTCGCGTTACGAACTACTTGTCCGTCGGGCATCCACGCGACTCAACAATCTCTCCAGGCCTGCTCTGAAGACATCACGAGGCACAATCAGGCTGAGCACGACATGGCCGTCGGAGGCGAATTCGTAGAAGTGGCCGGGATGCACCAGAACGCCGTCCTCGCGGGCCACTTCGACCGCCAACTCGTCGTCAGTGAGCGGGGCGCTGGCCTGACCTGAGTCCCTGACGGCCTCGGCGGACCCTGCCAGACGGAGCACGGCATACCAGCCGCCCTCAACTGCCAACCGCGCGGCTTTGGATCCGAGACCGAGCTGGCGATCAAGCTCCACCAGGTTCTGACGCACGCGCGCCCTGATCTGGGGCTGGATGGCACGGCGCGTCTCCAGCAGATCGGGCAGCGCGGCCGCCACCGGTCCGCTGACCGAGAGATAGGTATCGGCGATGATTTCGAGGCGCTCCAGGGCGCGAGCCCGAAGGTCCGGCGGGCCGCCGACCACGATCCAGGCCAGCTTCATCTGCGGCAGAGCTGCGATCTTCGAGAGGCCGCTGAGAGTGAAGCTGAGGACCGACTCGAGGCCGGCGTGGCTTCGAACTCGACGGGACGCAATTCTTCCCTGCTCGCTTTCATCCGGCGCGAGGTCGTAGTCCAGGAAGACCTCGTCGGCGATGAGCGCCAGATCGTGGCGGAGGCAGAGGTCCACCAGCGGAGCCCGTTGATCATCGCATACGAAGGAGCCGGTGGGATTGTTAGGGTGCACCACCACCAGCGCGCGCGGGACGTGGCAAGCGCGACCGGCGCGGTCCAGGCGCGCCGCCAGTTCCTCAAGATCGATGCGCCAGCCGCCGTCATAGGCCAACGGATTGGGAACCACCTCCAGGTCAGCCAGGCCGGCAAGGAAATTGAAGAGCGGATAGCTGGGCTGCGGCACCAGCACGACGTCGTCGGGGTCGGCGAGCAGCCGGAAGATATAGGAATAAGCCTCGCTCGTGCTAGCGGTGAGAAAGATCTGCCCCGGATCGAGCGCCACCCCGCGCTCGGCGTAGTAAGCCGACACCGCCTGCCGGGCGGCCAGCAGTCCGCGCGGGTCGGGCTGATATTCGAGCCCCTCCGGCCTCGCCAAAGCGCGCAGGATTGCGTCCGAATCGTACTCGAAGCCGCAGCGCGTAGGATTGGATTCGGTAAGATCAAGCACCGCCAGGCCCCGCCGGCGGCGCTCGTCGATCTCACGCGCCAGCGCGTTCGGTTCCAGCGGCCAGGAGGTGCGGCGGGCAAACATGCGAGGCTTAGCCCTGCGGGCGAATCAGGCGGGCGCGTCAGGGAAAGGGATACGGCGCGAGCCCGGTCGAAGATGGTGCCGAAGGAGGCGTTGTGGGCTTCAGGACCTCCGTCAGTTTGCAGGTGTAATAGGTGAAGAACGCCCCTCCGGGCGGCGCCACCTCCACCGTCTCGGCGAAATAGCCTGGGCCCAGACGCGAAATCACGCGCCGGAAGAGCCAGCCGGGCGGCGGATTCGCCCCACCTTCGGGATCGAAGCGGATCTCGGTCTCGCTGGCGCTGACGTGATAGGCGGTGATGAATCCCGTGCTCGAGAAGGCCCGGAGCGTGAAGCCGCTCCCGGACGCGCTGGCGCTCAGGAAGCCCGTCCAACTCTCCTGACCCGCTGGGGCCGTGTTCCCGGCCGGCAGCGAGACGTCCTCGGTGATGCGGACGAAGCGCTTGTCGAGCGCGTAAGCCAGCGTCAAGTGGACCGTGCCCTCGGTCTCCTTGCCGGTTCTGGAGTCCACCGTGTGCCCTGCCCAATCGCCGATCAGCCATTGCAGCGGCGTAAAATCGGGGCGCGGCGGCAGCGGGATGGTGTAAGTCGACGGGCGCTTGTCGGCCTGCCGCCCTTTGGCCATTAGGACTCCGGCCGGAAGCAACAGCACCAGGAACACGATCCAACTTGAACGATAACGAAGCATGCCGGAGCCGAGTCCGCGTTTCGCAAGGCTCATCGCAGCGTGAGCCTGATTGATGACAATCGGGCATTATAGCTAAATCCCCGCTTTCAGTCTTCCAACCCTCGCCTCGCGCGCCTGAGGAACCTCCGGGACGCGAACTTGGGACGTCTCGCCGGCAGCTCACGCCAGCTGCGGTGAGGCGCGGGATCTCAGGACTGCAGCTTGTTTAATGACAATATCTGCCACTTCTATAAGCGAGCGCACTTCTGGCCCTTGGACAGAGCGGAGCCGAAACCGACCAACCACCTTCCTATCAATAAGATGACGGGACGTCAACAATAAGACATTTGTTTTGAACCACTTGACAGGTTCCGAGGTCGAATCGCCTCCTAAGAGCCCGGACCGTGCCTTTCGTGCCTCTCTCATTGATTTGCCAGGGGTTGACCCATCCCAGATTTTAATCTTGGGCCTTGTTTTCTTCTCCCTGGAAACGGCTCGCTGATTCTAAGATACTTACGCTATTCAACCTTCTCCAAACTTCGGTTTGTTTGGGTTTGCTTTGGGTTTGTTTTTTGACACTTTTGTTGATTCCACAGAACTTATTGGGTTTGTTTTTCATTGGAGTGGGGTAGGGAGGTAATGGGCCTCCCTGGGCCCTCGAAAGAGCCACGGCCGAATCGCTCTGCCCACCCGACCGGCGGGCAACGCACGGCTGACCAGCCGGTGACCGGAGGCATCCGAGCCACTCCCGCCAAGGCCTGCCCTGACCTCGTCCAAAGCCGGCCTAGAAAGGCGGACGTGCGTAGTCCAAGCCGACTGCTCTTGTCCGCTGTCACCCCCGCGAAAAGCCTGCCTGAGCCTGTCGAAGGGCGGGCGTCCAGAGCTTGTTCGCTCGTTCCACCCCGCTCGCCGGTCACCGTTTGGAGCAAAGTGTCCCCCAAGGTAATACTCATCCGACGGTATAAACCAATGACTAAACGGGGTCAAGTACCGAGCGGAATAGCATAGGAGCCGTCAACCCTTGCGGGGCGGCCAACTCCGCCCGGAAGCCGGACGTGCGCACCTGCCGCTCGATCGCCTGCTTTCTCCGCCACACCCGCGCCGCCAGAGACATCACCCAGGCAATTTCACAAGCCTCAGGCGCCAGTGCGTAGTAGAGCGAGGCGTAGAGACGGGCAAACTCGAGCTGCTGACGGAGGGTGGCGCGGCCCAGGGTGTCCAGGAAGCAGCGGGAGCGCCTTCCATGCTGGAGACCATTCAAGATCACGGCCTGCTTGCCACGGGCACTGCGGGGTCCGGTAGACTTCCGGGCGTTGCGGCGGTCTGCGCCTGCCCTCGCTTCCGAGAGGGTACTTGCCGAAACCTGAGAGACCATAGTGTGGTACACTATCACAAGTGGCCAAGTTCAAGTACGTGCAATGGCTTTGGGACTGGCTATTGGAGCTGGATGAGTTCTCGTTCGAATGGGACTCCGGAAACTCGACCAAGAGCTTCCAGAAACACGGCGCAACGTGCCAGGAGGCCGAAGAGGTGTTCAGCCAGCGTGAGTTTGTTCCTCTTGGAGAACAATACCAGCCCCGTTCGGCTGAACCGAGGTTCGCCGCCTTGGGCAGGACCGGGGACGGGAAGTTGTTGTTCGTGGCCTTCACCATTCGCGAGGAAGCCATTCGCGTCATTTCGGCTCGCCCGATGAATGAGAAAGAAAGGACGTTCTATGCCTCAGTACGTGAAGAATGAACCGGGATACGAGAAGGTAGCGTTTGAGTCCGGCAAGACCAGAGCCGCCGCGAAGAGAACCCTTCGAGCCCGCAAGCAGCCCACCTCGGTAGCCCTCGATCCGCATCTCATCGCGGAACTGAAGGAAGAGGCCAAGGCCCGTGGCGTACCTTATCAGGTCCTCATGCGCATGTTCATCGTGGATGGGTTCAAACGCCTCAAGCGTGCGGGCTAGATCAAGAATGCCAAAGGTCTGCGCCTACCCTGGGCCGTCTCCGCGAGATCGGGAAATCCAGTTTGGGGCAAGTCACCGAAATCAGGCCGAAGCTTGAGGTGCAGGCCTAGGTCTGGGAGGCGGCGACATAGTCCTTCATGTCGTCGCCGGTCGCTTCGGGACGATTGGGCTCAGGGGTGCCGATATGGAATAATATCGCGCATACCGACGGAAGGAGAGCCAGACATGGCACTGGGCACAGATGTGCGAGATCCCTTTCCCTTGATCAGCCGATATCAGGCGGCATGGAATGAACATGGAGTGCGCATCGGGCAGCGCCAGAGCGTGATCCAGCTCTATCTCACGGTCGCAGGGGTTATTTACGGGTTCTGGTTCACCAAGAGAGACGTTTCTGAGGTTAATCAGATTGACATGTTTCTGGTCATCGCCGTCACACTTATTACTGCTGCCTCTTCGGCACTGGTTTGGATGCATAATCGCGTCATCCAGAAGCTGACACATTTCATGAAGGACTGCGAAGCATGCGAGAGCGTTTCGATCGAAGCTGCCGGCGGGCCCGTGAACCTCTTTTATTTTTGCACGCGGGACAGCGCCAGAGACGTACCTGAAGTAGACCGCTTTCACCTGAGGCAACGGCGCTTTCACCGGGCCGTCTTTTATGTGATTCTTATCGCGACCAATGCTTTAGCCATCGCCTTGGCGTTGCCCAAAGCTCCCTTCATCTCGGCCCTGTGCGCGGCAATGCTGACGCTGGCAATCGTCGTTCCCCTGCGCGACCTAGAAAAAGACTCCGGGATCAACAGAGAGGCGGTGAGAAAGAGGTCTTTCGACTCTGCCGGTCAGGATAGCTGAGCTTGCTGCTACTGGGTCACGATCACACCGGCTACCAATGGAAACACCTGGTCCCCTACCTATCGAAAGGCTTTCTCACTGAAGGTGAACGGCAGGCGCTGCCGGACTACGAATCGAGATTGTTCGAAGGCGGCTGGACCTTGCGGTCGGAGGGCTTGCCGCCGTTTCAGCCTGGCAAGAACGGAGTTGGAACCGTGAGTGAACCGATCTTAGCCGCCGGGCATGGCCGGGCGGTTTCCGCTGGCGCCAAGGCATGACAAACCGGTCAGGCTCGGCGACCGGGTAGACACTGCCCTCTTGAAGGACAGCCAGCCGAGCGGGAGCTACCGATGAGTACAAGCACCTGGCCACTCAACTTCGACACCAGGATACTCTTCGACACGCTCCCCGGCGCTGCCGCCGCACTAGCCGACGCTGCGTGCCGCAAAATCGACGTCATCGCGGACAACTCCGGCACGCCAGGAGGCCGCCAGGCGCTCGGAAAATTTGGCACTCTTTTCCACGTGCGCGTGCGAATGTATGCGGCTGCCGCGGGTTCGTCCGGGTTTTCCTCTCCCTCAGCTTGCCCTCCGCAAGGCGAGGTGCAAGCCTACCAGAATCCCGATCAAGCCTGTACCCGTGAGGAGCACCCCGCTGGGTTCAGGAACGGCCGACTTTCCCAGTACGTCAAAGGCGCCGTTGGGGTCATAGGGGCCAGGCACCCAGGTGGCTCCGACGTCGGTGGAGATCGCCCCGGCGCCGCTCATGCCGATGGTATTCCAGTTCCAGGCTTCCCAGGTGACATCATCGCTGGCGGGAGCGATGAAGTAGGTCGCGCCGTTCAGGAGCACCACGCCAGCAGAATCGAACACCGTGGCAACGGCGCAGCAGGTGCCGAGGTCCGGCAGGTTGTTCACCGTCCACGATTCCAGGACCGCCCCGGGCACGCCGGCATTGTCGGCATACAGGTTCAGGGTCATGGAATTGTTGCCAGTCACGAACGATTCCGCAATGTCAATTTGCGTCAGGGTGAGATTCTGGCCGGTAGCGTTGGTGAACGCCATGGCCTGAAGAGCGTTGAACCCGGTAAACGAGCCGGCGCCGGATTCGGTGTAGGCGTTGCAGCAATCATAGGAGTTACCCGCTCCAAAGTTGCTATAAACCGTGATGGTCCCGGCCCTGGAAGTTGAGGGTAGAGCGACCCAGGCTAAAGCTAAAGCCATCATGCAAAGCGGCGGGTGTTTGAGTCTCGACATTTTCTCCTCCCTGTGGGCGCAGGGCGGTGGTTTGCTGCCCGCCCTGCTTCGTCTCAGATCAAAGTTATGGTCTCCGATGCTCTCCTCGCAGTTTTAGAAAGCATTCACAAATTGCAACCCGTTCGGTGTTCCCAAGCCTGTCACATTGTCCCAGCCGGGGGCGGTGAACAGCGAAGAGTCGGTACCGAACGTTATGACGTACCAGCGGGTACTCGTGCCGTTGTAAAGGGCACTGAAAAACGGAGTGTTGGTTCCGAGCGGGGCAGCCAGTTGCCATGGGCTTTCCGTGATCGTCCCGCTCGCGGTGGTAATGAGACCCAGCGCGTTGAAGGCTGAGCTGGGCGGCGTGATGTCAGTTATGGCTCCGGCCGGCAGACTATACAGAGACTCGGCAGCCTGACCCAGGGGGACCCCGGCCTTCTGGTTGGCAATGGCCCACATCGCGGAGAACATGGGGCACGCGAGACTAGTGCCGCCGATCACGTAAACGGCCAGGCTGTTCCCCGAGGCGCTGCAACTGCCGGTGTTGCAGATGATCTCCACGCCCGTGTAGGGATCGGCCAAATAGGAGACATCGGGCACCAGGCGGAAACCGCCGGGCAGGCTGTTCTGGAATGTTGGTTTGGCATAAACCGCGCTGGTGCCGCCGCCCGCGCCGCCAACGAAGCCCAGTTGGAGCGGAGGATTGAGGGGTGAGTTGTACCCCTTGGAGTCGGTGGCGTTCGCCACCCGGGTCTCGTTATTCCCCCACCCGGTCTGGAACTGGATGCTGTAATCGGTCTTCAGCGCCATGCTCGTCCCGCCGACCGCCGTCGCGTAAGGCGAGCTCGCCGGGTACGAGACGTCAGGAAATCCCTCGATCAGAGCGAAGTCGCCGTTGTCGCCGGTGGAGTAGTTCACCGAGATACCCAGCGACCCTGCGAACAGCAGGAGGTCATCCAGGTAGGTAAACGGGACGCCGCCGAGGTTGGCTTCCTCGGTGCCGTAGCTATTGGAAATGACATTCCCCAAGCTGTTGTCCACGGCGAAGAGAATGGCTGCGTCCAGGTTGTCGAAGGTGTTGTCGAGCGCCTCCACCAACGCGATGTTGGCGCCCGGAGCTACGGCGTGCGCCCACTCCACGTCGAGCGTGGTTTCCCCCGCCCAGCCGGAGTTGAAGGCCGGGGGCCCGCCCGGTTGATAAATCGTCAGATTCAGCGGCGCCAGTGCGTAAAACGATGAGAAGACGGAGGCGTCGGTGGCGATCGTGGGCGAGCCGAACGCGTCCACAATCACGACGGTTTGACCGGCGCCGTTGAGGCCGGCCGTGTAAACGCCATTCAGGTTGTAAGCGGCTTGTACTTCGCTGGGTTGATAGCCGCAGGGCGGCAGATTGGGAACTGGACTGCTGAGGTTCGACCCATACCGGTTGCCGGTATAAAAGGCTTTCGGCAGGGCACCATCGCTGCTGAAGGCTACCGACTGAGGCGGCCGGAAGCAATTCGCTGCAAAAAATGCCCCTTGCGGCGTCGCCGGAAGCCTGAAGGGCGGGAACGGTTGGCCGGTTTCGGGATTCAGCGGCCGCGCCAGGTGAGGTTTGAAACCATAATCGGTCAACCCGCCCACGCGGCGCACGAGCGGGGCGATGGATCGATCGAGCACCGGATCGGACGTGTTCGACCGATACGTCTGACCACGCACGTTGAATCGATGAATCTGCACCTGGAAGGCTTTCTGAACGTCGGCGATGCTTCCTTCGGCTTTCACATAGAAGTTGTGCTCGCCAACCGACAAGACATTAAGGTGATGGGCGGCAAGAAACTTCTTTACGGTTGCACTTTCCTCCGCCGTAGGGGCGTACTTGGCATTGAACTCTTCCCGCGTCAGCCAGGAGTGATAACTCCGGGAGGCGGGATCGTGTTGCTGTTGCACTAACTTCTGGAGCGAATCCAGATTGTGCATCTGCAGCCAGACGTGAATGGTGGCCTGCTTCGACGAAACTTCCGGACCAAGATCTTTAGCTGTCGAGACGAAGCCGGGGGTTTGGCGTGCCCGGGGCGGGCCGGCATTATTCTGTGCCGCCGATATCGGACTTGGTACCAAACCAGGCAGCAACGTTAAGACAGCCGCCAAACGGAGCGTCCAGGTTTTCATGGGACTGTCACCTCATCTCCTGTAGACTGTCGAAACTTCTTCTCCATCTGATTCCCGTTTTGATCGCACCATCGACGAACCAGTCCTGGCGGCCGGCGGAATTCCAGTCACCGCGCCATATCCGCCGAAAAGCGGAACCGCTAACTCCAGATCGAGATGGGCGGTGAAGTCCTGGCTGCCGGAACCGGGGTTGAAGCTAAGCGCCGGAGAACGGGGCTCCGCGCTCCGGCCGAGCCCGGCGCCGTGGACGGAGACCACCGAGAAGGTGTTGTGGTAGTGTGTCCCGCCAAGATCCAGCGGGGACGCTTGCGGCGCACCATCGGTTGTCGCAACTCGGGGCGCAACCCAGGCGAAGTAGGCGAGCCCCGCCCGCGCAATGGTGGCTTTCCTCGTGAGGAAATTCCTCCTTTGCAGGAGTGGCTGCTACCGAATTAATTCGCGGTCATTGGATGTGGCCGTGACTTCAGGCTAGCGCTGCGGCCATGCGCCGTCAAGGTCCAAAGCGTGTATTGAGATGCTGGCTATAGCCTGGATATAAATACGGAGACTCAATCCCTTGTTCCACGCAGTGCTGATCTGACATGCAGTGAGCTTGATGCGCTCAGATTCAGGCCGCAGGCATCCGACTGTAACTAGTTTTCAGCCGGATCCGAAGGCCCCCGCGGTTGGCGCAATCCCACACGAGACTCCAGCCGGTCCGGAGGGACCGCTCGTCGTCCCCGGAACGTACGTCGTCAAGCTAACCGTGGCCGGTCAGACCTATACGCAGCCGCCGACCGTTCGGCGCGATCCGCGCGAGACCGCGCCCGCGTCTGCTTTCGCCGCCCAATTGTCGCTGGAGCAGAAACTCATGGTCGGAATGCGCGAAAGTTACCAAGCCTATCAGACGGCGAAGCAGCAGGGCGACGCCGACGCTGCCGGCCAATTTGCCGGACTGAACGGCACGTTGAGTGGTTTAGCGACCGACATCGAGGCGGCTGAATGCCGCACCCGCGCCTGCAACGGCTGATGCGGTGCGCCGGGAGCTGGAACAGCTAACCGCGCGATTGCATACTTCGAAGTGAGTCAAAAACTCTGGATGGAGAGAATGAAACTGGCTGTCAGAAGGTTACCAGGGGCACAGCTATTTCACGCTGGTGAATGATTTGGTGAAGGGGCAGGTGCTATACGTGGCGGAAGGGCGGGAGCAGGCGAGTCTGGACGGATTCTGGGAGACTCTGACGGAAGAACAGAAGCAAAACATCGAGGCGGTGGCGATGGACATGTGGGACCCCGATGTAAGTTCGGTTCGGCAGCAGGTGCCGGGAGCGGAGAAGAAAATCGTGTTCGACAAGTTCCACATCGCCAAACATCTGGGAGAAGCGGTGGACCGAGTACGACGCGGCGAGCAGAAGATCCTGAAGGCGGCCGAGGATGATCGCTCAACCGGCACCCGTTATGATTGGCTGCGGCACCCCGCCCGCATGGAACCGAAGGACCGCAAGGAATTCGCAGAACTTCGGAACAGCGGGCTGAAAACGGCCCGAGCCTGGGCATTGAAGGAAACCGGGATGGCACTGTTTTACTACGTACGAGCGTCCGGCGCGCAAACACTTTCGCTGGTGGCACAACTGGGCGGCGCGCAGCTGACTGAAACCGATGATCGCCGTGGGGCGAATGCTGAAGCGGCGCTTCGAGAACATCATCACTTATCTGCGGCATCGGGTAACGAACGCCACCAGCGAGTCAGTCAACGCCAAGATTCAGTAGGTGAAGTACAGGGCACGAGGATTTCGGAACGTGCAGAACTTCGCCAACGCCATCTACTTTCCACTGCGGTGGTCTCGACCTTGCTCCTGATTCCACTAAATAGCCGGAACAGCGCATGATCTAGCTGTGGTTTTGGGTACATTGGCGAGCTCCGTTCCGCAGGCACTATGCGGGCTGAATCCGCCGTGCGCTCTCGTTCCATACGGTCAGGCACTTCTCGAAATATGCATAATTCGCCATGAGGCATGCAATAGAGGTGTTTTTGCCAAAAACCGCATCCTCCACCGACGGCCGCCGCGTGCGAACCGACTCCATGAAGTTATTCATGTGGTCGACCTGATAATCGTAGTTGCGCGGAGCCTCGAACGTTTCCGCGGACTCGATCAGTCTGTATTGGCCCGGTAGCGTGGCAGGATGCTGTTGCTGCCATTGTTGCAGGTACTCCATTCTCAGCTTTTGGGGCCAACCCAGAATCGAATACCCTTCCGGCTTCGGTTCGGTGTTTTGGGGCACAAACGTAAGAACATCATTCTTAATTTCCATGGTGCCTTTGGTGCCGCAGAACCGCAATATTTCGGGTGCTTCGTTGTTCAAATTGCACCTCATCGAAAGGCAAAAGCCCGGGTATTCAAAAAGGGTCCAGATCAGGTCGGGCGCCTCCCGGTTTTCGGTCCAGCGGAAGATGCCGCCCATGCTCGTAGCACGCCGAGGCGGCGCGGTAATCCCGGCGACGTAGTGGATTCCCGTTAACATGTGCACGAAGAGGTCGCCGGGCAAGCCCTCGCCATAGTCGCGGAAGCAGCGCCAGCGGAAGAAACGGACCGGATCAAAAGGGTGCTTGGGGGCATCCCCCAAGAACTGGTTCCAATCAATGGTCTGCTCGCTCGCGTCGGGAGGGATGGGATAAAGCCAGGCGCCGCTGGCGTCATTGCGATCGAGACTCGCCTCTACCATGGTCACTTGTCCCAGCGCGCCACTGTCGAAGATTTCCTTGGCCTGAGCATAGACAATCGAGCTGCGGCACTGGCTGCCCACCTGCACGATACGCTGGTGGCTCTGCATGGCATCGACCATCGCGAAAGCCTGCTCCACCGTATGCGACATAGGCTTTTCGCAGTAGACGTCCTTGCCCGCCGCGCAGGCATCCTCTGTAATCCTGGCGTGCCAGTGGTCGGGAGTGGCCACCAGCACGGCGTCCACATCCTTGCGATCCAGAATGGCCCGGTAGTCCTTGGTGGTGACAATATCCTTCTTCGCATATTCCCTGGCAGCCGTCAGCCGGCCGTCGTAGAGGTCGCAGGCTGCAACAATCTCTGTCCCTGGGCATTGGAGAGCTGCCTGCATGATGGTACAGCCTTCAACCCCCGTGCCGATGGAGGCAAAGCGTACCCGATCACTGGGCGGCACAGGAGTGGGCCCGGCCTGGAGCGGACGAGGCAGAAGCAGAGTAGTCCTCGACGCTACACCCAGGGCCGTAACCTTGGCGCTAACGCTCATAAACTCGCGGCGGTTTATTTGATCGTTCTCCATAAAGGAAAACCTCCTTGAAAGAATGCGAAACGATTCTGGATATTGCTCGGGCAGAAAGAGTGCCCTAGCGGGGATCGTAAATCAGTTCGAGGGTTACCCCGCCGTAAGGCTCGGTGTCGACATAGACAGCGCGTCCCTTTCCTCTCGGTGTGTTCCAGGCGGCCGTTTGCGACGGGGGCGCGCCGCGAGCCGTCATCAGCTTGATGGCCTCATCCATGTCGGTGACGTTTACACCCAGGTGGTGGAACCCCTCGCCGTGCTTTGCCAGGTATTCCACGTAGATGTCGGGGCCCGTAATCTGCTGGACCCACTCGAAGGGCGCCTCGCCCGACCGGTCCCAACCGAGCCACATTTCATACGTGCCTGGCTGACCGCGATAGGTGCGATCGAGGCTGATGTTGTGATCGACGCTCGAAAGGCGCTTGAAGCCCAGGCTGGCATAGTAGCTGTCAACCTCCCTGACGTCGCGGACCACCCAGGCGAAGTGAGTGATCTTCGTCAGGGGATACTCATTGGGGGTGCTGTCCACGGCGGGCGCGGGTTCGGCGTCAGGGTCATCGATCAGCACCAGGGTGTTGCCGCCGCCTTGCCCTGCAGTATCGAGGAAAGTGAATCGGCCCCGGCCTTTATGCCCCTGCCAATCGCCTTCGGTTGCCACGCCCACTCCCTTCGAGGCGAAATACTTGATCTGATCGTCGAACTCCTGTGGCGTCCTGACGTTATAGCCAATGGCACGAATGCCGTCTCCATGCTCGCGGAGAGCCTCGCTCCAGAACTTTCCTCCTTGGACAGGCTGAATCCATTCGATTTCGAGGCCTCTAACGCGACCAACAACGCGCTTCGCACTTGCCGGGTCCGGCTGGCCCCGGTACGTCAAATTGGGGAACGCCACCACGCCGTCGCGGCGGATGTCGCGGATTCCCAACTTCTGCCAGTAGTCAACGACGCGGTCAAGGTCACTGACCACCCAAACCACCCGAGACACGTGCCAGTAAATCGTGGGGTCAAGGGCGGGCGCGGCACCTCGGGAAGCCCCTGGCGAGCTCCAGCCGGGAGGCGGCGCGTACGCCGCGCGTGTACTGGTCTTGTCTGCAGTCGGGAAGTCGGGGGGCACCTTCTGCGTCACCTTGCCGGTTGCCGCCCATTCGGTCCCGCGTTGATAAGTGGTGATGAACCCGGCGCAACTCAGGGCCGCGAGATCGTGTCCCACAACCGTGTGGAACACCCGGCCTTTCCCGTACATAATCACCATGAGAATGGGCTCATCGTGGCCTGTTCCGTGGTTAGCGGGATCCGAGTAAGCCGTCGATAAGACGGTCATGTTCTCTCCTGTACCGCGAAGACCCGCGTACAGCTCGTCCCCGGCGTGCATCCACACCTTCGGCAGCCCCTGGGTGATGGGATGATCGCTGACCCGATTCTCGACCTGGAAGGGCAGCCTCGCCCCGTGGCGGCCTGCGGGCCCAGGAGAGGGATCAGACACCAGCTTGCCGTCCTGGAAATACCAGAACGGGCCGGACTTCTCATCCCTTCCTCGCCAGCCCCCAATGCCGATCATTAGGTTATACTCCGGCCATTTCGGGAATGCGTTATCAGCGGCGTGGACCACCACAAGGCCTCCCCCGTCTCTCACGTAGTCTTCAAACGAGGCCTTCAGATCGCGCGGCCAGCGCTCGTCCGGAGCATCATAATTAAACACAACAACTTGGTACTTGCCCCAGTCCGGCTTGAAGTTGCTGAAATCGCCGCCGGCTGGAGGTGCGGTAACCACGTCCACCTGGAAGAGGCCCGTTTCCTCGAGCATCCTTTTAAGGTACGGAGTGGTTTCCTGCCACGCGTGATAAGGCCCACCTGACTCGCCGTCGAGAATCATCGCCCCAATGGCGCGGCCGGCGTGCGCAACCGGGGCGCATATCAGCGCCGCCTGCACCGTTAAGCTCGCGAACAGTCGCTTCTTGTTCATCCTTAACCTCCGGCTCTACCGCCCTCCTGATTCGTTCATCGGATGGGCGGCCATGGCATCCTGCAGCCAGGCGTACAATGAACTCCTGTCGCCGATTCCCGGTCGAGTGTAACAGAGGCGGCTGCGAAATACGCGGCTGCCATCGTCAAAGAGCAGCCAGTCATGCGGATGGTGCAAATAAACAGCAAAGAAGGATGAGGCCTCGGTGTCCGCTCTTGAGAGCGAAGTGGCACAATTCCCGCTTACTCGGAAGCTGGCTCACGTTGCGGACCAACTCCTGCCTGGTCGGCCAGCGACGAGTCATTTACGGTGCTTGCAAGCGCTGCCGCTCTTGACCGTCAACTTGTCACCAAGGCGCTCGCCAAGCTCGACCGAAGCGCCAACGAGCATGATCGGACTTTTGGAACACTGCGCGAGCAGTAAAGCGACTTTTGGAACACTTTTGGAACACTGCGATGACTTTTCGGGCTATGAATAAAATGGGCGCTGTTGGCACTGAAGGAGTTAAGTGGTACGCCTGGCAGGATTCGAACCTGCGACCTTTTGCTCCGGAGTTGTATAAAAAGCGGCTAACTCGGTAATTTTGGGACACGGCTGGCACCCAAAAGCCGCTTCAGGAGCGTTCAGGACAGTCAATGGGTACCTAATGGGTACTTAAATGGAGTTCGTTTTTCACGTTTGGTCTTCGGTTACCTCCCAGCGTCATTCCACTCGCACTGCTTGCGGAATCTCGCTTGGCTCGTTGCAGTCCCTCCTTCCCGAGTGCAGCATTCCCTCAGCCCGCACAGCAACCATCGTCGTCGCCGGGAGCGGTCTTGTTTGGTCTCGCGTTGGGAGCGCTCGTGCTCTACGCGCCTTTCGGCGGCACCCAAACTGATGAGTTAGAGAGGACCTGCTCTGCCTGCGGTCGGCTTGGCCACGACCGTAGGACCTGCTCTCATGCTGGGCCGCGCATGAACTTCTCCCGCGCCACTCCCAAGAGCCTTCGGTGTCAGTGCTGCGGCCGCTACCGTAACGGAACAGAACGGCACCATACCCAAGGCAGGGCCAGCATTTGGGACTACCTCGACCTCTGCAACGATTGCCACCTTGCGTGTGGGCACAAAGGCGATTTCCGAAACTCAGCGATCAAACCTCAGTTCTGCCGACTCACGGGCCACGACGCCTTCTGGCGCAAGTAGTGCTCCGTAAGAGACAGACACGTGGTCCCGCCGACCAACTAAACAGCAAAGCAGATAGGCACCTCAACTCTTCAGGTCGCTTCGCCAAATCCTCATTTGAAAACACCAGTCGACCCTTGCCGTCTTCGCCTGTGACTCCAATTCCTTGCCCGGTTCGCAGACGCCGGCTACCGGACCAACGGCGGGTAGTCAATGCGCGGTCCCCGCTCTGCAGCACAGCCCGTCGGCAGAGTTGGCCGGCATTCCCGTAGGAGGTGATAGAATGGCCGCCTGCGTCGGGCCTGCCGAGACGGCATATCGTAGCCGATCCGTGGCGGTAGAACGCAAGTCGTTGCCTCACAAATCAGCCGTTGCCGGAACCTTCGGGGGTTGGAATGGAATCGTCCGCAGTCGGGGAAAGGGCCATCGGTTCGCTGGTTCGGGTTCGGGAGCGGGACTGGGTGGTTTTGCCTTCCGATGACCCGGAGATCCTCAAGCTGCGTCCGCTCAGTGGCGGCGAGGCCGAAGTCTGCGGAATCCACAAGGCAATCGAAGGTGCGGACCTGACAGAGACCCAATTCCCGCCGCCAGATCCTCAGACGGCCGGTGACTTCATCTCCGGACGGCTGCTCCGAGACGCAGCCCGACTTAGCCTGCGCAGCGGTGCCGGACCATTTCGGTCGCTCGGCAGGCTCTCGGTCAGGCCCCGACCCTACCAGTTCGTACCGCTGATCATGGCTCTGCGGCTCGATCCTGTCCGGGTGCTCATCGCGGACGATGTCGGCGTGGGCAAAACGATTGAGGGAGCGCTCATCGCGCGAGAACTCCTCGATCGCGGGGATGCGCGCCGGCTCTGCGTGCTGTGTCCGCCGCACCTCTGCGATCAATGGAGGCGCGAGCTGGAGGAGAAGTTCAATCTCCAGCCGGTCGTGGTCCGCACCAGCACGATTGCCCGCCTGGAGCGGGAGCTTCCGCGCCGCGACCTGAGCATCTACGCCCACTATCCCCATCTGGTTGTCAGCATTGATTTCGTGAAAGGTGAGCGCCGCCGGCACGACTTCCTCATGCACTGCCCGGACCTGGTCATAGTGGACGAAGCCCACGCTGCGGCTCGTCCCGGCGCCCGCGGCTCGCGAGATCAGCAACAGCGCTACTCATTGGTTGAGAGGGTCGCCAAAGACGACAGCCGTCACCTTCTACTGCTCACCGCGACGCCCCACAGTGGAGTCGAAGACAGCTTCATGTCGCTACTGGGCCTGCTCAGTCCTCGTTTCGAGCGCCTTGCCCTCGGCGAACTGAGCGAGGGTGAGCGCAAGTCTCTGGCGCGCCACTTTGTTCAGCGGCGCCGACCGGACGTGGAAAAATGGCTCGGTGCGGAGACGTTCTTCCCCACCCGCGATCCCGACGAACAAACATACAATCTCAGCCCAGAGTACCACCGGCTGTTTGACGACGTTCTGGCCTTCACGCGCGAGACGGTGCGCGCGCCCGGCCTAAGCCAGCCCCGTCAGCGCGTTCGGTATTGGGCGGCCCTGGCGTTGCTGCGCTGTTTGATGTCCAGCCCGGCGGCAGCGGTGAAGGCGCTGCTTGCTCGCGTGGACGGAGATCGCGCGGTGGCCGAGGATCCAGAGGCCGAGGAGGCGCGACCGCGCGAGATCCTCGACCCTCTCGACGAGGGCACTATGGATTCTGTGCCCGAGGCCGCGCTCGAAGCCAGTGAAGTTGATCTTGCTGACCGCGACCGGCGCCGGCTGAAGGAATTTGCCAGCCGTGCCACTGCCATGCAGCAGAACGGTCAGGATTTCAAAGTCTCACGCATTACCGAGATTATCCGGGACCTCCTGCGCAAAGGATTCAAGCCCATCATCTACTGCCGGTTTGTGGCCACGGCAGACTACGTCGCAGAACAGCTCCAGGCGCGCCTCAAAACGCCCTTTCCGGATGTTCACGTCGTGACCGTCACGGGTGAGACCGGCAACGACGAGGAACGCGAAGCCCGCGTGGCTGAGTTGGCGGAGAGCCCACGGCGAGTGCTGGTGGCCACGGACTGCCTCAGTGAAGGCATCAACCTTCAAGCCCACTATGACGCTGTGGTTCACTATGACCTTCCATGGAATCCAAACCGCCTGGAACAGCGCGAGGGACGCGTGGACCGCTTCGGCCAGCAGACTAAGCGCGTACCCGCCGTGCTCTTCTTCGGGGCTGACAACCGTATCGACGCCATTGTGCTTAGGGTGCTCATCCGCAAGGCTCGGGACATCTACCGCACGCTCGGCGTCAGCGTACCCGTCCCCGTTTCGAGCGAAAGCGTGGTGCAAGCCGTCGTTAAGGCCCTCTTTGAGGAGCAGCCTGAGGAGCAATTGACTCTGAATCTCGAAGGCTTCCCAACCGTGGACGCCATGCACGAAGCGTGGAACCGCGCTGCGGACCGCGAGAAAGAAAGCCGCACCCGCTTCGCGCAACACGCGATCAAGCCGGAGGAAGTGGCTCGTGAGCTTGAGGCGGTGGACACCGTGCTTGGCGATCCCGATGCCGTGCGCGGATTCATGACCGAAGCTGCAGCCCGCGTGCCGTTCGCGTTTCATCGCAAGAACGGCCACTTCCTGCTGGACCCTGGCACGCTGCCGGCTCCCGTGCGTGAGCGTATCAACTGGAAGAAGCCGAGACCGGTTGTCTTTGACGCTCCGGCGCCAAAGGACCTCGATGATGTCGTCGTCCTCGGGCGGAATCATCCTGTGGTGGCAGCGCTGTGCGACCACATCCTCGGCGGTGCCTTCCGGTCTGGCATCCAAGCTCGATTCTCACGCGCCGGGGCCGCCTTTGCAGATCAGCTTCGGGTAAGGACAGGCGTTGCCATCATTCGCATCCGGTACCGGCTGAGAGGGCGCCGGGGAGACGAACTGTTCGCCGAGGAGGTGGTCACTACCGGATTCCGCCGCGGTGAAGCGGGTCTCGAGTGGCTGCCCCCCAACGGCGAAGAGCTGTTGGAGCTTCTCAAGACGGCGCGGCCGCTCGGAAATATCTCGCAGCAGGAGCGCGTGCTTCAAGTGAACTGGGGGCTTCAGACTCTGGCCGAGCATTCCGTGGCGCTGAAGGCGCTTGCTGATCAGCGCGCCCGAGAACTCGAAGAGTCTCACGCTCGCTTGCGCGAGTACACCGGCGGTGGACGCATCAAGGCAGAGGCCTACCAGCCGGATGTGATCGCCGTTTACATGTTCGTTCCGGGAGGCCCGAGATGACAGCAGTCATGTGGGTGCAAGCTGGCCTCTTTCTGATTCAAGCTATCGTTCTCGCATGGACGGCTCGCCTGGTCAGGCGATACACAGACGAGACGGCCGACTTGCGAAAGGCTACTGAGCGATACACCGACGAAACGGCCGGCTTGCGTAAGGAGATGGTGCGGCAGAACAAACTCTCGCTTCGGCCAATAGTCGTGCCCCGGTACAGGTTCTTGAACGGTAAAGAAATCCTGAACCTGAAGAACGTCGGCAACGGTTGCGCCCTTAACATCAGTGCGTCTCCAGCGAGTTTAGGCGAATTGGACGGTAAGCCCCTTAGCGTCCGTTATCCGACGGTCGATTGCCTCGCCCCAGGCAGCGAAGACGAAATCCAGCCTTCACTTTGGATCGGAGAGCAGGAACACACACCACCCGACCCACTTGTGCAATATTCCGCTCTGTCGCCCGGCACCGAGCGGACTCTTAATATCAGATTCGGGGACGTTGAGGGTCATGCCTACTGCGTCTCCGTCGTTGTCACCGTTACAGCTACCAATTCACTTTACGACCCCGACGTTCGGTTGAAACTCGGGGAGATTAGAGAGTTGTGAGCGGCAGAACGATCGAAGGGAGAGCCGAGGGATAACCGCCGTGTCCTATGTCGCGATCCATTCCGAAGGCGCGCTGATTCCCGAGGACATCCTCGACCAGATCGTTCGCGAGGAGTTGCCGGGGCAGAAGGCCGCCGACTTTGGATTCGCCAAGGGCATTCGCCTCGGTGATGAGATTGCCCGCGCCTGGAGCGACGCTCAGGACTACTGGCGCATCTTCAGGCGTCACGCCCAGGACCTGCCCGACGGCGAAACCGGCGCCAGCCTCACCCGCGAGCGCTGGATGGCGCCGCTGCTGAATCACCTGCTCGGCTACGAACTCACCTTTCAGGCTGCGGGTACCGTGGTCGGCGGGCAGACCTTTCCCATCTCGCACCGCACAGGACCGGGTAGTGAGTGGACTCCTGTCCACATCGCCGGCTTTCGCGAGGAGATGGATCGACGCCCTGTCACAGGCCATCGTCGGTTAAGCCCTCAGGCGCTGGTGCAGGAGTACCTGAACCGGACAGAAGAATACCTCTGGGGTGTGGTCTCGAACGGCCACCTGCTGCGCCTGCTCCGTCAGACCACGCGCACTTCGCGTCCGAGTTACGTCGAATTTGACCTGCGGAGCATCATCGACGGCCAGCGCTACAACGAGTTCGCCCTCTTCTTCCGGCTGTGCCATCGCACGCGGCTGCCGCGGCCAGGCGAAGACCCGCACCGCTGTCTGCTGGAAGATTACTTCCAGAAGTCGATTGAACAGGGCGGGCGCGTGCGCGAGCGCCTGCGCGGCGGTGTCGAGCAGGCTCTGAGGATTCTTGGCTCCGGATTCCTGGCCCACCCGCAGAACACGTCGCTCAGGGAAAAGATCGAGGCCGGCAGGCTCACCGCGGCAGAATTTCACCGCCAGCTTCTCCGCCTGATTTACCGCCTGCTCTTCCTCATGGTGGCTGAGGAGCGCAAGATGATCTCGCCGGAGGGTCCGGAGGCCGACCGGCAGCACCGGACTTATCAGGAGTGCTACAGCGTCGCGCGGCTCAGGGAACTCGCCGAACACGTCCTGGAAGAGAGCCCCTACGGCGATTTGTGGCTCGGTTTGAAGCAGAGCTTTCAACTCTTCAGTGACGTGCCCGGCTCGAATCCCTTGGGTATTCCGCCATTGAACGGTGAGCTATTCAGCTCCGGCGCCACTCGCGACTTGAACGACACCCACCTGCTCAACCAGGACCTCGTTCGTGCCATGCGCCACTTGAGCCTTTTTGAGCAAGAAAAGGTGCGGCAGCGCATCAACTACGCCGCGCTCGACGTGGAAGAGCTTGGCTCCGTCTACGAGAGCCTGCTCGACCTCGAACCCGTTGTTCAGAACGCACCCGAAGGGCTCGCCTTCGACCTCCGTGCCGGGACAACCCGCAAGTCCACCGGGTCGTATTACACCCGGCCTGAGTTGGTAGCCGAGCTGATCAAAAGCGCGCTGGTGCCTGTACTGGAAGAACGACTAGGGGCCGCGTCAGCCCAGGAAGAAAAAGAGCGGGCGATTCTGCGGCTGAAGGTTTGTGACCCGGCTTCGGGCTCCGGTCACTTCTTGCTGGCCGCTGCCCGCCGCATGGGCCGGGAGCTTGCCAAGGTGCGTACTGGTGAGGAAGAGCCCACGCCGGAGGAGTTTCACCTGGCGGTGCGCGACGTGATCGCGCATTGCCTGTACGCGGTAGATAAGAACCCGCTGGCGGTGGACCTCTGCAAGGTGGCGCTGTGGCTGGAAGGTCACTGGACCGGCAAGCCCCTGAGCTTCCTCGATCATCGCGTGAAGTGCGGTGACAGCCTGGTGGGCGTGCTCGATTCTGCGGTGCTCAAGGACGGGATCCCCGACGAGGCGTTCAATCCCGTCACCGGAGACAACAAGAAAGTGGCGTCCGCCTTCAAGAAGCGCAATAGGAAGGAACGCGAGCGCAAGCAGCGCCGATTGGCCTTCACGGAGACGGTCCTCGAACACCTTGATGACCTGACCGAGGAGATCGGGGAAGTCGCGGCAATCGCGGAAAACACACCGGCTGATGTGAAGCGCAAAGCGGAACTCTACCAGAACTTCCACACTGGCGCGTTAAGCGACCGGCTGCTCCGGGCCGCGAGCGTTTGGACCGCCGCCTTTTTCGCTGCCCTCACCCAGCCGGACGATCCAGCCGTCCCCACCGATGAGCTCCTGCAGGAATATCTGGAACGGCCCGAGAGCGCGCGGCCCCACTTGGTACAGGCGGACGTGCTCGCAGCCAAGCACACGTTCTTTCACTGGTTTTTGGAGTTTCCGGAGGTTTTTGCGCAGGGTGGGTTCGACGTCGTGCTGGGCAACCCTCCGTGGGAGCGACTCAAGCTGCAGGAAGAAGAGTTCTTTGCAACGCGTGACCCCGAGATCGCTGATGCCGCGAACAAAGCAGCGCGGCAGCGTATGATTAACGCCTTGCCGGAGAAGAATTCGGCCCTTGCCCGGGAATTCGCCGAGGCTAAGCACGCAGCCGAAGCAGCAAGCAAGTTTGCCCGCGCCAGCGGGCGGTTTCCGCTAACCTCAGTTGGAGACATCAATACCTACGCCCTGTTTGCCGAACTAGCGCACTCGCTTCTGAAGCCGCGAGGCCGGGCTGGGATCATTGTCCCGACAGGAATCGCCACTGACAATACGACGAAGGACTTTTTCGCGGCAGTTGCAGGCCCAAACACCTTGGTCAGCCTCTATGACTTTGAGAACGCAGTTGGCTTGTTTGAAGGCGTAGGGCACGGGCGGTTCAAGTTTTGCCTGCTAACCGTTTCGGGAGCTGCACTCGCGAAGGAGACGAGCCCCGACTTCTTCTTCTACGCCCACCACACGGATGATCTTTCGGACGCAGGGCGACACTTCACACTTTTCGCTGACGAGATCGCCTTAATCAATCCGAACACGGGTACTTGTCCCATTTTTCGCTCGAGACGCGATGCTGAGATCACAAAGGCCATTTATCGCCGCGTGCCGGTGCTCATCATTGAGGGACCTCCGATAGAGAATCCTTGGGGTATTTCGTTCGCCAGAGTATTTGACATGGCAAATGATTCGCATCTGTTCCGGACCAAAGAGGAGTTGCTAAATGAAGGTTACGTGCTCAGAGGCAACGTCTTTGTGAGAGCCGGCGAACGCTATTTCCGACTCTATGAAGCGAAGATGATGCACCACTTTACGCACCGCTATGGCGACTTCTCCACGCGGCCAGAAGGCAGCGAGGACAGCGAACTATCCCGAATTGGGGCGGAGCGTCTCGTCGACCCGAACTTCATCGTTCAACCGCGTTACTGGGTTTCGGAGGACGAGGCTGAGTGCCGGGTTTCTTATGTGCCACCTGCCTTGGTCACAGCGTGGCGTGCAGGCGATAAACAGCTTGCAAAGCAGGTATTTTGTTTGTGGGCTGCCGGTCTTCGTCTCAGTCTCGGCGATGGCGCTTCAGCTGACAAGCTGCTTCAAGGTGCGTCGAACTGGTCGGCCCTCTGGGACTCTGCCGCTAGCGGTGCCCTGGAGCACATGTCTAATTCTGCGACCGCGGAAGCCTTTCAGAAGCGCTGGCCGCTAACTGTGAGCGAACTCATCGAGGCGAACGCGACCGAGAGTGATTTTCTTGGGCTTGCACGCAGGCTCATCAAACAGCGCTGTCCTGGCTGGTTCCTCGGTTTCCGCGACATTGCCCGCGCGACTGACGAGCGCACAGCAATCTTTAGCCTGGTGCCGAAGGCGGGCGTCGGACACACCGCGCCTTTGGCCTTTCTTAATAGGTCTTCGACAGCGAACCAAGCGGCATGTTTTCTCGGTAACGCGAATGCGCTTGCCTTCGATTACGTCACACGACAGAAAATCGGAGGCACACATCTGACGTATGGCTTGCTCTATCAGCTTCCGGTACTACCGCCTAACACGTACCAGCAATGCGAGATCGAATTCATTGTCCCGCGCATCGTGGAGCTGGTCTACACGGCTTGGGACATCAAGGCGTTTGCCGACGACCTCTGGGGAGACTCTGACGAAGACCTCAGGAACGTCATCCGCAGGCAATTCAGAGAGAACAAGGCGGCAACAGGGGCTAACGAGTTCAACCCGCCCGCGTGGGCTGCAATCGTCGAAGACGGCATCCCGCTCGCACCCTTCAAGTGGGACGAAGCTCGCCGCGCCCACATTCGCGCCGAACTCGATGCTTACTACGCCCTGCTATACGGCCTGAACCGCAAGCAGTTGCGTTATATGCTCGACCCTGCCGACCTCACCCGAAAAGAGCTCGACGACATGTTGGACCCTTGGGAGGAAGTCAGCAACCCGCTTGACCCGGAAGGCTACCGCCGGCGCGCTGCGGAGTCGGATTTCCCCGTCGAGACCTTTCGCGTGCTGAAAGAGAAGGAAACGAAGCTCTACGGCGAGTACCGCACCCGCCGCCTCGTACTGGAGGCTTTCGATAGACTGGCCGAGTCCGATCATTTCCGCGACGAGATGCCCGAGCGCGTCTCGGCGCTGGAACCCGGCAAGCCGGTCTGAGGCCCACGGGCCCAGGAACTGGCTGTTCGCCCAATCGAATCCGACAGTGAAACTCGGAAGTGCTCATGAAACGTAAGCTGGATGTAGTCGTGGATTCCAAAAGCTGGGCACCCAAGCCCGTGCCGCCTGAGATAAATGCCCGTGTCGGCAGGCGCAATATCGATGTGCTGGTCGCCCTGATCTACACTGCGCTTGTGACACGCCCACCCACCATACGCGGCTTTCATCTCAGCGATTACTGGGCTTGGCTGCGCTACTTCCCAGCTCTTGCCAAATGCGAGAGGCTCTGCCTGTGCCAAGAGTGGTGGGATGTCGATACCCACCAGAAAACGGTGCTCAGCGACGAACTCGGAGTCGGGTTCACAACCCAGTTTATTACTGAAGCGCTCGACTGTTCGGAATTCACTGACACCCTGTATGTGGTTAACGTCCTCGACCCCACCAAGCTGAAGCTAATGGGTGGAGCAAAACGAGGACCTCAGAAGTCGCCGGACTATATCGCACGGGACCGTTCGTCGAACTATATCGTCCTCGAATGCAAGGGTACTCAGAGTTCGCGCTCTGCGCTTAGGGACGCCATCAAGCGAGGGCAGGAGCAAAAGCGGAATATCAGTGCGACGAACACCGCCGGAATTGCTCATTCGTTGGTGGCTGGCCTCTTCATTCCTCAGTGGCAGAGCAAAGAGTATCCCTGCATCCGCATCTCGGACCCTGGCAGAGAGGAATTGGAAGGGCTGCTGTCCGAACAACCTAAGGCGCGAATCAATGACGCTATAACGCAGATCGGGTTGGCGAAGCAGTTCGCAATGACAGGCCTGGGGGCACTGCCTGCGTATTTGGGCTTGTCAAGGACAGGCGCCCTTACGGAGCTTCCAGACGCGGCGCGCGCGGAAATCAAGGATCGCCTGGGTACAGTGCAAGGCGATTACCAAGTCGTCTTCGATTCCGCCGTCTTCCCTGGCCGAACACCGGAGGGCCAAACACCTACGAGGGCCAGGTTTTCCGTTAAAACGCCGCCGTTTGTGCTCGAGAGGCTAATAAGTTCTCACTCGATCTCAGAGGTGATTACGGAGATCGGCGAGACGGAACGGGAGTCGCCTTGGAAGATTCATTCGAGCGACCTCGACGCCGAGGTGATTACGCCTATTGGTTTCGGTTTCCGGCTGCAGGTGGAACCACATTGAAGGGCCCTGCACACTGGTTGGTTTTTTCCCTGGGGTGGTTGTCGAAGACATGAAACACGTTTTCCAAGGCATGATCCAGACCGAGATTAATGGGGCACGATTGGTAAAGGGCGTATGGATGTTTTTGCGCTGCGGGACAAGGTCGTAGCCGATTATCGTGGGTACATCGAGAGCTTCGTGCGAATCCGGGATGAGCGCCTGGCCGGATTCGTGAACGACGTCTTCGAGCGCGGTGACCTGTGGCCGGAAGCGATCCTGCAACTGAACCCAGCCTACCAACCGGGTCCGACGCTCGATGAGCTCGCCACCCAAGGTGTGCTGCTACCAGCGACAGCGCAGTTCTTCAGGCAACCGGGCGGACGCCCCATCCGGCTGTATCACCACCAGCACGAGGCCATCGAAATCGCGCGCCGCTGGGAACCCTACGTCGTCACCACGGGCACCGGCTCCGGCAAGAGTCTCACGTACCTCATCCCGATCTTCGATCACATCCTGCGCAATCAGCCCGAGCGCAAGCAGGTGAGAGCGATCATCGTGTATCCCATGAACGCGCTCATCAATAGCCAGTACTCCGCGGTTGAGACCTACGCCAAGCAGAATCCGAGTTGCCCCGTGCGCTTCAAGAAGTACACGGGCCAGGAAAAGAATGAAGAGCGTCAGGCCATTCTGGACGACCCTCCCCATGTGTTGCTGACCAATTACGTCATGCTGGAATACATGATGGTCCGCCCGGCGGAGCGCCATTTCACCGAACGGGCCTCCGCCCACGTTGAATTCCTGGTGCTCGACGAGTTACACACTTACCGCGGTCGGCAGGGCGCGGATGTGGCAATGCTAATCCGGCGCGTGCGCGAACGCGCGGGAAATCCTCGGATGCTGCACGTTGGCACCAGCGCCACCGTGGCTAGCGAGGGTGATCGCGCCGCGCGTAAGCGCGCTGCTGCAGCAGTGGCCACCAAGCTCTTCGGTGTGACCGTGCCGCCAGAGAACGTGGTAGATGAGACGCTGCGGCGCGCAATTCAAGTTTCCGCGCCCGCCACGGCTGAGTCTCTGCGAGCTGCGGTCGAGTCGCCTCTACCCGCTCCCGAACCGGTCGCCGTCGGACGGGACCCGCTCGCGGCCTGGGTGGAACAGACCTTTGGCGTCGAACTGGAAGGCGGCCGTCTCATCAGGCGCAGCCACCCGATTACTTTCGCCGAGGGCGTTCGCCAACTGAGCGAAGCCTGCAGCCTGCCCGAGCCACTCTGCTCTGACAAACTGCGGGCCTTGCTGGCGCTCGGGAATCATCTTCAAACCGAAGCTGGAGAGCCGCTCTTTGCCTTCAGGCTGCATCAATTCCTGGCCGCTGGCGGTACCGTATATACAACGTTGGAGCCTTCAATCCTCCGGTCCAGCAGCATGCAAGGCGAATACTATTCGCCCGAGGGTGACGGCACGAAGCTCCTGTATCCCCTGGTGTTCTGCCGCGAATGCGGGGAGGAGTATTACCTCGTCGACCGGAGCGAGCGGGACGGAGGGTCGATCACCCCTCGCCTGCCCTTCCTTGACGACGAGAACGAGGATGCACAGGTGACGCCGGGCTACGTGGCCTTGCAGGAGGAAGATCTCTGGACCGACGCCAACGAGGACGAACTCCCTGATTTTTGGTTCGAATATCGCAATGGAAACCGGCGCCTGAAGAGGACATACCAGGCCCACGTCCCTATGCGCCTTTCGGTACGAACGGATGGCACTGTGGCGGAGCCCCGCGCCGAAGCCGGTGTGGAAGCGTGGTTTCAACCACAACCGTTCCTGCTTTGTTTACGCTGCGGCGCCGCCTATGATCGCACCGAACGCAATGACTTTCGCAAGTTGACCCGCTTGAGCCATACAGGCCGCAGCACAGCTACAACCCTGGTGAGTAGCTCCGCGATCGTCCAATTGCGGGAGGACCTTCAAGTGCCGGTGGAAGCTCGCAAGGTGCTCAGCTTTACGGACAATCGTCAGGATGCATCTTTGCAAGCAGGTCATTTCAATGACTTCATTCTGGTCGCGCTGGTAAGGGCAGCCCTATACCGGGCTCTGAGCGAGCAGCACGAGCTCGATCACGCCAATATCACCCAGGCCGTCTTTCGGGCGCTGGCGCTTGAACCAGCGGCCTATGCCAAGGCCCCGGCCGCCTTCGGTCCCGGCAAGCGCCAGAACGAAGAGGCCATGCAGCGATTGCTCGAGTACCGCCTATATGAGGACCTGCGCCGGGGCTGGCGAGTGATCCAGCCCAATCTGGAACAGTGCGGACTGCTGAGCATTGAATATGACGGGCTGGGAGAGGTCTGCCGCGAACCCGCCGTCTGGGAGCAGCATCCTCTGCTAAAACAGGCCAGCGCGGAAGTGCGAGAGCGCGTGGTAGGCGTCTTCCTCGACTACCTGCGCCGCGAAATGGCAATTGACGCCAGGGTGTTGGACCCCGAAGAACACGGAGAATTGCGCCGGCGGGTTGAGCAAAGCCTCAAGGAACCGTGGTCCATGGATAAAGACGACCGCCTGCGGGACAGCTCGATCTTTGTGCTAGGTGCGGGACCGGAATCAGACCGCGAGCGCAGCACGGCTCCCACCTCGCGGATTGTGCGCTATCTGCGCCGGCGTGACACTTGGGGGCTGCCTCGTGATCTCAGCCCGCACGAGGGCACGACGTTGGTTGATGCGCTGGTCCCGGCGCTCGACGGCCAGTATCTGACAACCATTCAAACTGAGTCGGGCGGACGCGGCTTTCAACTGCTGGCTCGGTCTCTCCGCTGGAAACTCGGTGACGGTACCCCGCCAGCTCCGGATCCGGTCAGGATGAAGTGGAAGCGAAACGCCCGCATGGAAGAGGTAGAGCGGACAGCTAATCGGTTCTTTGGAGCGTTGTATCGCGAAACAGCCACCCAATTGAAAGGAATTGAGGGACTCGCGCACACGGGTCAGATTCCCCCTGATCTAAGACAGCAGCGCGAAGACCGCTTCAGGAAGGGCGACCTCGCGGCGCTGTTCTGCTCGCCCACCATGGAACTTGGTGTGGACATTCGTGACTTAAACGTGGTTCACCTGCGCAATATTCCCCCCACGCCGGCGAATTACGCTCAACGTAGTGGTCGGGCCGGCCGCGGGGGCCAACCAGCTCTTGTGGTGGCATTCTGCAGCGAGGGTAGTCCTCACGACCAGTACTTCTATCGTCGGCCGAATCGCATGGTTGCTGGTGCCGTGGCTCCGGCCAGAGTCGACCTCGGTAACGAGGAGTTGGTCCGCGCGCACGTCCACTCTGTCTGGCTGGCCGCGACGGGCGCTCGATTGGGCCGCGGAATGGCTGAAGTCCTCGATCTCGGCCAGCCGACGTCCCCTCTGAACGCCGACATTCAGCATCGTGCCAGCCTACCTGACGCAAAGCTCCTCGAGGTGACCCATGAATGCCAGCGCATTCTGGAAGCGGCCGGCGACGACATTCGCCGCGCTCCCTGGTGCACATCCCAATGGCTGGGGAGCACGCTTCGAGGCGCCGCCACGGCTTTCCAGAGCGCGTTCAATCGGTGGCGAGAGCTGTACGATTCGGCGGTGCGGCAGAGGGATGAAGCCCGGCGCATCGTCGATAATCCAGCCACGAGGGGAAAGGAGCGGAGAGACGCGGAGCAACGTGAGCGGGAGGCAAAGAGCCAGATTGATCTCCTACTGAATCGAAGTGAGGATTCTGACGAGTCCGACTTCTACCCTTACCGCTATCTGGCGAGCGAGGGCTTCCTCCCAGGGTACAGCTTCCCGCGACTACCGGTGCGTGCCCTCGTGCCGTCTGGCGACAAGACGCATATCATCCAGCGACCCCGATTCCTTGCTCTTGGAGAATTTGGCCCGCGCAATGTCATCTACCACGAAGGTCGAAAATACCGCATGGCCCGCTGTGTGCTCCCTCCGGGTGGCGTCGAAGGGCGGTTGGTCACAGCAAAGCTCTGCAAGATGTGCGGCTATTTCCACGAAGGCGCCAATGCGGGAGCCGATCGCTGCGAACACTGCGGCGTTCAATTGGACGGAGCCCACAGCCAGTACGTGCCGACTTTGTTCGAAATGACTGCGGTGCGCGGGAGCCGCGTGGAACGAATCACCTGCGACGAAGAGGAGCGGGTGAGAGAGGGGTTCTTCATCGAGACCTTCTACCGCTTCGCGCCTGGTCCCGATGGTCGCGCGCTGCAGGAGCAAGCTGTCACCACAACACCGGATGGCCGAGAGATTCTAGCTCTGACACATGCAACGCAGGCGACCCTGTGGCGTGTGAATCATCGCTGGCGCCGGTCGGCACGGCCCGGCTTCACCTTGGACAGGAGGACCGGCTTTTGGGCGAAGCGCCCAGGCGACGATGACCGGGCCCCCGATGTCGAGACCAATGACCTGCTGGGCAACGTGCGGCCGTTCGTGTGGGATACCCGCAATCTGCTGCTCCTTAAGCCCACACCTCAAGGAGTCGGGGGCGCACGGCCTGGCGAAAATTTTCTGGCCAGCCTTGGGTATGCTCTGCAGCGGGCCGTGCAGATTCTCTTTCAGGTTGAGGAGCAGGAGATTGCCGTCGAGCGGATCGGCGAGGAGAACGAGGAACGTCTTCTGTTTTGGGAGGCAGCCGAAGGAGGCACCGGAGTCTGGCCGCGAGTGCTCGAGGATCCTCAGAGCCTCGCCAGGGTCGCGGCCGAGGCGCTACGACTGTGCCATTTTGACCCGGTCACTGGGATAGATGATCCTTCCGCGAATTGCAGCCGCGCTTGTTACGACTGCCTGTTGAGCTACAGAAATCAACCCGATCATCCTCGGCTTGATCGTCACGTCATTCGGGACTATCTACTGCTTTTGGCACAAAGCGCTACAAGCCGGCAAACTTGGGGGCGCAGCTACGATGAGCAATATGCCTGGCTCGAGGAAAGACGGGACCATGCCTCGGGGTTAGAGGGAGACCTTCTCGCGCTCCTTCACCGCACTCGAAGGCGGCTGCCAGATCGAGCGCAGTATCGGCCTGAACCGGATGTTTTCGCCGAGGCAGACTTTTTTTACGACCGCGATGGGGCCCGCGGGGTCTGCATCTTTTGTGACGGTCCCGACCATAACGAGCCAACACGGCTGGCCCGCGATTCGGCCGAGCGCGCGAAATTGGAGGACCTGGGTTACCGAATCGTGGTGATCCGGCACGACGCCGACATCGCAGACCAGGTGCGCAGACACATCGATGTGTTTGGACCAGGAGCGTCGTGAGGGAGAACCACGCCCCGGCGCGACTACGGCAATGCTTCTCGTGCGCTCTTTGCCAGCTATCGTTCAGTGCGCAGTAGGCGGGAGCCGGCGGTCAACTCCCTTCAAGCTCTTCGCGGGCAGACCTTATGAGTCGTGACTGGCGCGATCGTTGGTTGGGTATCGACTTCAGCGGAAACCACCGCATGTGGAGCACTGGCTGCGGCTGCAGCAACGTCTGGATCGCAGATGTCAGGCGAAATGACGAGTTGGTGCTCTGCGGCCTAAGGCGCGTCCAGGAACTTTCGGGTGACGGGACGCCGTTCCAGAGGCTTCGGACGCTCTTGGCAGACCAACGATTCAATGCGGCTGGGATCGACGCACCGTTCTCGGTGCCCTACGAATACATTCCACTCGGCAGCCATCGGGGGCTACTGACCGTGACGTCTGCGATCCAGCGCCCAGTCGGCCGGTGCTTCCCGGTCGCCCACGACTTTGTCGATCGAATTATCTCGGGTCGCGACATGAGCGCTGCGAAGCCCCTCCGCGAGACCGAAAAGTGCTGGCAGAAGCTCGGTGTGAATGTGCGCTCGACCCTATGGGCCGGATCAAGGGGAGGGGCCGCTATGACATCCGCGTGCTTAACTCTGCTCAACGAAGCTGGAGGTCCAATCTGGCCCTGGGATCAGGCCGGTCCCGGCCTGCTTGTCGAGGCATTCCCTGCCGCCCAGCTTTCGCACTGGGAGTTGCCTCATCAGCGTTACAGCGGCAAGGAACCCGACCAACTCTCGAACCGGCGGCGGATCATTGCTTTCCTGTCTCAACGTATGACTCTTGACCGGCAAAAACGACAGATAATGGCAGACTCTGTGGACGCACTTGACGCTGTCATTTGCGCCTACGCGGCTATTGCTGTCACAACCGGAAGGGTCTTAGAACCTTCCACACCTCCAGCGCCCGAGGAGGGTTTGATCGCCGTCCATAGCCACCTGGAGTGCGAAACGCACCGCGTCGCGCTTCGGTAGCGTTGCTGATGCCGGTTTCTCGCGCCAACCGCGAACCGGCTACGTACAACCGAAGAGATCCATTGTGAATGTTGCCCAAAGTCTCCAACGTCTAGCGCTCGGCTTCACCGTCCGAGACATAATGGTACCCCGCGAAGGATTGACGTGCGCGCCTGACGCTGGTAGCGCCCCGCAGATTTCGGCTCAGCACCCCGATTACAACGTGATTCCTATTGAGCGAAACGGAAGACTCACCGACTTCTATGATCGTGACGCCCATTGCACGAGAGCGATTAGTGTCGGCGATCTTATCGAGGCGGCGACCGGGATTGGCGACCTCGTGGACATTCTGAGTCAGCGAGCCTTCTGCTTCGTGCTACAGAGAGAGGAGATCGCGGGCTACGTTCACTATTCAGATCTGAACAACCCACACGTAAAGCTGGCTTTCTATGTGATCTTTGAGGCTTTTGAGCGATGCCTCCTGACTAAGCTATCGAAGGTCGGCGAATCAGATTTGAACAACGTTGTGGGACCAAAGCGCCTGGAGAGAATCAAGGCCGAGATGGAGGAGGCACGGGGGAATGAGGCGAACTTGGGCTTGGAGAGTTTCCTGTTTCTGCCAGAGATCCTCCGGATGGCGAGGTCCACGTGTAAGTTGAAACTGAGCGACGAGCAGATCAAGCTCGTCAAAACCTTTCGAAATCGCGTAAGCCACGCGGGTTGGATGCTGATACAGGATCGAACTGATTTGGAAAACTTGGCGAAAGCGAAGGAGATTTGCCTTTCTGTCCTGGCAGGCAGCGCTGCCGGAGAACAGCCTCGATAAAGCGCCATGTCCGCGATCCAATCTTAGACGGTACCGCTGGCATTTCGCCCACCCACAGTCGCCGCGCGGCTTCTCTGGAGGTGTCACGTCCATTCGCACGGGTTCCGTACTCCGTTTTGGACGCATCGATCGCACCCTGCGGTTGTTGGGTTGGGGCAAAGGAAGCACAGCGCCGCAGGGATGAGCTTGGTCGGCGACCCAAATCAAGCGCTCTGCGTTCACTCCCTTTCATTGAATGTGCATTCGCTGAATCCAGAGGCGGAAGAACCGATCCGCTACCACGAAAGATCCGTTGTCCCGGTCGATTACTTCCCGGTCGATTAAAGTAGCCGCTGCCCGCTGAGCGCTGGAGGCTGAACCTAGTCCGTATCGCTGCAGAAACGCCGACGAGAACACCTTGGCAGGCTTCTCCTCTGCCGAAGCCAGTCCCGTCAAGAAGCGCCGCTGGCTCAAGGTGAGCGACTCCCACAGCGCCGTATACGCATAGCTCTCCCGTTCGAGTAGGAGTTGGACGGCTTCGCGCAGATTCGGTGGCGCCGCCGTCTTCCCGGGATCACAAAGCTCCCAAAGCGCGTGGCACAGATGTTGGGTGTAAAAAGGATGGCCTCCCGTGAGTTCGCAGAGAGCCGTGGTCACGTCATCCGGGATGTCCTTTTCGGACTCCCGGAATTTCTTCCGGATGAAGGAAAGCCAATGGCGGGCCTCAATAGGGCCGAGCGGGTAGTGTCCGGCCGAACGGTATAGCGGGCGGGAGCGATCCAGGAACATCTTCTGGATCAAGTGTTTCCGGCTGCCCAGAAAGAGATAAGACACTGCCCCATGCCTCTGGATAATACTGCGTAGTTGCCTCTCGACCTTATCGCTTTCATACTCCAGAATTCGCTGGATCTCGTCGAAAACGATGACCACTCTCTTCTTGCCGCGAGCCGCGATCTCGGCCGGCGCCGCGAGCGCCTGCTCAAGTCCAGGGCTTGCGGAACTGGTCCGGCTCAGCCCAAACGTGACTTTGGGCTTTCCTTCTTCGTCGAGCGTCACGGACGGCGTAAGCTGTCCGAAGAACTCCTTAGCCGCCTTCAGCACCTGTTCCGCCGTGCTGCCCATCGACTCCGCGATAGCTTTCGCGGTTACGGTTACGAAGGAAACCGCGCCGTCACTGGGCCACAGATCGACGTAAGCGGTCGTGTAAGTGTGTTTGGGCAACGTCGCCAGTGCGTGCAACACGAGAGAGGTTTTGCCCATGCGCCGCTCCGAGTAGATGAACAGCTTCTCCCCGTTCTCGGCGGCCCGAAGCAGATCGGCGATCTCCCGGACGCGGTTACAGAAGGCAGGGCCGCCGACCACTCCGCCGTATTGAAAAGGGTTTCGCATATTACGCACCTCGCGTAACGCATCGCGCGTACTCCATACTATACATTACTCGCGACGTGAGCCGACGCGATTCACCGGTGGCCATTCTGCACCAGCGCTACTTGTCAGCGTTCCCCACCGGCTCAAAAGGCCTCCCCTAGAACGGAATGCCCTCCGCCCCGATGTCGGGGCCGTCGGCGGATTGCCGACCCGCGTGGCCTTTCCCGTCCGACCCATTCGATCCTTGTTGCGGTCCAGGCTTGGGACCAAGCATCACCATTCTCGATGCAACGACCTCGAAGGACGTGCGCTCGTTACCCTCGCGGTCCTGCCACTTTCGGCTGCGCAAGCTGCCTTCGACATACACTTGGCGGCCTCTGTGCAGGTGCTCCCCGCAGATCTCTGCTAACTTTTTCCAGACCACAATCCGGTGCCATTGGGTATTAGTTTGCTTGTCCCCGGCGCGGTCTGTAAACGTCTCGTCCGTCGCCACACTGAAGTTGGCCACGGGGGTCCCATCGGTCGTGTAACGAACGTCCGGGTCCTTGCCGAGGCGGCCTACCAAGATGACTTTGTTGACTGATCCGCTTCTCATAGTTTGAACTCCTTGTGCGCCGGTCAAACCGGCGAGGTGTAGTGAATGAAAGAGTCATACGGTGAAGGATTAGCGACCCACACCGGCCCCGAGTCATGCGGAGCCGCTCGCGAGGGCGGCGACGAAGCGTTGAC
>Ga0335085_10000586_pt1 | contig 98386 bp, 76 predicted proteins | sample Lox_Sample_45_FD_206712 | JGI IMG/M metagenome (GOLD analysis project Ga0335085, IMG submission 206712) | Soil microbial communities from Loxahatchee National Wildlife Refuge, Florida, United States - Lox_Sample_4.5 | ecosystem: Environmental > Terrestrial > Soil > Wetlands | place: USA...
TTAGAGGGAGCAAAAAATTGTCTGTACGAGACAACATTATTTTTGAATTAGGGCTTTTCATTGGAACGATAGGACGAGACCATGTTTTTATTGTTAAACCAAGAATTGAGTTTGACCTTCCATCTGATTTGTTAGGAGTCATTCCAGTCTCTTACGACATTGAACGATTTAAAGAGAATCCACAGGCTGCACTAGGAGGAGTATGTGACAAGATTCGATCAATTATTAATAAAACCAGCTGAATTCAATGTTATTGAGGACATAAATATTTGCGCTGAGCTTTTATGGGTTAACGGCGCCTTTGTCGAGGATAGGATTATCTACGGAATGCACCAAATAAAAATATTCAACGCCTTCAACTTCTACATTGAATTTTGGATAAGTATCAGAGACAATCACTTTAAAAAAGTATTTGCGCTTGAATCAGAAAATTTCTAGACCGGATTTCTCTAACAGTGTCCGGCTAAGAGATTTGATGGATAGAAACTATACTCCATTTCCGAAACAAAAAGCCAAGTATATCACCTATTATTTTCGGCTGTACGCAGTCCTTGGAATCTCGTTATTTCATCAAATGACAATGTGAGAGGTATTCGTGATTCATCCGCACTAGCTTCTATTTTTCCAGCAGAGGCAATTACTCTTTCGCCTATCCTCAAATCTACTCTACTTACACTTACAGTTTCATTTTCCGTATCTACTGTCCATATTATAGCGTGAAAATTACCGTTGTTGGTATGAATAATTCCATATCCGCCTCCGCTATAAAGCTGTAAACTGATAAGTGTTGCCTGATCCATATTAGAGCAAAATTAAGTATCTTTCGCATACTTTGTTACCACGCATAGAAAGCAGGAAAGCCACTGTAATAGTTTACTCGGTGGCTTTTCTGTTCTTGGAAATATCAAATACTCTATTTCAGACTTGCATTTTTCTCGTGTAATATAGTATTGAGTTTTCTTGAAACGGCTACGTTTGGAACGAACTTACCTTGTTCCCAACTTCCCACCGTTGAAGCGTCTACTCCCACCATTTTTCCCATTCCTTTATGACTCAACCCATGCTCAATTCGATAGTTTTGGATACGGATTGAAAGGGTATCACCTGGTTTTTTGAATGGATTGTAGCCAAGGAACTTTATGAGTTCAGGGAAGTGATGGATTTGCGGCAGTGATCGTTTATTTTCCCAAAACGTAATGCAATCAGTACTAACCTCTAGCATCTTAGCTACCTCAGATTGAAGGAGTCCCAGCGCAAGGCGCTTTCTCCTGATTTGATCACCAATTTCACTTGACCACGCTAATGAGAAGGGGTTTTTGAATGAAAATTCGATATTCCAAAATGGCAACGCATGTATGAAGTTGCGTTGGGAATCTGCGGCGATTTGGGAAGGGGGTGGGAGGTGGGGGGTGTAGGTGAATTGTATTTTGATTTCTTCTTTATTAATCAGTATTTTATCTGTTGTTTGTTCAACGAATTCTCTTTTGTTTTCAGGGGTTAAGGAAGGCCATCTATCATACAATGTCTTGGCATCTTGTAGGAGTTGATCGCTATTCAAGAGTTCGATTTTGAGGAAGTCGACCTCACTTTGTAGAAGAGGTATTGAAGCTTCAATTTGTTTTACCTGTTCGTTTAGTGGGTTGTAATACTTTCCAAAGCCGTCTTTCGGAACCTCACCACTCATATATAATGACATGAGTTTGTCCATTTCTGTTTCAATTCTTCGCTTGTCTTCCAAAAATGATTTCAATTCATTTTCTTTTTGCGAAATTGTTTTGTCAGCTTTTGAAATAAAGGATTCCAAATGTTCATCAGTGAGGAGAAATGTTTTCAAATTTTGGTAATAGATTTCTTCAAGATCAGCGATGTCAATTTTGACTTTTCTACATTTCAAGCAGACATACTTTTTGCTTTCAGACGGCACGTACATTTTGATTCCACAGTTCCTACAAAAGACAATTCCGGTAAACAGATGAACAGCTTTCTTTGAAGGCTTCTTATGATTCTTCTCTTGTTCGTCAAGGATGCTGTTGCACACATTCCAAAGTTCGGCAGATACTATTGCAGGACATGGAATGACGACCCATTCCGATTCAGGTTTGATAACCCACTTTTTGTTGTCACCAAGGCTCTTCGTATAGTTCGCCCTTCGTTCACCTTTCGCCATTGGGTCCCTTAAGAGCCTCCCAACTGTAGTATCAGAGAATTTTGAACCGTTACGAGTCCGGTATCCCTTGTCATTTAAAATCTTGGCAACGGTAGTCTTTCTCCGATGTTCTTTAAAGAGTTCGTACAACAGTTTACGTGCAGCAACCTCATTCTCTTCAATTACTAATTCCTTTCCAACCCATTTGTACCCGAGTGAAGCTTGACCACCAAGAGGCTTTCCAAGCTTTGCGCGTACCGGTACAGAAGCAGCAACACGTTCTGCAATTTCAGACCGTTCCCATTCTGCAAGTGCAGCAATCATGGTGTAAAACAGACGTCCTGCAGGTGTACTTGTGTCAATGTTTTCTGAAAGAGAAACGAGATCACAATTATGCTCTCTGAATATTTCTGAGAACTCAAGAAGTTCCTTTGTGTTACGAGCAAGACGGGCAAGCTTTGAGAATATCAGTGCACTAATCTTTCCCGCCTTCACATCATGAATCATTCGCTTCGCTTCATGATGTTCCATGACTGATTTACCACTCACCGCTTCCAGGTGATACACTTCGACAACTTCCCATCCACGAGCAGCAGCATAATACTTTGCACGCTCTTCATGATGTTCGGGGCTGTCATCTTTTACTTGGAATTCAGTGGAGACACGAATCCAAATGCCAACAGGCTTTTTCTTTTCCATTGTGTTTCGAATTCAAAGTTGAAGAAAGCAATTTACTTTTTCACGTTTGCAGATTCAACAACCTTTTCAAGTTGCACAATCACAAAGTTGGAAAGGTTGCGCTTGTCTTTCTTCGCTAGAACCCGAAGCTTGTCCTTCAGTGACTTTTCAATTCTAAGATTGAGTTTCTCAGATGCCATATAGAGGACAGATAAGGACGACAAATATACAATGTCCTACAACAATTATCAAATTTATTTTTCCACATTTATCGTGGAATTCACTAGATTCTGAAGTTTTGGGATTCCCAAACCGTTTCTTTTTTATCAGTCTTATGCCTTCGTGCCCAATTTACTCTGCCATCCTTGATATGAAAGTGGCTGTGGCAACCTATTGTTCTGTAAATCGAAGGCGAAATACTAATTCTGTTTTGAAAACTTATTCTGAATTTCCAATTCGGTTCAGCCTCTCTAAGAAGATTGAGATGTATTACATCTTTGCATCCACAGGGACATTTAAAAATTAGCACCCACGGATTTTTAGAATCTCCAATAATGTAAATGGTATTCTTGCTTATCTTCTTGGGAGATTCTTCAAGAAATCTGAATTGATATTTTGGTTTAAGCCACTCGGCAAATATCTGAAAAAAGCTTTTGGAAAATATCATACGCTCAATTCAGGCATTTCGATAAACGGCAGTGTGTCTCCCATTCCCAGTTTCCTACGAAGATATCCATCAACTTCAAAATCTTCTTCACTGACACTCACAATGTAGTTTTCGGTTAGGTCAATCGTACTTGCTGAATAAGATTTTGGCTCTTCAGACCGGAACGGATGAATCCTATTCAAAAGCTCATTCACTGCGTGACTGGCAATTTGCATATTTACACTTATGACAGCTGGATTGTTCACATTCACATTCTTAATATAGGAATCCTTTCTTAGGCTCTCGAATTCGATAGGATTTTTCCGGTATTGACTCGCAGCTCGCAAATCATCCATAGTATAAACACCGCGGGTTATTAGCGACGATTTTCCAGGTTGTAAGTAGTGAACCGATCCACAGATCTTCTCAATCCCACCATCATGACTTGCTTCTAATTTGACTCCAACATCAAAATATGGAATGAGATAAAACGTGCAAAGTTGATTCAACAAATGTCTTCCGTCGACTGTGTCCATGCATCCGAAAACCATGTCACATTTTACTAGCGCCCGAAGTGCTGAAATATCCTCGTATAAGTTGCTCTGAAATTTTTCTACGTAAGTTCCCAATCCCATTCTTTTGATAGCATCGGCAATAACATTGACTTTACTCTTTTTTTCTCTTGCATGGTTACTCGTAGCGTTCAGAATTCGATTAATATTTTTTTCTTCTACCAAATCAGGGTCGATGAGAACAATCTCACCGATACCAAACCGTGCCAGTTGCTCAATTACAACGCTTCCTGTACCAGAGCAGCCGACAACACCGACTCTCGATTGACTTAATTTTAAATATGTCTTTTCTCCAAATGCCTGAATAATCCTTAACGCAAATTCGTGATCAACATTTCCAGAATAATTGCGAAAATTTTTGATCTCATTTCCGGCAATAGACACGCAATCGATTGCTTCGTGGTGAAGATCGCTGTAAAAAAATCTGCCGAAAATAGTTGTATCAGGGAGCATGACCGCACTTACGTGAGGTAACTCATCGCTTGTCCAGCCAAAAACTGAGGAGAAAAATTCATGATCTGATTTATCATCTGTGAGCGAGAATCTGTCATAACCTCCAGGATGACTATGAATTTTCAAAAGAGAATAATTTCCAGTTGCAAGTTTCTCAAAATACGATCTGATCCTATTAGTAGGCCAGACTAAAAAATCGTGCTCGCGAGAAAAACATTCATCATAGGGTATGAGTGTTACATCATGTACCAAAAGAATCTGCATTTCACTGTCACCGAATCTTCCGCATAGCGCAACAGCCACTGCTTCCCGACCGTCAGGAGGAAGAAGATGCTGTCTCAGCACCTCATGATGTAAACCAGAAATCCTAAGCTGCAATTCCATTTGGCTTCTTTATGAATTCTTGCTCAAACCAAAAACTGACCAGTGACATATGAGTTGATAAATCATCCACTCCTTCGCGCCAAGGATTTTGCCCAGTTCGGTGTCTTGACCAACGTTGGAATTGCTTGGAATCAATAATCTGAGGAGAAATTGCATTGATCGATTTACCATCCAATCTTGACAGTCCGGGGTAGAAATACGACATATCAAGAGCTGTCCTCGGATAACCCGTTTCAATCTTCACTGCCACCGTAACTTTTGCAAGATTGTAGCCCGCACACACCGGATAATCCTCGATAATCACCCACTGCATTCCCTGATCAACAATTGTCTCCCACTTTAATCCGAGATGCTCGAGATAGACGATGTCCTCTTGAGGTAATTGAAATTGTCTGCGCATTTCAGAAACAACCTTCTGTTTGATCTAATGGAATCGTCATGAATTTTTCGATTCCCGGCTCTGTAAAGCACACTGTTTGATCGTAACCTACTCTTACTACCTTACCACCTCTTAGTCGCTCATTTAACTGAAAACGCTCTGGCGGTGTCTTTCCGGCAAGGACCAGAATTTCCCGCCCTGTCATACACTCTTTTGGTGCGCGTAGTTTTTGTCGGTCCACCATAATAATGTATAGGTGACCCTTTGGGACTGGATTTCCTGCCTTTGCGTATTCTTCTACGTCAATCTCTTGTTTTTCTGTGTCCATGATCAATTAAGTTTTGCTTATCCTAATAAAACAGAAAGCGTGACATCCTATCTGTCACGCTTTTGGGTTTATATAGCTATTGAGAAGTCAATTAAAAAATCTTTTACGATGGAACTAACCATATCAATGCAAACTCGCCATCAAATCTTGTCGGACAAACAATTGCTTGAGGCCATTCAAAATGAAGAGGATGAAGCAGAGCTACAAACACTTCATTGGGAATTCTACAATCGATTTGCAAAATATGTCTTCAAGGTGGCAACGCAATCGTGTATTAACAATGGATACAAGGATGCTGCATACCTGTCGAAAGAAATCTTACAGGAAACCTTCATTAGAGCGGTTCCAAAACTTCAATCATTCAGATTCAGAGAAGGCGCAAGCGACGTTGACTGTAAGAATCTTTTGAAAGGATGGCTCGGTAGAATTGCAAACCATGAATTTGAGAGAGCAAGAAAAAAATTGCCGGAGGATACTGTTTCGATGGATATAATCGAGCCAAACCGATACTCTCATAATCCATTAAATGCAATCTTTGATGAACCGGTAGAAGAGGTCACCAATGTCTACAGACAAAAACTTCAGGAAGCAATGAATCAACTGTCGGAGCGAGATAGGGATATTATCCTCACCTGTGCAGGAGAAGGATGCCTGGATTCATCACAACACTTAAGCAAGGAATCTATGCGGGACCTCTGCAAAGCGCACAACACGACATCAGAAAATATAAGACAAATAAAAAAACGTGCACTCGATAAAATCAAAAATATTTGCTCCGAATTAATCGACTAATTAGATAACATCAGAAATCTTAGATCATGAACCAGAACAAAGCAAGAAAAGTAAGGGACGAAAGAAAAGAAGAATTGAAAATCCAACATGCTCTTCGTACCGGAGGATTTCTTTTTCCAGAAACTGAAAAGGAGGTCACAGAGTATGAAAAAAATTTCGGTACGACAGAATATGTTCTTCCTGATGACCTTTGGGTACCTTCTTTTTTGACAAACAAAGCGGGTAGGCCTATGAAGCGAAAATCATCTATCGCTCAATCAGAGAATTTGGCTTTGGCAGCGAGAGATGGTACAAAAAAGATCAGCGACGAAGTCCGGCAAAAAATGAATGCTGACAGGAAGAAAGCAGAAAGTCGATTTTCGAAAAAGAAGAAATGAATCAGAAATATTCAGACATCGCGGAGCTTGCAGAATTAATTGCTGAAGAGAATATTCTTCAGGGAAGAGTAGATTTGGAGAGGATTACACGCCGGAAGCGAATCACTATGAGCTATGGTAATTATGGTAACTACTTCTTAGGAGAACTCGAGCATTTGGCTGGACGATTTCATATTTACATTAATCTCAACCTTCTAAAAGACAGGCGTCAGCCAAGAACGCGATTCACAGTCGGGCATGAGCTTGGTCACTTTTTCATTGATGAGCATCGCAATCAATTAAAGCAAGGCAAGTCTTTATCCTACGCTCCTGATTTTAATTACTTCTCAAACATAGCGGTGGAAAAAGAAGCAAACCATTTTTCATCAAACTTGCTTATGCCTGCAAGGAGATTTATCAACCAGATAAGGCACTTCGAACCTGGCTTGGAAGGGATTTTACGAATTAGGGATCAATTCCTGACCTCGATTGAATGTACGTCAATTCGCTATATTACTTTAGACCTCATGCCTGCGCTCCTAATCAAATGGAAATCTGATTTATCATTTCAGTATCCTTTTTATTCAAATTCATTTTCAAAACTTACGGGAATCAAAGGAAGACCGTCAATCATGTTGAAACAAGCTCACCTACGAGAGGTATTTCAAGCCATCGATTCTACAGTTCCCAAACCTGATTTTATTGAGGAGGTCAGTAGGCTTTCAAATTGGCTTGCCACAATAACTCCAAATTCTAAATGGGATCACACAGTTTTAGAACAAACAATGAAATTAGGAAGCTTCGGAGCGATTACTCTTTTGCTAATAGTTGAGTGATTTCTTTAGTCCCGAATGGTAAACAATATTTTGACATAAGTTCACTCGAGGATGTTGGGTATGTCCTTATTTTACTAGGAAATAAAAATATTGTCTACTTTGAATTTATATGGATCTCTATTGAAAATTGATCTTTTATTTTCTCATAGAGTAACACTTTTTGGTAAGTGTATCGCATGACCGGTATTTCTTCCTTTAAGTTCCACCACTTAGCGCTTATATGATCAGGATCAGTGGCCAATTCAGGCAAATCATTATCAATATATTCCATTAGGAAAAAGTGCACAATCTTATTCTTTCCGTATGACTCGGCAGTTTCGTCATATGAATAGCTGTCGGTGGTGTTAATTACATGTAATTTACTAAAATGAATCCCAGTTTCCTCACTTACTTCCCGAATAGCTGCTTGCTCAAGAGTCTTGTCTTTTTTCATTTTGTGTCCCTTTGGTAGAACCCAACTTCCATCATCCCTTTGAAGTAGTGCAACATAGTATTCATTTCTATATTTATGCACTAAAATACCACCAGATGAAATTTCTAACTCCATTGCTTTTTTCATGTATGTACCATACTCAGAGTTGTTTTTCCATAAATCATTAAAATGACGTCTTAAGGCACCGAACATTGAGCCATAGCCGTTGTTAAATTCGTAAACAGGCAAGTCTTTAACTTGTGTGGTTGGACTTTCGCCGTATGATGAAACAAAAACTTTCTTGTCGCTCATTATCAATCTGAAGTATGGCTCACCAAGTTGATACTTGATTCCACTGTTGGCAACATTTAAATTTTTTAAAAAGGACTGCATACCGAATTCAACTATTTGGTGCGTTGCTAAGAGCTCCTTTTTGAAGTCTTCAACGGTTTCATATTTTCTTAATGCCATTAATCCTCTATTAATCCAGCGCGAGTTCGGAGATAACAATATTATTTTTAGTTGTTTTAGATTTTGGTAATCTTCGGCACTTGCTAATGAGATGATTGAACTGTCACTACCAAAAAAGTCCAGACCTTTGTTTGAAAGTATTTTTATGTCGACCGCTTTTAAACAATCCTCTTGAATTGCCTTCTTGGCCTCTTCGATATTTAGGTAAATATTTAGTGGTTTAATAATCTCTGCCAGCATGTCATTTGCAATGCTGTTGCTAAATCGACTCTTAATTCGGTCAATTACTTTCAAGCTTCCAACACTTGTAGCCGCTACGAAATTTTTATCAGTAGTCTCTTTATAGTATATCACGGGAAGTCCAAGTAAATTACTTGGTAATTTAGGAGCATTGTTTGAGGGTGCAAAAAGAAATACCTTTTCTCTACCAAGCACTGAGTAAAACATTCCAGCCTCAAGGATAACATTATCTCGAGGCGAAAAAAAAGATTGATCCCGACTTTCAATTTTATCTACACCTTCCCAAACAAAAATTGCAAAGTCAAACGATTTTGTAAACCGAACTAGCTCATCAAGAGTATAACGACCAGGCTCAAAAATATCCTCGTCCCAAACACGAACTTCAAAATTTTCAGTTTCAAGATTTGCCTTTATTCCTTTGGCGGCCCTTAATGATTCAGCTGATGATCCTATAAAAATTCTTGGTTGTCTTTCCATGTTTTTTCACGTAGCTAATCAAACTAATTATGTACTATAAATTTTCGAAAAGATCTCATTGGCATATGGATGCAATGCAAATTTAAGGCTTCAAAGCAAAAGCAGTTGGCATACTTTCCTGCTTATACCTACCTCGTTTTGACTAACAGACGCCGGATTATTGAGATGATTTAATCCAAGCTGTCCCGCGAGCCCCACCACCAAAGCAGTTTACAGTTTCTTCGTTCAGTCTTAAAATGCTCAAATCTATCGTAACACCAAAATTAGTTCTGATTACAAAAGATTATTATAGTCAATCTTAATTTAGCCAATCAAGTTACTCTGAACCACTGGGGATAGGTTTCATTATGGAAAAGAATTCACCTTTAGATTTGATGAAGCTCAAGAATTCAAAACATCTTCATGATCATTTCAGATCGCGCAGTGACTCGTTCCGCATTGATCACTCCGCTTATCTGGCATACTTGAATTCCGATCCACTGAGCATAAATTAGTTCTGCAATCTCGCGAGCTTGTAACTTTGATTTACCTAGATCACTAAGAATTTGTGTCAACATTTCGACTCTTTTTGACTCAGTTCTATTGAGGATTTTTTTCACTTCTCTATTGTGTAATGCCAATGCTCGCAGACCTACTTCTAGTTTTCCTGAGTAGTGGAACGCAAGCATTTTCATACGGTCTAACCTCTGTTGGGGACTGAGCCCTTTCTCAACCACCTTTTCAAGCTGAGCAAGTATTTCTCTTTCCCAACGCCTCACGACAAGACGAATATATTCATCAATACTGTCGAAGTAGTGATAAAATGAGCCCTTGGTAATTCTCGATTTGGCGCACATGTGATCAATCATAAGGGCATGGCTTCCTTCGTTGGCAAGGAATTCAACTCCCTTTTGAATCCAATGATCCTTAGTGAATTTCATAGGCCGTTGTTTTTTGACAAGATAGGGAAACGTATTGATTTTGCTAGTAGAAATCTATTTTTTATATTTCTCTTTTCAAGATCAAGGAGTGCTTTTGCACTCTCAGTGAATGTCTGCTCCGTTTCACTCTTCAGACATTGAGGTATAGTGCTGATTTCATCCAAGCTGACCCACAGGTAAAGCGGTGTTCAGCTTCCTCGTTCAGCAAGAAAATGCACCAAGCCATTGCAACACTTGCGCACCAAATTTTTCTTTCAAAGGAGTGTGCAAGAGTTGCCTGCCCTTCGCCGAACTGGACCCTTCGGGTTTTCCATTCGGACTTCGGGTGCTTCGCAGCTTGTCACAGTTTCTGCAGTTCACTTCGGAATCTTCATCAGCAGCCTACTGTGTCCTTTCACTCACTTTCGACTTTCGTCCTTCCATTACACTTCACTTCGTTCCATTCGCTTTAGGCTCGCACCATTGCTTCCTTTCGGTTCGGGCTGTTAATCTTCTCACTTGCTCTCACACTAAACATCCACGAACCTACAGTCGCAGCATACAAGCTCATTTCACTCCATTACGCTCCATTACAGTCCTCAGCCTTCAAGAGAGACGAAAGTCCACCGGCTGCATCGTCTGGCTCGCCTGCGCACTCACTCGGCTTCGTGTCTGTCATGGTTTTTGTTCCACTTCACTGCTTGTCCTCACTCCGGGAAGCTATCGCACAAGCCGCTTACAGCAGTTCACAAAAACACATGCCAGCCACTACGTGTTTTCAACATAGCTGTCCATCGTCCTCATACTTCGGACTATTTGTACAGCACCTCCGTTCGAACTCGCAGAGGCGAGCTGCACAGCGGCTGCAACCCACTTCGTTCATTGCATCCGCTTTTGCTCATGCTAGCTCAAGGCTCCTATACTAACAAAGCATACCAGCAATTGTTCGTAAAAACTCATACAGATCGTTGCCAACAAATTTATCTTCGCTTGAATGATTAGTTAGGTTCGATACAACTTATTTTTTTGTCTGTAAAAATGGCTGAAAGAAAATTCTTCATTCCTCCTAGCATTGAGCGGTCAAGCGATATTGACACCGGGGATAACTCTTCAATTTTTGGAAGAAGAGAGCGTAAATTTATCAGCGACTTCATTCAAATAACAGAATTTGAGTTCTCAGTTATAATATCGAAACCAGGCTTTGGGAAAAGCCGCCTTCTCAAAGAAATTGTCTTGCGAAGCGCTCAATTAAACAAGGAGGCGCTCTACATTAATCTTAAGCGCATTTCTGATCAATCATACGAAGAGAATATTAAATCTATTCTTTTAGGAGATCCGAAATGTCCCTTTTCAAATTCTGAAATCAACAGCATTTATGATTCCTTGTTCACGGAATCTTTTCACCTAGAGAATAACTCTGAGATAATTATATGTTTCGATGCTCTTGACGAAGTTCCACAACAGTTAATTGAAAATCACATTGTCAGGTTATTTCAATTCAAAAAAGCTTACCCTCAGGTCAAGATCGTTCTTTCTTGTCGAGATTATATTTTTACACGGTACCAGAATTATTTTGCCCCATATAACCCCACCTACTTATCCATCCAGCCGTTTAACATAGTCCTTATTGGCAAGTACCTCCAGAAATGCGATTTCAAGAAAGAAGAGATTGAAACTATCACTGAACGTTTCAGCCAAGGATTCTTTCAAGTGGGTGTTATTGATTCCCCGCGTGTCCTTGAAGCCTTTGTTGAAATAAAAGAAAAAGAGGGTTTAGAATCCGTGATATCGAAGAGTCGCTCAGAATTACTTGAGCATTTCATAAATAACCTATTGCTCGTTGAGGATACGAAGTATAATAAAAATGAAAAGGAATTAAAAAGAAGGTTACTGGACATTCTTTCATTGACCATCCAGATTTATCAAAAACAAGTCTTAACTAAAGATGAGTTTATCACTTTTCTAGGAGATGTCAATACACATTTAAGTAGTGCCATTCTATCTACAATCAAACTTGACGATTTCTTTGATCACTCTCTATTTATTCCAGAGCTGAATTCAGTAATGTTTCAGAACGCAGAATTTCAAGAGTACATGGCAGCTTTGGAAATAACACGCCTTCCTAAGACTAATCAAATTGTGTTTGATTTAGTGTTTGACTCTGAAATAAATGAATTCTATCCTTCTTGGACAAACACTTTGAAATATATTGTCGATCTGCTTCCGGACTTGCTATTTGATTTGATTGATTTTATTACTAAAAGAGATAGTAGTGCTGATAAGACAATTTTAGAGAACGTTTTGCTCGATAACTCAAGGAAGATCGAATCCTTAGAACCGTCTAAAAGATTTCAAGTTTTCAAAAAAATTTTTGAGTCATTTCAAGTTCACAAGTGGTACATCTATGACCCGTTGGTAGACAAACTGGCATTGTACTGGTCGAACGAATATGAGGTTAGTCTCATAAATTACATAAAAAGCAAAGACAATGACAATGGTCAATATGTCGGCAGATTAAATGCGGTAAACCTGCTTGAGGAATTACTATCGAAAAATAAAATTGCTGGCAGTGGGGAAATAAAAGAGATTCTCAAAAAAATCATAACTACTGATTCAATTAATTCAATTCGTGAACGAGCTGTTTCCGCAATTTCAAAATTCAAGGACTGGAATTTATTAAAAGACCTACATGGATTAGTCTCCCCAAATTCGAATCTGCACCGCGCTTTTATCAAAGGTTTTGAGAGCATTGACCCCAACAATCCATATACAATTGACCTTATCGCCGAATCAATAAAAAATGGCGGAGATCGTGTCTTGCCAAATGATGATTTCGACGCAGTAACCAGCGAATCAGGTCTCTCATACCTCGTTAAAAAATTTACTGATGATGAGGAGTTACGTAATTCATACGGTCATTTCCAACCATCTTATCAAATGGAGTTAGTTGAAAAAAATCTTAATGCTATTTGGGCTCCGACTCTCTCAGGATATATCAAAAAGTTTGTCAAACAAATGGACAGCATCCGATTGGAGCGGTCTGGGATCGATGGTCTTTTAGTTTCAGTTTGGTCAAAGAATGACCCAAATGCAATTGACGAAGTAATAAATTGGTTCAAAAACGACCCTGAAGTAAAGTTAGGAAAGACATCCTATTACTATTACCTTTTTCAGGCACTACTCACTGTGGAAAACAGTGAACGCTTCATTTATTCCATGAAGCAAATTCCCGGAACAGATTGGATTGTTAGAATTTTTTGGGGGTTCAGGTACGAGAAGGAAGAGAGCAAAAGTAAAATGTTTGAAATAAGTAAAAAATTCTTTTTAGCCGAGTATGAGAAGGCGGAACAAAGCGCGATAAGCTATGATTCAAATTCGGAAAATTATAAGCGATACTTGGAATTTCGTCAAAAGCTTGAGCCAAAACCAAATCATTATTCGACTGATGTATTTCAAGTTTACAAATCTTGGAAAGATATTCTTAGTCCCTTTCTCAAAAGTGACGACATGCTAAGAATGAAGCAGCTTCTTTCGGACACAATCATTAAACATTTTGACTTTAACAAAGCAACGGTAACAATCGAAACAAACGGACAATCACGAACTTTCCATACATCTACTATGGTACCAATATATTCCGATGCACTTCCGCTATTTGAAGAATTCGGAATCCCGCAAGAATCATATCGATTGCAAATGGTTCAGTTTATTCCCTTTTGTTTTAATGATCAATTGCGGAAGAAAATATTCAACATGCTCGGAACTCTCAAAGAGGACGAAATTAATTGGCTGGTTAGATTCTATAGTGAGCCCCGGAAAGATGACGCAAAAGTTGCCAATGTCGAGTCACTTTTTGATTCAATTCAGAAATTTAATATTTCAGAGGGATACGTTCTACTGAGAAATATTGTTTTTGACCGTGAATATGAACCTCACCAGAGGTTTCGGGCATTTAGCATCCTTAGCGAAAAGCAAATTGATTCGGAGTTTAATTACGGAGTATTTCAAACTTATGTCGATAGTACTGAAGAAACTGAAAGAAATATCGGAATCAAAGCAAATGAGCTATTGATCATTAATTCATCATCATTTCAAAGGTCAAGCATAGAGTGGAGAATGAATCAAATAATCTCCAAGCCAATAGAGTATTTCCCTGACGACAAGCATGGATTTCTCAACCCTCACGAGATTGAATTTCGCACGCACTCATTTAACGCTCCTCTTAGTCATGTTACCGATGATCAGTTCCAAGAACAGTATCAAAACTTTCTTAAGCGAGCAATTAAGTTGTATAAACGGTACAAAAAATTTCGTTCCTATGCGGTTTACATTTGGGACACAGTGGCAAATTATTTTGAACAATTAAGAATCAAAAAGTCACTTGAGCCGCTTCATAATTTAGAAAAAACAATTAGCCAGACTTTCCCATTCAGTGGATATCCCTATCTTGAACTGCGACTCCAAAGAGTTAAACAGACCTATCTCAAGGATTTTCGCAAGCCGGAATCATTTGTCTCATGTGTTCAAACATATAATAAGCTAAAAGAGAAGTCATATCTTTCAATCTCATCGATTAAGGATTTTGAAATGCTTATCAAAGAAATTCTTGAGAGAGATATCAAAGCGTGGATTGAGGAAGAAGGCGCATATAAACTCATCGACAAATTAAAGCAGCAAGAAGATATAATTCAGAAAACACTTAAGAGTGAATTTGAAAAGGGTTTACTGAAAAGAGGCATCAGGTTCACGGATATTATCAGGGAACCACAACTACTTGATAATAGAAAGCCGGACTACATAGTCTCTTATGGATTCATCGGGAAAATTCTTGTAGAGTTGAAGCTAACCAAGAACATTCAGGTAAGGGGTAAAAAAGAGCGAGAAAAGTACAAGAGCGCTCTTCTGAAGTACATGGAAGGATTCCATATTGGACAATGCTTCTATTTGCTATTTCAAGTTGATGCATCCAATAAACTTGAAACTATTCTTCCTAAAGTCCAAGCGGTATTTGGTGATTGTCCGCATGTGCAAGTGTTTTCATACAATTGTTTAGCTACTTGAAATGAATCAGAACAAGATCGACCCGCTGGTCAAATCATTAACCCTCTCTCAATTATTTGACGATGTTAGACAGTTTTCGAACCTTTTAGAAAACAGGTCCACAGAACATCAAATTCATAAATTCTTGTCAAACCACAGTTACTTTTTCAATTATCATTTGCGCCTGTTTGATAGCTTTCCGTTGCTTTCAAAAATTAAATTGGGGTCTGATCATGAAATCGATTTCGCTATCTGTGATTTCGGAAGTTCTGGTCCCGAATGGAAATTTGTTGAAATTGAATCCCCGCGATACTCGTTATTTAACAAAAATGGTGATCCGAGCGCTGAATTGAATCACGCAATACGCCAAGCAAGTGATTGGTTAAGTTGGGTTTCTAATAATGTGGACTATGCGCGAAAGATGTTTAATTTAATCGAGTATCCCTTATGCTTGATATTCGCCGGTCGAAGAAGCGAACTAACTTCCGACACTGCCAAAAGACTCAAACAAATAAACTATCAATACAGAAGCTCAATCCAAATTCACTCACTCGACAATTTCATAGATGGCGCTTTAAGCGTTGTCAATTTGATCCAAAGAGAAGGTTCCGCGGAATGGGCTCTCCCTATGAAAGCGTTAAATCATAAAAAGTGGATGAAGGCGAAGCAAGAAATGGACTTTTCGAATTTTGATATTTACAAGAAACGTCCAAGACTTTTTAAACAGGAGATGAAAGAATTGCTAAAGGAACGTGAAAAAGCCTATCAACATTTCCAGGATACTTATGACATAACGGAATTTTAAAAATATTACAACGTTTCGCAGCTTAACAAATCCCTCCCGCCGCAAGGTACGCCTCCCTCATCTGCACGGTCAAGGTTGAAGTGCATTTTCAAAGAAAAATTTTCTTCGGAGTAATCAGTATGAGCGTCTAAAATTTTTCTTCAAAAAACCTGTGCCCCTTGCTTCCGCACAGGCAAAAAGGTTGCGGCTTAGGAGTGATTTGTAAGGATAGGTTTGGAATCGTGTGTTACAAGAAAAAAAGCTCAATCATATGATCGAGCTTTGAATTGTTCTCATGGTAATTAAGGTCATGCCTCATCCTTCTCCTCAGCCGTTTCCTTCTCTTCAAACTTTACATTCAGGATGAAATCGGTTGCCCGCTGCGCTTGCGCACTCGCAGAGAGAATGATTCTCTTGTCATTCTTCAGTCGGAGAAGCCACCCTTGAATGTATGAAGCATTTCTCTCGAATTCACTCTGGAATATGCCAGTGAGTGATTCAAGAAACGATGCTCCCATTTCTGCCACTAACTCTTCATGCGAGTAGGGCTCAGATCCAAACTCTGCCATCTGAATGAGCGTACTTCTGTTTAAACGACTGTGGTGTCCGGTGCTGTGGACCAGTTCATGAAAGAGGGTGGCATAGTAACTCTCATCACTTTTGAAGCTCTCTTTCTTGGGCATATTGATGAAGTCAGAGAGCGGGTGATAGTACGCTCTGTCTTCTTTGTGTCGAATTGAGGGACGTTGCGGCATATCTTCAGCGATCTTCTCACAGGCAGGAATGGGATACGCTTCACGCTTGACAGGAGTAATGAGATTATCCGGAATGTTTTCGCACTGTGAGACGTTGTACACCTTGTAGTAGCGCAGATACGGTGTTCGTGTCTTTCCATTTAACTTGCTACTACCGTTCTCGTCGTTCTCTTTCTTTTCTTCTTCGGTGTAGTTCCAGTACACAACGATGTGAGGATGCTCATCCTTCTTGACTGATCCTCCAAGTGACTTCAGTTGCTTCCAGGTGAGAAAGTAGTTCTTCTCGTACCCAAGGAGTGCCAAAAGCCAGACATTGATGCCACGATAGGGTCTCTTAGAGATCAGGTTCTGTGGTAGTCCAGCTTCTGCCCAGGGTTGTTTCCAAGGCACGGTGCCTTTTTCGAGCTGTTCGATGATGCGCTCCGTGATAATTGCATACACGTCGCGTTTTTCTGCTTGTGCAGAAGATGCTTGATTGTTGTTCATGAGATTTGATTGTTTAGTTGTGAAAGAATAACTCTATAGCTGATTATAGGGATATAGAGGATTACCCGTAAGCAGGGAGAAATTGCTACTTGTGGCAACTAACTTTACCGCCTTCTATCTCATCCGGATGCTGGATAAGAATGATGGGAAGGCGGGGAAAGCCATTCGGAAGACACTTTTTAACATATCTCAATGAGGGAAACAATTCTAAATATCTCCGGTAAGGTTTTCCATATTGTGGGAAAGATAGACCACCGACCAATGCCGAGCATAGGAAGCTAGTGACTTATTAAACCAAAGGACTGAATACTGAATGACTGATTTTATGCATTGAATGAATTAAATATGATTATAAAAGAAGTAGATCAACTACGATTATTTGCGAACTTGTCCCAGAATCTGTTCAATAACCTTTTTTAATAAAAAGCAGGTGAAGTAAAACCGAATAGCGTAAGAGATAGGTAGATTTGTGAGAGGTAGTTGGCGTGAGCAACCACAAAAAAAAGCATCACTTGACATACTACTATGACAAAAGCGCTACACGGTAGTCCTCAAAACCCGCGCTGATCCGCACCCCATCAGCTGGATTAGCGCTACTATGAGGCAATCAAGTAGCGCATATTAGAATGTTATCAGCAATTCTTTGGCGACACTGCAACTATTAAACTGACAAGCAATGAACAACCATATTACAATAGACGGACAAACAGTTTCTTTTGAATTTCCCGAGGCGGACAAAGACAACGAGACAGCTAAATCAGCATTCATTCGGGACAACGAACGAATCCCAATTGACAAGTTAGCTAAATACTATCTCAATGAGAACTTGAATTTTCTTTGCGGTAGTGGGACTTCTGCTGCAATTGGCGGTAAGACGATAAACAAAGGGGTAAATCCTTTCGCAACAATTATTGAAGGACTAAAAGAAATTGAAAACCGAGAGGAATATTTAACAAACATCATTTCATATTTGGAATCAGATGATTTGTTAGAAAAAAAGTTTGACAAGATAAATCAAGAGTATCTCTATCATCTCAACAATAAAAATGATGCCGACACTGCAAAATCTATCAAGGATATTTTGGAGTTGATCCTTCAAGAGTTCGTAAATAATTATGTTCCTTTTCCGATTGACTATCTAAAAGAGAAACTTGAAACGCATGAACTTTTCATCAACAAAATAATTAGCAGAAAGGAAACCTTTAATAGACCAAGAGTTTTTACTCCCAATTACGATTTAGCTTTTGAAAATGCCTGCGAAAAAATTGGAGTAAGTTATAACAACGGCTTCAGAGGCGTTCACATGCGAAAGTTTGACCCTGATACTTTTCATAACGAAACATACATAAAACAAGAAACGGCGGAGAGAGGAAAAAGAATTGCAACCTACTTGAACATTTACAAACTTCACGGAAGTATATCCTGGCAATACACAGAAAATTTAGACGACCTCTATAATCTCAAAGAGATTCAAATTTCAGACACCTTCAAAAAGGAGGATTTTGAAATTGGTTCTTTAATGATATATCCAATTCAAACAAAAAAATCTTACTCACTTGATTTACCTTACAGTGAAATTTTTCGCAACTTCTCAAAGTGCTTGACAGAAAATCAAAATACACTTGTTACAATTGGCTATTCGTTTTTGGACGAACATATCAACGATATGATAAGGACAGGACTCTACAATCCAAATCTCACATTGCTTATTCATTCTTTCGGAATAATTGATGAATCAAGTCCAGCTTTTTTACAGACATTAAAAACAAGAAGTGCAAGCGACCAACGCATTGTAATCTTTGAAGGCGAGTTGGTAGGCAGCTTTAATAATGTTGTTCGTTATCTTATTCCTTTGAGTTCATACATTCAAAAGAAGGACGCAATTATTGAAACATTAAAGGAACTTTCAAAAAAATAAGAAATGTCTTTCAAGATAGGAGCAGTTTATAGAATTACAAATCGGTATTTGGAAATAATACACGACAAAGATATTTTTTCAAAGCCCGTTTCGTCAGGCAACGGACTGCATTTAGTCGGGATGCTTAACAGTTATGTTTCCATTCCACTTTACAACTCTCAACAAGCAATCGGAATCATATTTGAGCAATTAGAACCATCAAAAGACAGAGATAATTTGTTTACTCCAAAGGAGGAGTTTATTATTTCTAAAATTCGCCTCATTGGAACTTTCAATCCTCTAAAAAACAATTTCAAAAAAGGAATTGATTTTTTCCCAACTTTGAATTCTGATGTTTACACCATTGAAGAAAAACATCTTGAGGCGATTTACAATTCTACGATTAAAGTCGATACTCCAACGCTAAACATTGGTAGCGACATCTACTTTCCACAAGTAAAAATAAGTTGCGATCCCAACATTTTGTTTGGAAAACACTGTGCAATTTTTGGAAATACAGGTAGCGGAAAATCTTGCACAGTAGCATCTATTCTTCAAGGTGTGTATTCTGACCGAGGCAGATTACTTAATGCTGCAAAGCCAAGTTTGAAAACAATTATTATTGATTCTAACGAAGAATACTCTGGAATTTTTAACTATAAAGAAGGAGACTATGAAATAACTCCCGAATGGGTTGATGTGAAAGATTATTCAGCGATTGAACTTTCTCATAAGGATTTGAGCTTTTATGAAATTACTGAATTGCTGAAAGAGGATTCACCAAATGTGATTCCCTATTTGAAAGATGCAGTTTGCGAATTGAAAAACTCCGCCAATGTTGACGAAAAAGTTTATTATGTATTTTCCGATTTAGAAACCGCTATCATCAGACAAGTGCCGCAAATAAACAACAGAGGAGTAATGGTGGATGACACTTTTACAATTGGATTTCTCAAACATGTAATAAAGAGAATTAAAAATTATTCTACTGATGAAAGGATGAATTCAATTTTTAACAAAGAAGGAAATACAATTGAAGATTTTTTGGATGACCGCGATAAGCAAGTATTAATTATTTCTCTTAGAGTTTCAAATGATGTTCTTTCTATTTTTGCTTATATGATTTGTAAAAGCATTTTCAATTTCAAATCAAACCCAAAGAATCGAGAAAAGGAAAACATATTATTGGTTTTGGAGGAGGCACACAGATACATTTCAATTACTTCAACAGACCAAATCAATAACTATTATGTTGACAAATTAGCAAGAGAAGGTAGAAAGTTTGGAGTTAACCTAATGGTATCAACACAGCGACCATCTGAAGTTTCTAACACGGTAATTTCTCAATGCAATTCTCTTATCGTTCATAAAATCACAAACAATAGGGATTTAGAATTTATCCGCAACACAATTGAGTATGACGATAAAAGCCAAATTGATTTACTGACGAGTTTAAAACCACAGCAGGCATTAGTTTTGGGAGAGGCATTTGCTTTCTCATCTCTTATCAGAATTGCTGACGCTGAACCATTGCCTTTTAGCGAAACACCACAAATATTTACACCGCAAATTGTAGAAACAGTAAATGCAGAAGACACACCAATAGCGGAGAGTAGAACTGCTGATAACAGATAGATTAAAAGAAATAAAAAAAGAAGGGCGTTGTTCGGTAAACGAACGGTGGTGCTTCTAATAAACAGAGTAGCGTAAATAAACATGAGAGCATTGAAACCCTTTTTTTTACTTTTTTAATCCCTTCTTTGTTAGCTGTAATGCTTAAGCGACCTGCTAACATCAAACTGACTGCATAAAACGAACTGACAACAATGACAGATAAAAAACTTACAGCCTACGTAACTCAACGAGAGAAAGAAATTTCTACTGTTGCAATAATTCGTAGTTCAAACTCTGATAGAAACAGAAGGGATAAAATAAGAGAAGATGCAGACATTGACTATGCAAGAATCTTGTATTCATCATCTTTCAGACGGCTACAAGGAAAGATGCAATTGCTTGTTCCAGGACAAATTCATTTTTACAGAAACAGGCTGACACATAGCTTGGAAGTTTCTCAAATAGCACGTTCGATTGCCAAACGCATTGGGATGAAAGATACCTTAACAGTTCAGGCATGTTCTTTAGCACACGATATTGGCAATCCGCCTTTTGGACATGCAGGTGAAATATTTCTTAGTCAGTGTAACTCATGTTATCCCTATGAAGGCAATGCACAAAGTTTTAGAATCTTAAACCACGTTGAGGATAAATTTTATGATTGCAACGGGTTAAACCTCACTTTAAGAACACTTTTAGGTGTTGTAAAATATCCTAACAACCAAAAGACAGACCCAAAGAAATTCCTTTATGACGAGGATTACAATTTGGTTCGAGAATGGGCTTCAACTCATAAGCTAAATCTTAAAACAATTGACTGTGAGGTGATGGACATTTCAGATGAAATTGCTTACGCTGCCCATGATTTGGAAGACTCATTACGTATGAAGTTTTTCACCATTGACGACTTACTTTATGAGTTCAAAAAAAGCGACTATAAAAAATGTCTTCCGACTTTGCAGAAAATTGTAAGAGAGGCGAAGGACTTTGCAAGTAAAGCCCATGCTTACAAAACATCGGAAGAGTATTCAATTTTATTTTTGAGAGAACTAACTTCCTCTTTGGTTAACTTGTTAATCACTGACGTAGGGCTTGTAAAGGACAACAAGAAATTAAAACTTGGCTACCAAAATTTTGAGTGCATTGCTGTCGGCTTAAAAAAGCTGACCTTTAAAGCAGTTAAAAGACGACCTGACGTTATTCGTTATGAATTGCTTGGAAAAAAAGTTTTGCAAGGTTTATATCAAGTATATTCAGATACTACATTTAATAAAGACTTGGTGTTACTACCAGCAGAATATCGGGACCACAAAAACCGAGAGAGGACAATTCTTGACTACATCGGTGGAATGATGGACTACTATGCAATTGACCAGTATAAAATTTATTTTGACGACAGTGAATTAAAGAAACTTTACTACCATGCTGAGTGAAATTGTAAATCGACTTGAACAAACTGTGTCGGAACTTCGGGCTGACGAACTCCGAACGGACAGCAGCCCAGCTGCTAACATGAGATTAAAAGAAAGAAGAACTAGTTTTTTAAAATAAAACCCTCTACTTACAAAAAGTAAAGGGCTGTATCGATGGACAAGTTACTCTTGAGTATCCAAATAAAGGGAGCTACGCAATTGTTTCGTGAAGTTGTATTTGAAATCTTGCTCCGATAGGGTCAGAATTTCTCTTGCCGATTTGAAAAATTTTTCGATCACTTCATTCTCGTAAATAATCATTTCGAAGAAATGAAGATCCTCGAGCGTAATAAAGGTATTGAGATAGCGCGCGATAGCCAAGCGATCTTCTTGAATTTTCAGTTTTCTTTTTTCCACTCGAAGAGAATCTCGCGGTATTCCGAGGAGAGACGTGAATTGTAGTCCAAGTATTAGCAAGAGATGCTCTTTAGTTTGATCAGGTTAGATAAGCAGAATACTGCAGCCTGCTAAGATGATGAATCCTCCAATGATGGTGAGAATGCCGGGACAACTCTTGCGCAGCACCTCCATTGCTATATCTTGAGTGCAGTAGGCTTCGATAAGCTCCACGAGTCTTCAAGCCTCCTGAGAGTGGGTATTCTTAATTCTTGTATCATGACATGAGGATTTTTGTGAAAGAATGTTCTGTACGTCAGTGTAGAATACCACAGAGGAAGAAGTAAGGAGGGAGAAATTGCTACTTGAGGCATTTGTTATTTTACATTTCACAAGGATTTGCTGAAATTGCAGCAACTTTTACTACATTAGTTTCAACAATACAGATGTTTGTGGCACCTCTATGGAAACAGTAGAACGAGAACCACCGGTAGTTTTCATTTCATACTCTCATGATAATGAGGAGCATAAAAATTGGGTTTTGCAACTTGCGACACGACTTCGTTATAATGGAGTAAACGTAATTTTAGACAGGTGGAATTTAAAATTGGGTAGCGACCTTGCTTCTTTTATGGAAAAGGGGCTTTCAAAATCTCACAGAGTAATTTGCGTTTGTTCTGACGTATATGTGAAAAGAGCAAACGAGGGTAAAGGTGGAGCAGGATACGAAAAGCAAATAATGACAGAGGAACTAATCAAGGACCAAAATACAGACTTGGCTATTCCTCTTATAAAAAACAATCCAGGTGAAAGGAAGACTCCAACTTTTTTAGGTGGGCGAATGTATATTAGTTTCGAAGAAGCTCATTTATATGAAGTTAGATATGAGGAATTATTACGAGACATACTTGATGAACCTGTATTACCAATTCCACCAATCGGGAAAAATCCATTTCAGACGATTAAGGAGTTTGCCCAACAAAAATTCATTCCTGCAAGTGAAAAATATGTTTCTCCTTCGAGAAGTGGTGTAGTGACCTTCGACTACTCAAACAATAACGGACACTATGCAATTGGACAAGATGAACTACTCTTTGAGACAGCCTGGTCAAAAGCGGGTAGCACAGCAATTTATATCTACAATGACCCTCCGAGTATCCGGACTGTTGCTGTTGTTAAAGACACAGATGATATAAACAAAATAAAAGACGCAAGGGCTTATGATTCTTCTTCAAGAGTAAGAACCGTTAACCTTAATCAGATTGCTATATTGCAAAACAAAAATGGCTTTTATGCTGCTATAAAAATTCTGACAATTAGAGCAGACGGAAACGGTAAAGGAGTTGATGAATTAACTTTTCAATATCTCATACAGACGAATGGTTCGCCTGATTTCACTTCTTAACGAAGGAAAATTACTGTTAACAAGAAACACGATCTTTGAAACACTAAAAATGATTGTAAGGAATCTTTAATGAAGAAAAATGAAGCAGTGGAATACCTTTTAACTTTTACTCAGTTCCTAGAGTCTCTTAAAGAAAATGAAGAGCGTAAGCAAGCTGATCGAGAGGTTACGCGATTTCAAGAGTTAGCTGGACTTGTGGAAAGTGACTTGACCAGCGAGACTTACGCAATTCGTGTGACACTACAGAAACCAAGTAATGTGAATTTGTTACTTGAACATGAATCCTACAAAAAATTTCAGAAGACGAACAACAGATATAGCTTTCATTCCGAGAATCCCAATATTCCAGTTAAGGGACATTACCATATATATCCGTCAAACAGTAAAAAGGAATTGTATGCTGTCAATATCGATGGAAGTGCACATCATAAAAGAAATAGAGGGTATACAGTTCCTTCAAGAGAAGCAGATGAGTTAAGAAAATTAGGAGTGAAAATTCCATCAAACAACATTGTTGAATCAAAAGAATTCGTATTTACGGAAAGCGAAGATGACAAGTATTTCTTCGCTTATGTTGTTATCGATAAGTAGCAGAGATTGAGTCTTTAACTTTCCTACCACTCATTTTCATGTGCGCACCATTTCGCCAGTGCAATCGCTTCGAACATTCTTTCGTAGTAGCTATGACGGGTATTGATTTCCTTCAGATATATCCGTCGTAAGCCATAGTTTTCAGCAATGAATTCCATCAGCCCTCTCTTATTCATGCGAGGGATTCCTAAACCCAATTTTACAGTAGCAATTGAGTAAGCAAAAAAACTTTCGTTTTGATTATCTAATTCCTTTTTGATATTTTCTGTAAGTGAATTTAATCGAGCTGTGCTCCGGATTGGATCAGGAGCTTTTATCGCAAGAGCAGTCACTGAGTAATACTCGATAAGTTTTTTAACGTATGCGACAATAGCATCTCGTTTTGTTTTGGTCCATCTTTCTTTGAAGTATTTAATTCGATAGTCAGCTAATTCGCCGTTTCGCATCACCGCAAAGCCTATAATTCTGGTCCCCAGACTAATTCCTAAAATGGTTTCCACCATGTTCGTTCACGAGGTAAGTGAATAATGCTCCCCGAGTGCGTTTGATCTTGTTGTTGGGTATTGACATGACCCGGAGCAGTATTCCTTTCAGGAAGTCTTCCTGATATTTCTTGGTAAAAGCGATATATACACCAAGTGCTTCTTTGTCATTTAAGGCGGAAGCAAGTTCGTAAGCTAGTCTGTTGTCTTTTTGTTGTTGATCCATACAAGAGTTGCTATAACTGGTAATTGTCGATTCCTCGATCGATAAATAATTTCTTTATAGAAATTATTCGTTTCGATTAACGATTATCGAGCGAGTTGAGATTTTTCGCTGAGTTTTCCACAGGTCTTTCACTGCAAGAAAACCAAAGTAAAATGTTCAAGAAAGAAGCAGCAATAGAGTGTTGCAGACGAAACTATGTTTCAGTTTTGCTTTCTTTCATCCTGCATCAATGCTTTCAAGATGAAAGAAGATTTCTCGACTTATTTTTTATTCATCATTTTCATTTTCTTCTCTCGAAGTTCGTTTTGTACTTCATGCCAGAGATCACCATAAAGTTGATTTGGCAGGGTACTGTAGAGGAAACTCATTTTGAGAATATGTACCCAGCTTGGAATGCTCGAGCCGTTCTCCCAGCGTGAAATACAACTTGCACTCTTCATACCGAGCATCTCTGCGACATCTTTTTGAGAGAATCCCATCATGCGCCGATACTTTTTCAAATTATTCGGAATGTGCGACTTCACATCACTCATGAATAAAAGTTAGCACAACAATATTTCTTTGGAAGTAGGGATAAATTGCCACTTGTGGCAATTTCATTGAATAACTCCAAAGTACTTGACAAGGGAAGAGTAGCGTGCTACAATGCCACCGACTTTCAAATAGCATTCTCACGCGTGAGTCGTTACAAAGAATAACGGGCTATTTCTAAGTTGCCTTATCAGATCATATGAAAAACCACCATGAAAAAATCACAATCAATAAACTCAATTCGATTGCCAGGTTTTACTCGTGCTGAAATCAAAAGAGCATTTCGCTGGATTGACAGTCTTACGCCGGCAGAGAAGTCAAAATTCGAGCTGTCAGCGCGTGTCCATCTTGCACATATACTAATGAAACACTTGCGCTCTAAAAGCAAACAGAAATCAACTTAATCGCTAATAATGGCTTGCAGAAGCAACCGAGGCTACTCCTCTATTTGCCAAGGATAAACAACCATGCACCCTTTGTTATTGACAACATTGCTTTTTCAAAGCGCGATTTCAATTATACAGATGAAGGTTTGTGAAATGCATGGCTTGCAGAAACAACAATAGAGGCAAAAACTCTCCGGAATCTTTTCATAACTTCAGTGTATAGTTCCGCAATGGTACCTAGGGTTCCTCTCATTTCACCGTCCTACATTGATTATTCTTGAACCTTTTCTAATTCAACGTACAGATTCATTTTTTTGGAATAGATTCAAAAACCGAAAATTCTACAATTTTTACATCCCATAAAATTTCTGTTTCATCTCGAACATTTCTGCTCGCTACTTCATTATAGGCATTCAGATATTCTGCCCTTAAAGCATCTCGACGGATAGGATACACTTCAAGCCGAATATTATCGCCTATATAAGTTGCTGCCCCGCCATTCCAAACTTTTGATCTGTGGCCGTCAAAAACCACTACCAAAAAATAATGTGCAGTTGTGTTTTGTAAGTATTCATCAATGTCTATCATTTCTTTGTTTTCGGTTTAAAGTTAGACATTGCTTTGTCTACTTTTAAATGTCCGAATTTGGGGGTGGCTTACATTTGTTTTTGGTCATTATTTTTTGAGATTAGTTGCTCAAGGGTAGAGTCTTGAATGCAGTGTGAATCCAATAAGTATGTTGTTTATAAACAGCAAGAGAAACTGTTTCGTGGTATTGTATACGGGAAGAATTAGGATGTATCTTATTTGCCCGGCGAAAATCGATTTGCTACATTTACGGAAACATCCATAACATGCAACTCTTTCCTGATGAAAAAATCATTACTCAATCTAATGACAAAACTGTAACATTAACCACACATCGTCTTTACCAAGAGCAAAAAGGAATGGGCGGTGGAACAACAAAGAGCATCATGCTTGAGCATATTACGAGCTGTGAGTCTGAAAATAGCCGGTCATGGTTTTGGATTGTAATCGCAGCGCTCGGTGTCGGCGGTGTGTTTTATTCTTCAAACTCTGAGAGAAATGATTTAATGGTACCCTCATTATGTGTACTAGTTATCAGTGTTGTTCTATTCATGGCAACTCAAAGAGCAACAGTAAAAATCGCATCCCCCTCTGCTGTAATGTTGATTAATGTGAATCGAATGAAAAGAGAAAAGATAACAGAATTTATTGATCAGATTGAGCAGACTAAGCATCAGAGAATTTCTTCCCTTGGTTCAAAAGGAGTGGTGTCTTAATTGTCGATATAGTTATGGAAAATTTTTGTGTGAGTGTAGATGGAAGCAGCGAAAGAGTAGATGCATCTGGAGAAAGAATTATTTCAATATTGATGTTCGTTGCATGAGATTCCTCTTTTATCTTTCGAAGAATGTTTGACCTGTGTTACATTTTATCTGAAATTTCGAAAGAAACATGGCATCGTATAGGCTTCATAAGAAGTCTTGTTAGAGCTAGAATATTTGAAACAACTATTACTCAAAATATTGTTTATACTTTTTTCCGTTTCTCTAAGCTGCTTGATTTACCAATTCTAATTTTTGAATCTCAGGATGAAAATGCGAATGGAGCAGATTTGGAAATTTTTATTGAGGGTGCATCGGGATTTGTAGGATTTGAATGTCAAGCAAAATTAATTTCGAAAAATCAACGCTACCCCTCACTACGGCATGAGTCATCCGGCCATCCACAAATTGATTTATTAATTGCTTATGCGAACCGTAGGGGTACAATTCCTTTGTATCTTTTATACAACCATTGCAATGGCTTCAGTTCGAATCCACAATTTGAAGAATCCCACCTTGTCTCTATGGAGCAATTCGGATGCTCGATTATTGATGCGCGTCTTGTAAAATCAAATTTTACCACAACTTCCCCCATTGATGGTACTCTACACTGGAGGATACCGACATTTATAAAAATCCATTCGTTGAAAGCCTTTCCAATTTCAGTTCTTGCTTGCGATCTGATAAAGTTGCCAGTGGATGAGCTATCGCATTATTTTGGGGTTGAACAAGAATTGAGAGTTTATCCCAAAGATGAATTGCTAAACGAGATAGGTTGGCTTGACTTGCTTCAGGAAAAAGGAATTAGTGGAATTGATGTTACAGAAGAAGCAATTGATATTCCAAACCTTATCGAAGAAAATTCAAAAGTGAGATCGCAAGATGTATTTAACCCTAAATTTCGACTTGTATTTTCAAATGAACCTTTAAAAGGACAAATGAGGATAACAACCTTCAGTTAATTTCATCCAATTATGATAGAATGCTGACAAGTCTTTCCAGTCATCGCTCCAAAAACAACAAATTTGATAATTCTGGAGTGTTAGATTTTTGATTCATGAGACCGACCTTATGCCACAAATTGTATATAAAAATCAGTATGTATAATGATCTTTGTACGTCATAAAACTTATGGATTTAATCGTTCCCACTCAATTTAACTTTACCGGGCTTTCTGCCATCAACGTTCTTCTGGGTAAAAACGGCTCAGGAAAGAGCACCCTGTTAAAAGCAATTGAGTCTAATCTCAATAACCAACAAGGTTTTGGGGACATTAATTATATCACTCCGGAACGCGGAGGCTTTCTGACTTTTCAGGCAGGCGTTGAGCAAAATGAACTCAGTGATCCGAATTGGTCGAGAGGTTCAAAAAGGCATAATCAATGGAGTCAATTCAAAAACTTCACGGTGACTCAATATCGAAAATTGGAGATGTTGGCGCTTCGAGAAATTGAAAAAGATCAGGCATTAAGGCGAGACCTCACTTATACTTTTGATTCAATTGTCGAGAAGATTAATAATTTACTAACGAATATCAGAATTGATAGAACAACCAAGGGAGACTTCGAGATTTTTACGAAAGTCGGTAATACTAAAATTTCCTCAGAAGCAATTAGCAGTGGTGAATCTGAACTTATAGCTCTTGCTATTGAATGTCTCACGTTTGAAAAAATTTGTGACCCCGATAAGCTAAATCTTTTGCTCTTAGATGAGCCAGACGTTCACCTCCATCCCGACCTTCAAGCAAACTTGATTTCTTTTCTCATTCAGCTTGTCAGTTCCAATCGATTCTCAATCTTGATTGCGACTCATAGCACCGCCATCCTCGGAGCTCTCCTTAGTTACCAAAATTCGCGATTTGCCATTTTAGCGAACAAAAGCACGGAGGCTACATTCAGATCAATTAATGCGAGATATCAAGACATTTTACCAATTTTCGGAGCGCATCCTCTGTCAAACTTATTCAATCAAAGTCCGATTTTCCTTGTCGAAGGAGAAGATGATGAGCGCGTTTTCCAAAAGGCAATTCGTACATCACAAGGAGCTTTAAAAATCTATCCATGTTCAGTTGATGGCATTGGTAATATGCCGACATACGAAACATCTGTCGTGGAAATTATTAATGGCGTGTATGACAATGGTAAAGCCTATTCACTTCGTGATCGAGATGACGGTGACGAGAATATAAATGACCTGCCTCCCATTGTAAGATTCAAAACTTCTTGTAGATCGATTGAGAATATGATCGTGTGTGATGAAGTATTAACTGCACTTGGAATTACGTGGGGCGAATTGCAAGCGCGAATTACAACGTGGTTACAAGCCTATCCCACCCACGAGAAACTTCCTGAAATGCAATCATTCCAGGCCAGCGGTTTTAATCGAAAAGGTTTTGACTTGAAAGAAATCAGAAACGTGCTCGTTGCATTAACGGGTTCTTCAAAACCTTGGGAAATTGCAATCGGAGAAACTATCGGACGATTGTCAATAGAGCAAATTGCCAAAGACTTTAGTGAAAACAAGCTCTGCAATTACTTAGGTGAAAAGTTGTCTAATTTTATAAGACCGTAGAGTCATTCTCATTGAATAATTCTTTATATAATTCACTCGGTTTAGCTCTATAGATCTTACAAAGTTTTGCCAGATTAATAAGACGCGGAAGTGACGTACCTTTTTCCCATATGGAAATCCTGTTATTGGTATTGAAGCCGAGCAATCTTGCCACCATCATTAATCGAACTCAAATCAGAATATGGATAAAGAAGAAACCTTCATACCGCGAATTCCTTATGCAATAAGTAAAGAAAATCTAGAGAATCTTTCAGCAGAAGCGAAGACTAATCTCGATTTGTTAAGTAAAACTGTTTTAGAGGGACTAAATCCTCCTGCGGGGGCTTATGCTTTCTTCAATCATATTTCGCATGCACTCTCGCGAATAAAGGACATTGGGATGATCACTGACCGCTTGTACGAAGAAATAAACGCTTTAATAAGACTATCAATCGAAGAACAAAGGATCCAGCCTAACACCTTGAAACCTGGAGAACCTTATCCTGAACCTTATCAAGTAATCCTGAGCAAATCTTCAGAAATTAACGAGTACGCTGAGCTAGATATGGAAAGCCTATATATTTTTGGTCAGGTTCTTCTAGACCAGTGGGGATTGATAGCAGCAGCAGTGGGAGGATTAAAGCTGAAGGGTGAGCATCCATTTGTTGAGTTGGTTAAGCATTTTGAAGAAACCCCCACAAGTCCCTTGAAGGATATCTGGGATGGATATAAATCTCAAATATTGTGGTTGCACTATCAGATTAGATTCTATAGAAATAGATTTATTATTCACGCAAACAGACCTTGGCAAAGAGGATCAACGCGGACTTCTCTTGGGGAGGAATTTAATTTATTCATCCCAAGTCCGCCCGGCTGGTTAGATGATGAGAAACTTGATGAAGAGATAAGAAAACTACTACCCCTGACACCACCACGAATCAAAAATGCCCCCGATGATTATTGGGAAAAAGCTCGACCTGGAAGAATTATTGAAGTTTTGTTTGATGGTATAGGAGAGATAGAAAACACTGAGGATAGAAAAAGAATTTCAGAGTTGTTTGGTAAAATAGGTGGTTCAACACCGACCTTTCAAATCATCTTAAAAAACCTTCTGCAGTTTATAGCCGGTGCTACTGAGCTATTGAACAAGATAGCTGAGGGCAATTTAGACAGAGTTAACTTGGGTAAACCAAATAAAACCAGTGACGATTTGTGGAGAGAAAGGGATTAATCCTATCACTCATTCTATATGGATAGCGAAGAAACGTCGAATCTTCTCCGACCAAGAGTTTGAAAATATAGCTGGTCTCACAGAAGCCCTAGCCGTTATCCGAGCACGTCTGATCAGTTAAAGAGTTTCTATTGAGGACCTCAAGAGACAGCTTCAGGAGAAGGAACAGGAAAATAAACAGGCTTAGGCGCCATTGCCTGCTTCAGATTCCACAGAAGCTCTGGGTATAGTTCTTCAGGTTTTTTATCATAGATAATCGAGAGCTTCAGAAGATTCACCATGTGTGGATACATCTGTCCGTACTCCCACTTGGAGATACGATCTGAGCTATGGAAGCCTAGTTTTTCAGCGACTGCTACTTGTGTTAAACCACATGCCTTGCGACATTGTTTTAAGTTGTTTGGAATACTCATATGGATGAAGTGTAAATAAAGTTGGTAAAGGTGGTAAGGAGGGAGAAATTGCCACAAGTGACAAGTTCTTCAGGGAGGTTTATCCTCTGTTTGTGATAGAATGTTTACCAACCTCTCAAGATCGCCTTGAATTTGGTCCCAGAAAATCAGATTTGGTACTTCTGTATTGTTCGATATTTGATGCGTGAGGGCGACACTATGCGACTGAGGGGCTAAAAAATCCTCTTTCGCCTTGAATAATCTACATATTTCGGTGGTTCGAAAAACGTGCCCGTCAAAGTGCACACCTTTTGGAAATTCGAACCACTGAAGTTTAATTTTCGTGGAGAATGACGATTGTGCCCATATTTCACTTGGACTTTTCAGAAACCGTCTTGAAAATTCAATTAGGCGATTTGCACTTGTTTTTCTTTCAGGCAATGCTGACAGTTCCACCTCTGTATCGAACATCTCTTGCCCAATGTTCTCTAATTGTTGACGGAGAATGGTATCACTAATCACACCCTGCAGGTTCTTTTGAATCAAGGCGCCCTGCCTTTCTTTAAGGTCAGTAATGTGATGATTAAGCTGTTCTCGCTTACTCTGCTTCTCCTTAGTCGCCTTCACTAAGTTTTCTTCCAATGCATCTTGCAGTGCTCCGAAGTGTTGTTCATTAAAGCAATATTGATCCATAAAGGACTTGAAAGTATCCTCAAGTACACTTTTCTTGAATTCAAGCCCTCTGGCAGCTCTATAGCGATAATAGGGGTACTTCTGACGCCTGCCTTGCGACCAGCATCCCGTAAGTCTCCAACCTTCGCTATGAGTGACAAAGCGCCGTAATGGGAAATCCGGATTTAAAACATTGTATTCTCTACTTCTACCTCCTCTTCGGCGAAGCACCCTTTGCACCTGTTCAAACAATTCTTCAGTGATAATGGGTTCAAACAATCCTTTGTGACGCTCACCGAACTTGATAATCCATCCAGTGTACACTTCATTTTTTAGTATGCGGTAGAATTGTGACTTTGATATTGGTTTTTCAAGCTTATTTACCAATCCTTCCTCAGTCATTTTTTTGCGCACCACTTCAGAAGTCTCGTAACTCTTTGCCACTTCCTCAAAGGTTTTCCGAATGACAAGGGCTTTCTCGTTTTGAGTGATGGTTGCTTTACCGAGCACGCGGACATTGTCATAACCATAAGGTGCAATCCAGACATAACGCCCTTCTCGCATCGCTTCTTTTAAACCGTTCACTGAACGTTCAGTTCTCACATCATTGTCAAATTGTGCAACGTTTGCAATGATGTTCTCCATGAAACGACCTGCGGGAGTGTTCTCGAAATATTCAGATGTTGACTTGATTTCTACCTTGTATCGCTTCAAGAGAATCCTAATTTGGCTATAGTCATCGGTGTTGCGCGAGATGCGATCTAGCTTGTAAGTGATCACCGCACTTATATTGTTTTTCTTGTCAGCACAGTAGGTCAAAAGCTTTTTGAGTTCTGTGCGATCTGCTGTTTTAGCGCTCTCGCCCTGTTCGACAAAAATGTGCGCTATATCGTAGCTGTTTTTCAGTGCGTACTCTTTGCAGATTTTTTCTTGCGTCACCAAGCTATTGCCTTCTTCAACTTGCTCTCTGGTTGACACTCGGCAATAGATCACCGCTTTTTTGTTTTCTGTCTCCATACATCTCTTGCTCAAGAAATGCCTCAACTAAAATCGATGCGAGGTAATCAATGAGCAGTTCATCCGATAGTATCGGATCATTACTATTAAAACCCAAAGAGGGAGAGCGACTGTCAACTTTGCTGCTACGCAAAAGTTCGTGCTCCCCCTCTTTGGAAACAATATTGGATTCGACAGTTTCCGAACTCTTGCGTAGCAGTTCCATCATATCACAATTCCTATGTGCCGTTAATACTTCAATTGTAAATGAATCTTTGCTCAGAGTAAGGAGGGATAAAGTGCTACAAGAGGTCACTTTATTGCCAGAAGTGCTCATTTCTCCCTCCTGTTCTGTGAATGAAAATCTGTGTACGGTAATTTCATGGATGAACACAGCGAGATCACCCCCATTGGAATAACTAATTACAGAAACCAAGGACAGCGCTTTGGCATAAAGGACAAAGACCGGCTTGGTCATATCTACGTGATTGGAAAAACAGGAGTAGGTAAAACCACACTGCTTGAGAACATGGCAATCTCAGATATTACGAGAGGAAATGGTCTTGGGATCATTGATCCACATGGTGATCTTGCAGAAGATATTATCAAGTACATTCCTGGGTGGAGAAAGAAAGACTTGATTTATTTCGATGCAACCAACACAGAGCACCCAATTGCATTTAATCCTCTCAATGGTATTCATCCCAACAACCATCATCTTGTTGCTTCAGGATTAATTTCAACCTTCAAGAAAATCTGGATTGACTCCTGGGGACCAAGACTTGAATACATTCTCCGGTTTGTACTGCTTACACTCCTTCAAATTCCTGATGCAACTCTACTCGATATTCAACCGCTACTAGTCAGTCCTGAATATCGTAAACCGCTTTTACACTTCATTACAGACGAGCACATTCTCTCATTCTGGAGAAATGAATACGACAAGTATTCACCACAACTTCGATCAGAAGCAATCTCTCCTATTCTAAACAAGACTGGGCTCTTTCAAACAAGCCTTCCGCTGCGAAATATTGTTGGACAGACGGAAACAAGTTTCAGGATGCAGCAAGTACTTGACGAAGGAAAGATCTTCCTTGCCAATCTTTCAAAAGGAGAAATTGGAGAAGATGCGTCCTCTCTCCTTGGAAGTATGATCATTAACGCCATTCAGCTTGCCGTTCTTCACCGAACAAAACAAGAAGAGAGCGCTCGTAAACCATTCTACCTCTACATTGACGAGATGCATTCGTTTATTACCCTTTCTTTCACTTCAATTCTTTCTGAGGCAAGGAAGTATGGTCTATCACTCTTTCTGACGAATCAATATGTCAGCCAGCTTGATGAACGAATAAAAGCAGCAATCTTTGGTAACATCGGTACATTGATTTCTTTCAGGGTTGGAGCAGAAGATGCAGAATATTTGGCAAAGGAATTCTTTCCGACCTTCAGTAATGAAGACCTTGTCAATCTTACTCGTTATAGCATGTACCTCAAGTTGCAAATTGAAGGGGCAACGTCGCAGCCGTTCAGTGCAGACTCTCTTCCTCGAAAAGAAAAAGTATAATCTAACACAGTTAAAGCTCTTTATACATCTCGAAAGAAAAATGCAAGCCAGGAGAAAACTGTTTGACTTTCATTCTCGGGCCTTGACAAATAACTTGTGGCTAAGTAATCTGAAAGTAGTTGAGTGTTCGCATTGAACTTCCGAGAATAATTTGAAAGCGCTAAGTTCTTTGCACTTTTTTCTCAACATTTGCTTCCCAGAATTTTCAAATTCCAGAATGATACTCAAACTCCAAAATATCACCTTCGGATTCCCAGGAAAAACTCATCTTCTCGATGATGTTTCTTTGTCTCTGGAGGAGATGAAAATTTACACACTGATGGGAGCAAATGGTGCAGGTAAAACAACGTTGTTCAATCTTCTGACAGGATTTTTGAAACCCGTGAAAGGAGGCATATTTTTCCAAGAAAAAGATATCACCGGACTTCCGCCATTCAAAATAAATCGGGTGGGAATTAGCAGAACATTCCAAGACCTGAGGTTGATTTCAAAGTTAACAGTGAAGGAAAATATTCTTCTTGCAATGCGCCATAATCCTACTGACAATTGGCTAAGAGCGATGATTCCACAAGCATACAAAAATGAATCACGTGCCCTCGAAAATAATGCTGAAAAAATTGCAGAAAAGTTTTTCCTATTTGAAGTAGAAAACAGTCCTGCAGGCGAAATCAGTTACGGTCAGCAGAAACTTCTGAACCTCGCCTGCTGTGTTGCAAACGGCGCTTCACTTCTTTTACTTGACGAACCAGTAGCCGGCATCAATCCTGAGTACCGGAGTATAATAGTTCAACTGTTAAAGCACCTCAAAGAAATCGGCAAGACCATTTTTCTGATTGAACATAATTCCGATTTCGTCGGCGAAATCACCGATATGATTTTTTTCCTGAAGCAAGGGAAAATTCATGGCTATGAAACTATGGAGCGTTTTAAAGCAGATCCTCTCGTTCTCGAGGCGTACATGTGATGTTGAAAGTAGAACACATCTCAACAGGTTATGGGAAAAAGCAAGTGCTTTTCGACGTATCATTTGAAGTGAGACAAGACGAAATTGCGTTGCTGATTGGTTCAAATGGTTCTGGGAAATCAACGCTGCTTAAGGCGATTTATGGATTGCTTCCATTATGGGAAAATTCTGCTAACTTTCCGTCCATCTCTGGCGGAATTAACTGTGGTGAAATACTTTTCAACAATGAAAAAATTACTCATTCTCAGTCAACAACACTCATTGGTAAAGGACTCCTCTACGTACCTCAAAAAGACAATTGCTTTGAGAATCTCACGGTAAAAGATAATCTTGAAATCAGTGGAATTTCCTTACGAAATAGAAAACTGTTTCTCCGACGGCTTGAAAAAACGCTTAAAATGTTTCCGATGATAACTCCTCTATTAAACCAAAAGCCAATGAAACTAAGTGGTGGAGAAAAAAAATTGTTGTCTCTTGCTATGGCATCTCTCCATGAACCAAAAATGATCATGTTCGATGAGCCGCTTTCAGGACTTTCACCGAAAAACATGGTGGAAGTGAAAAAGCAAATAATGAGCATGAGAGAAAATCAAAAGATCACTTTCCTCATTGTTGAACATCGAGTTCAGGAAAGCTTGGATATTGCTGACAGGCTGTTTGGTTTGAAACTCGGTAAGATTTGCGGAGAGTATCCTGTCAATGATAAAATAGATCATCAACTAATTAAAAGCATTTTAATCTAATTGCCATGTACAAAAAGATAATTGTTGGAATCGTAATCGCATTAATAGCAATAACAAGTTTGTACATCGCATGCAAACAATCTCCCAAGACCAAAACCGAAATTTTTACTGTGAATATGGGGCATATTGGACCATTGACAGGTGAGACAGCGATCTATGGTAATTGGGAAAAGGAAGGTATTGAGTTAGCTCTTTCCGATTTGTCTTCTGCTGATTCAAGTTTGAAACTTAATGTCATTCACGAAGATGATAAAGGGGAGCCTACACTTGCAGTTTCAGCAATTCAGAAATTAATTTCTTCGGATCATACTCCTTACATCATTGGTGCAACTCTTAGTTCTACAACTCTTGCTTGTGCTCCAATAGCTGAGAAGAATAAAGTTGTATTGATTACTCCATCTGCTCAATCTCCAAAAATTTCTGAAGCAGGCGACTATACCTTCATGTTATTCGTTTCAAGTTCAATTGAAGGTAAATACCTCGCAAATCTTGCTGACTCATTTCATTTGAAAAGTGTTGCGATGATTACTGTGAATAATGATTATGGAATGGGTCTACAAAAAGTTCTCGAGACGGAAATGAGCCACAGGAATATTAAAATTTTAAATGAAGAGAGTTTTGAATCAAACAATAAAGATTTCCGTACCCAACTCACAAAAATAAAGCAATCAAAGCCGGATGGAATATTTATGCTTGCGTATCCAACAGACATTGCAAATATTTTACTTCAAATTCAAGGCTTAGGAATTAAATCCCACCTGTTGGCTCCTGATGCCTTCGAAGCAGATGAGATTATTAAAACTGCTGGTTCAGCAGCGGAAGGCGTTGTATACGTTTATCCGATTTTACCCAACCAAGAGCTTACTAAATCGGTTTCTGAGGCTTTTAAATCAAAGTATGGAAAAGATATGAATGTTTATAATGCAACTGGTTATGATGCAGTAAAAATAGCTTACACTATTATTAAAAAACTAAGGGGAGAAGGAAAATCTGTGACAGGAGAAAATATAAAAAACGAATTGTACAAGCTAAAAGATTTTCCAGGTGTAAGTGGTCCTATAACATTTGATAAAAATGGTGATGTAACTGAGAGACCAATGGAGAATCGAGTAGTTAAAGACGGAAAATTTCAAAAATTGTAAAGCCTGACCAAATGATCGTAGGAATCTCTGATGGAGTTGGAATGACTCAAATAATCAATTCGAAGAGTGACAAAGAAGAGGCAAAAAAGCACTACCTACAATTCTATCAAAGGCATCTTGATATTCTGGAAGGAAAAGACTGGGAAGAATGCAAATGGAGAGTTGTAAAGACAACGGGAGATGGGTTATTTTTTTATACTCCTTTGGAAAGCAAATATATTAAGTGTTTAAGGAGCATGATGAAACTCTATAATAATATTCAAACTCCTAACCCAACTCGTTTATTCATTTATCACTGCGAAAATAAAAAGATAATTTACGGCAAACAGATCAGTAAGAAGACCTCACTAAGAAAACATATTATTGATGATCTATTTGGAGATCAACTAAATTTAGGTTTTCGGCTTCTAAATGTTGCTTCAAAACCTTTATTTTTTACAGAACAGAACTTTATTAACAAAACCTTTAAGAACGATAAGAAGAATAAAGAAAAGATAAACAAATTTCAGTATTTTGAATGGGAGAATTATGCTTTTATGCCAATTCCAGTGACAAAATTAAAAGGAATTACTAATGTAGGATTTAGTATTGAAGAAGGAATAAAACCTCACTGGATTTGGGATATTTATGAAATAAATTAGATACTTAATGAGCCTAAGTAAACTTTTTAAAGAATCTAAATCCTTTCAAGTCATTAGACTTCTTAATATTTTCTTTAATGATGAACCATACCCTCGTGCAAAAAAATACAAGGATGAAGTCTGGGATTTACTGATCAAAAGAATCGAAAATAGCCCAGAGCTCAATTCGTTTATTGATTTATTCCTTTATGTTGAACGGGCATGGAATTTAAATGAAATTTCCTATCAGAGAAAAATCAGAAGACCATCTAGGAGAAAGAGACAAATTGAAATTAGCTTTAAGCAAAAGGCAATCTCTCATCCACTCTACATAATATTTTCTTCAGCATTTAATGATTCGATGGACCAAAGTTTCAGAGATGCAGTTCAAATAGATACAACACATTCATTTTTACTTGAACCTCTATCTTATTATGTATACGGCTTAATTGGATATCACTCCAAAAATGAACTTTATTCATCAGATGTATCAAACAAAAGATATGCTCTATTATTCTTTCAGATTAAAGCACCAAGACTTTCTCAATTTTTGACTAATAGAGACTTGTTGTTTAACGACCGCATTTTTAGCGACCACGTTTCAGATCCTGATGGAATTTTTAAAATCTTGTCGTTTGGCATTTTGAGAGGCAATATAGAAGGGTTTATTTTTTTTGAAATTATCCACAATGACAGGAAATTAGAAAAATTCAGAAATTTTATTAACAATGCAAGAACTGGATTTTTTAGTGAGATTATTCCGCTTACCTTATTCTCATGCAAATGGCAAAAAGGTTATAATTACGTAAATAACATTGCATATCTAAAGGCAATTGAAGAAAAATGAAGTTCCCAATAGAAAAGTATTTTAATCTTGACTCGTGGTATGATTGGCAATGGCAAGAACAACATGCCACTCACTCAATAACAAAATTATTTCAATTTTTCCCGAATTTAGACTCTTTCATAAAAAAATCAATTTATCAGACTGAAGGTAAACTCAGATTTAAGCTTACACCTTATTTGCTTTCGCTCATTCAGTTAAATCGATTAACTCTGAATCCATTGCCAAATGATCCAATATGGACGCAATTCATTCCTAGATTCGATCAAAAAGATCAATCTAACCTTAATATTCGTGATTATGTTGAAAATTGGGAAATGCCAGAAGAAATGGTTAATCCAATCCTTCAGCACAAATACTCCAACAGAGTAAATTTTAGAATACAAAACAGTTGTCTGGCTTACTGTATGTATTGCTTTGAAGCTAAACGAGTCCTAGATGTGGCATCATTGAAAGAGTCGTTCAAACTAAAATACTTTGATGAGTCAATTGCTTATATTAAACGACATCCAGAAGTAGAAGAAGTAGTAATAAGCGGTGGTGAGCCACTAGTATTAAGCAATGAAAAACTAAGAATAGCACTTTCCAGAATAAGGGATTTGAAGCAGATTAGAGCAATAAGAATTCAAACGCGAGCTTTCGTTCATAATCCGTTTAGATTTGATGATGAACTGATCACATTATTTAAGGAATTCGATGTTACAGCTATTGCTTTTCATATCAGCCATCCTGTTGAGATTTCAAAAGATGCTCTCCAAATAATTAGCAGATTCGGAAACTTGGGTTGTCGCACTATATTATTATCTCATATCCCCCTTCTCAAAGGGATTAATAATGACGAGAAAACTCTTGTCGAATTATTTATGAGACTTTACACTGCTAAAATAAAACCGTACTATCTTCTCCATGCCATGCCAGATACCGTAGGTGCCGAAAAATTTAGAACAAGCGTCAGGGAGGGTGTTTGGCTACTAAGGCAAATTAAAAGAAATTATTCTAATCCAGCATTGCCAGAATACGTAATCGTTCACAAAAAGGGTAAACATACAGTCCCGTTTGAGATGGAGGGAACTTCTGAATTTAAATATAGAGATGGATTTATAGAGTTCATGAATTGGAAAGGTGAATGGTGCACTTATGAAGATTATCAGGATACTAATTTAGAGATAAGTACCAATGGGATTGCTTTCACAAATCGTTTTTAATATAGCTTTATCAAGCTCACTGTATCTGTTAATAGCAGTAGCATATTCCATATATTACAATCCCTCTAAAAATTTTGATTTCTTGTTGGCGGCTATAATTTCCAGTGCTCCATACTTAGTTTATTTTTTTATTTCGCAATTAAAATTACCACTTTTATTTTCGATATTCTTAAGTTTGATTCTCATAACTCTAATTGCCTATTTTTTTCAAAAAACAATCTTTCAAACAGAAAGAAGAAAAGGGCAACCAAGTGTTAATACGATTATTATTTCACTTGGACTCTACTTAATCTTACAAAATACTATTTCAGTTCTATTTGGTGATGAATTAAAAACAATAAGCACACTAGGATTAAGGCATCACATTTCTATATTAGGGGCAAATGGGACCTATATTCAATTGATTACATTATTGACTTCTGTTCTACTTTTTATTGCCTTGATTCTTCTAATTGATAAAACTATTTTTGGAAAATCAATTAAGGCTGTTTCCTCTAATAGTCAACTTTCAAATATATTAGGCATCAAATCAGAAGCTATTATTCTCATTTCCTACTTACTTTGCTCCTTAGTGTGCGCCTTAACGGGTATTTTATATGCTTTGGATATCAACCTTAATCCCACGATGGGATTTAATCTTTTATTGTACGGGATAGTTGTTATGATCATAGGCGGGATTGGTAGCTATAGAGGATTAATTTTGGGTGCAGTTTTGGTTGCAGGAGCACAGCATGTGGTTGGCTATTTTATTGATACAACATGGATGAACGCTATAGCCTTTCTTATTTTGATTTTGTTCTTAGTCTGGAAACCGCTTGGGTTTAGTGGTAATCAGGTGAGAAAAGTAGAAATTTGATCTTATGGACTATCTATTACATTTGGTAATTCTCATAGCAATTTATACTTTACTTGCGCAAAGTTTAAACCTTTCTGCAGGCTATACAGGTTTGATTTCATTAGCGCAAGCGGGTTTTTATGGTGTCGGGGCATATACATCCGCTATTCTTTCTACACAGCTTGGTTTATCAGTTTGGGTAAACCTTCCTATAGCAATGGTAATTTCCGGCATAATTGCTTTAATAGTATCGCTGATTGCCCTTCGCACTGTGGATGATTATTTTATCGTTTGCACACTTGGAATTCAGATCATTCTTTTTTCCGTCATGAATAATTGGACACAACTTACCCAAGGTCCTTTTGGTATTCCGGGAATTCCTTCCATTCAACTCTTCGGATTTTCTTTTGACAGTAAGATTTCCTTTCTTTTTCTGTCGCTTTTCTTCGTTGCGCTAGTTTGGATAATTGTGAAGAATATTTCTGTTTCAGCTTTTGGAAAAACCTTAAGAGCTATAAGTGAAGATGAAATTTACAGCGTGAGCGTTGGCAAGAATGTTTATCAATCAAAAATCGTATCTTTTACCGTCACAGCGATTTTAGCAGCAATTCCCGGGGTATTGTACGCTCATTACATCTCTTATATTGACCCAAGCAGCTTCACTATAAATGAATCCATTTTTATCCTTTCCATCGTTATCATTGGGGGTCTTGGCAATCTTACTGGAAGTTTTCTAGCCGCAGCATTTCTCGTGTTACTGCCGGAGGCGCTTCGCTTTGTTGGAATACCAGATAGCGTTGCCGCCAATCTGCGACAAATTATTTATGGGCTGATTTTAGTGCTCGTTATGCTGAATAGGAATAAACAGCAGAAGGTATTGCCATTAAAGCATTTACCAGTTGCTCCGATAAATACGTAGACGAAAATCAACCGCAGAAAGAAAATATTTTTGAATATCAATAATATTTTCTCTTCGTATCATTCCACTCCCAAAATCCTTCTCCATAATCGGTGCTCTCATTTTTGTGGTAGTTGTCAATCTATTTCTCGTCGTCATCTGCCCCAATGAAATCGTCTTGCGTTGGCATCATTTCTTTGATGAAGAACGGTATTCAATCGCGGAATTTTATAGCGCAATTACCGAAAACAGTGAAAAGCGAAAAATTCCGACTGCAAAGAGTCGGCAAATCAAATTCTTTGAGTCAACCATTATTTCTTATCAATGAGAATATTTGCCTGTTAGCAACGTAGTTTACATCTTTGGCATGTGTGTGGATCTTAACCTGTTTCCTTTTCTGGTCTTGGTTCTTCATATTCAACGGTTATTTCTTCGCCAGTTTTAAAAAAGCCAGAGAGTGTTTCCCCCCAATAACATGGTAATTTAAAAAATCCCCTTTGAGGGGTACTTATGACTTTCAAGAATCTGGAAACTTTATTCAATCTTTCCTGCTGGCATTATTATGAAAGGATCACTCTTATTTTTATTAGTCTCCGTGTCACTTGTTTGCCCTGATCATTGCACCTGTCAAACTATTGACCAACATCAAAAGGGAGAGAAACTAACGGTTGCCATATATCCATACTTACCAAGGTCTGATCAATTCATTTCAGTTCTTTTGGAAAATTGGAATAAACTAAATACAGGAATTGAATTGCAGTTTGTAGATTATAATTGCTATGAAAGTGATCCACCGGATTCATTAGATGTATTCGTTTTTGATGGAATTTACTACAATTATTTTATCTCGAAAAATTTCTTGCAGCCTTTATTGTTGAATGAAATTCAAAATTGGGACGGCTTCATGGATTATGCAAAAGATGCAGTCCAAACAAATGATAAAATCTATGGTCTTCCATACTTGGGATGTTCCGACGTTTATTTTTACCGGAGAAGCGACATGGGACTCCGATTATCATCTAAGGACGGAATCGAGGCCCTGTATTCAGTAATGGGCGATTGCTCTGATCCGTCAAATCCCCAACCTCCTCCACGAAAAGGACTTTTGATTGACCTTTCCAGTGGAACTACCGACGCCTGCTATTACATCAAAGGCGAGATTGGTTCAGATAATAGATATACCAGAACTCCAGTTCTTCCATCTGCCAATCAAATTAATCTGCAAGTCATACATCATTTAAATCTATATACGCGCATGGCAGGAACTGCGCAGGCGACTTATGATGATCCGGGCACCCAAAGAATTGAATGGTTTACCCAAGGCTATGGAAGGGCATTGGTAGGAATCACTGAGAATCTTTGTTCATTTCCTTCAAACTATCTCGATAGCGTCGCCTTTAAAATATTACCGATGGCTGATTCAAATCTTCCAACAACTCAGGAGTTCTATGTTGACATAGCTTCAATAAATTCAAAAGTATCTAAAGAAAAGTTTCCTTATGCATTAGAGCTGTTGAATCTGATGTGCAGTGCAACGGTAATGTATAACAGCATGATTCCGACTAAACCAAACCAAAATCCGCAATTCTTAATGCCCGTCAGGGGTAATGTGCTATCTGATTTAATGGATGTTCACCCACTCTATATCAATATGGCAATATTGCTTCTTCGCTACAATCCTCAACCGCTTTTATTTGGACCAGAATCAAAAGACTGGCTAAAAAATACTAAAAATGACATTAAGAATGCTATACTTTCTCAATAACAGAAATGAGGATGAAGACTTTGACCCCGATCCCTTTATTGGTCTCTTCGGCATTTTCGAAAGCCTTGGAGGAGTCTGAAAAATAGTCGAATTCCTAAAGAGAAAAAACCTAACATTCTCAGAAACTCATCCGAATGAAATTGATTCTACCGCGACTCCTTTTGCTGGATTTAATTCTTTTGCTGACTTATCTACAAGGGAACTCTCAAGTAGAAAGTTTTCAAAACAAAGTCGTTCAAATTCTAGAACCGCAAACTTTTTACCTAAACAGTAAAACAAAAATTGGAGGGAAAAATCGTATAGACTTCCAAATAATTCTTCCCGAGAACACCGTCGAGTGGTACTATAGTTTCACAACTGCTGAGAATAAGGATGCGAATTCAGCTAGTGGTTTAAACCTTTTAACTCAGTTGAGCCGGTTAGTTGATGAGACGGGGATTTCAGCGACCGCTCTACAAACTGTTTTTAGCCCAACCGGAACCTATGTCTGTGATGCGTATCTTATGAATGCTCCAGGAAGACAGGAGTTTTATCAAACGAATGAAATGGGTGGCTGGAGCTACACAAAGCCGAGCTCCTACCTCGAGGGAACGCGAGAAAATTTCAAAAATGGTGTCATACCTATAAAACAACTCACTTCAGGCACTTTTTACTTAGGTTTTCGTGATCCGAGTACTACTGAGGGAGAATGGATCACTTTAGAAGTTGCAGCAGTAGTTCAGGAAAGGGTTACGCTTGATCGGTGGTCAAGCGAGAACCGGCAAAAGCTATACGACTACTTTTCCTCGAATTTTATCAATCACAATGAGGCAAGCACGGAAGTATGCAATTGTGCTGTGAATAGGATGATTAGCCGAATAACACCAAGTCAATACACATCGTTAAATGAAATTGAACGCAAGAATTACTGCGCCGGCGTTCTGGATTCTTGTTACATTCTCACCGGGCATGCTGATATAAAAGAGAGTCAGCAGGATGCAATTAAATTATCAAACGAAATACAAGCGGATGTGCTCGCCAAAGATTTCTCTTCTTGTGCAGATAAGTCAATTGAGTTAATTAATCGCGGCTATGATGCTTACAATGACGCAGGATGGTGCCTGCTCTTCACCAAACAGTTTGATGAGGCCTTAAAATACCTGGCCGAAGGAGCGGTAAAAGATCCTTCTAATCTTTACCTACGCGGAAACTTGGCGCACGCGTACTTGCTGACCAACCATTTTGAAGACGCCAAAAAACTTTATCTCGACAACAAAAAGGAAAAACTGTCAAAAGGATTGAGCTGGAAAGAAATGGTAGATCAAGATTTTAGATCATTTCAAGCAGAAGGAATTCAAAGCCCGCATTTCGATGAGATTCGAAAGTTACTGAAGATAAAGGGACAGAAAAATAGCCACCTACTTTAATTTTCTTCTTCTCTCTGAAAGTACGACTAATGGCAAGTTTGCCTCAGACATTGACTCAGGACCGTGAAATGAATTTATGAGACCATAAGCATTCTGGGCTTAGTAACTGAAAATAGTGTGATGCATTCCTTATATAGACCCCGATGTGATGTCACTTGCTAAGGAGAAAATCTCATCTCCGCTCTTCAGAGTTACTGTATGGGTATTAGGAGAATAACAACTCTTCCAAAATCCTTTTTCGAAGATCGGATGTCTCATTTTTCGCCTTAGCGTTTCTGAACTATTTCATTTACATGAACAGTTCTATCTCTATAGCCAGGATGAAAACCCAAGAAATCCTGGTTCCCTGTTTTGGAAGGCTTTGGTATGGATAATTCAATGAAATGTTCGAATGCAATCGCTACCTTCTTAAATACATGCGATTTCAAATGCAATTCATCAAACCAATCGTTGGGCCCTTTTGCAGTGCCACGAGCATCCACATGATAAACATTGTGAAATTTCTTTACCAGATTCATCATCATGAAGTTCAATTCAAATATGAAAGTCTTTACGATTATTCGCTGTTCTTCCGGATTTATAAAACCCTTAATCCTTAAAGGTTCAATCAGCCACTTACCAGACCGAAGAACTCCATTGACAATAAATTTCCATGGATATCGCCAATCAAATGTGTGCCGGTAAGAAGGAATTGCATAATCGTAACCTTGGATGATAATCTTCATTTGTGGATACTTCCTATTAATACTGTCAATGATTTTCCAATACTGTAGCTCCATTGTCTTTATGAATGCATAGAACTCCTTGGTAATAAAATTCTGTACTCCTAAAATTTCATTCTTCTCTTCGACGCTTAACAGCTTATCCTTAATCTCGTTAATAGAATTGTATTTTGGAAACCTCGCATTTTTATCTGCCATCAAAGCAGCGCGCGATGAACCCACGAGATCATTTCCGCTTCCACTTATAAGAAAGACATCTGGCTTATGGATTGATAGTTGCTCTACATATTTTCCATCGTAGATCATATTGGTAAGCCAATCTCCGCCGGCAGCGATGCTATAAATGGCGTAGTGCTGATTTCTTTCAGTTAGCCAATCAATGATGTCTTTGACAAAAACGGGAAATTGAAACCATGAGTCACCCTCTGCAACAATTATTTTATGCTTTCCTGAATTACGATTGAATCTGGGGTCTTTTATTTTTTTGAAATACTTTTTTGTTCGGTAATTCTGACTTATCCGGTTAAATTTTCCCATCATCCCTGATGTTGCATCGGATTCGGCGAGTAATGAACGCTCATTAATATCAAAAATTCGCAGAATCAATTTTCGCAATTCGGCAAATAAATCTTCTTCCGTTTCAACAAGAAATTGCATTTCTTCATCTGTAACACCTAAAGGATTGGATGCAATCTTCTCAAGGATTTGATTCCTGTTCATTTTGAGTGGGCATTAAAAGGCGGGGAAGTATTGTTCCTCTCCCACAATTCATTTATGTACGTCTTTTCTTACTTATGTAACGCTTGGGCAAAGTTTTTTCTAACTGTTGGGCTCCAGCTATGAACCGAGCGTACTCTTCAAGTACCTTGGAATGTATCTCATACCCTTTTATTTTTTTTAAATTATTCATAATATTTCTTTCTTCTGTATTTATTTCATCATTAATGCTGTGAAGATTGCAAGTTACAAAACTATCCACCTGATCATTATAATAGTAGCAAGTGGTAGAAATGGCTTTTCTTATTTCATTATCTATACCCTTACCAGCTGACGTTAAATCACCTATTAAATTATTGTGATTATCATTTACTGTAGTATCCATCACATTACCTTTATATTTGATTCTCTGGTTAAGATCAACCGCATTGTTGGTTTTAAATTCCATTTCGTTTAGCTTATCCAAAAAAGCACTGTCAATTTGCATTGAGGTTTTTAGTCCGGCAATCGTTGGTAATGATTGATGTGTCACGGTGAAGTATTTTTTTCTAAAGAGGTAGCTAAATCTTATTGAATCGGAGTTGTATTGAATTTTTATTAGTTCTGAAATCATCGGATGAAGCTCGTTAGCTGTCACATCCCAATGATTTAATGAATCGTTATAACTTGAGCAAAAGGAATTCATAGAATTGATTACCCGGCTAAGTATTTTTCTGTTCTTACCATGGGCGCCCATTATTGTGTCATTCAAGGTTTGTGCTTTTAACGCAGACACGACAATGAATGAGCACAACAGGACTATAGCACTGAATGTAAAGGTGTATTTTGAAGATATTATTTTCACTTCCTGGGAGTCTGCTTAGTGTAGAGGAATTTGTTAATTGAGCTGAGCTCAATATTTTCTAAACTATGATCGTCTTTCATTTGCTTCAGAAAATCTTGCTCCTGATCGGTTATCTTTTTGAAGTCATTGGTGGTATACGTGTTCTCTCGACCAGAAGCAGTTTGTGAATTACCACTAGTGGATGAAATTGCTGTTGGCAAATTCCATGTGGGGAGATTCAACATCCAGGAGGGCGTACTAAAGTTTATTTCTTGAATCCTAATTTCCTTAGTAAGCGGAATGAGCAAAGCGAAAATAATTGCTATAAAGGTGATAACCGGAAACAGATAATAGTTCGCCCAAGCTAATTGGTCAGCCATGCGATCTTTAATTTTCTTCAGACGCTCTTCCCCCGCTTTTATTTGTTCATAACGCGTTGGATTTTCTTCGAGGAGACCGTTAGGGTCTGAGTTTACACTTACATCTAGAAGGTAGGTTCTTCCGATCCTATTGCTATTCACTGCTGCATGATACCTAATATGTGTTTTTATCAAACCAAGCATAACGTAATAAAGCAATAATGTGATTAGTAAACTCATAAATATGATAATGCCCTTAAGTTGTGCATCTTGCCATATCCAAGCAATTTTGTAACTTGTTAATTTAATTTCATCTTGGGTTTTTCGTTCACTATACGCTAGGAAATCGTCAATCCAATCTGATAGATATTTACTATTATGAAGGTTTATACTATCAGCTACCATTGCTTTTAGGCTGTCAGATCCTTGCAATAATTTGTTCGACGCAGATATTTTTGAGTGAGTGGAGATATCATTTAGGTCAATAAGCTGACTGTCTTTGGTCAAACGCGTATATATGCTATCTCCAATAATTGTTACAAATACCAGAGAGTCATATTTTCTTTTTTCTAGGAAAGCCTTGAATAGTCCTGCTGAGTTCATAAATCGCTTATCATTAAACTCAGGAGCATAATGCAATGAGAAATAGTTGCATAATTTAACAAGCGAAATACTATCCGGAAGAGAAATGCTCTCGTCAAGATCTTTTGCGTCTGATTTATTCATTAAAATAATTGCGCTTAACAGCTGAAGGGAGGGATTTATAAATAGTTTAGAATTAACCTGAACTAAAGTATCAATAAATTGTCGACTCTCTTTTGAAGACAATAACATAGAGTGATTCACCATGCTTTTAAGGCGAAATCGATCTACTATGTTACGGGTGCGGTCTTCAACTCGATTTAAATTGTCATACCATGTTTGCGATTGGCGCAGCTGATCATAGGCATAGGAATCTTGAAAATATATAGGGTCTACCTCATAGCTTGACGAACCTTTGCTGAAAAAAGTATAAGGTGAGGGCCTCGTTGAATCGGAACCCATCTTAATAACGCCATTTTCTAGTCCTTGGTGAGCGATGTTAATTCTGAATTGGTATATATAAGCATAAGTGGCCCAGAATAAAATCCCTAATAATACAATTCCCATCAAGGAGTACCCAAGATGGGTCCAAATTGATTTTTGGTTTTTAATTATAAACGCGCAGCACATGATGAAAAGGGTGAAAAGGAATGCCCCATAGACAATAAGAATAAAATCTAGCTGCTTATCGCTGAGACAATTTTTAAAATAAAAAATCACTATCGCTCCGATAACAAATTCTGCAACTAAAGCGATTGAAAAAATCCATTGCACACTATTTAACCACTTCTCCATCTCGTGACGATGTCGAACTTTACGTTCAAAAAGAGTATTTAATCTTCTTGATGAGAGCAACCAAACAAGAAGGAAAAGGAATGGTAGGAGGAAGTAAACGGTAATGAAAAATAGAAAAATGTATTTCTGATTTTCAGTCGGATAAAATTTAGAGATGTTTTGAGTAAAAATAGGAAGCAATGCCCCAAAAGATGTAATTCCTCCAACTATTATAAGCAGCTTTTGGCTAATCGTTTTTTCCCCTTGCTCATATTGTCCGACCCACGTGAGTTGATCTTGTGTGGATGCTTGTGGATCATCTACCATTACAATAGATTTTTGATTCTAAGAAAGTGGGTTAGAAACAAATTTCCTGGTTTCAACTAAGTCGAATAGTGAATCAATTTATTTACGGATTGCCGCCAGCAATGATAAGCTTCCATAAGTAGCAATTTCTCCCCCCTTATGGCTATTCAGAATTGTTCCTAAAATCTGGTAAAGAACATTCTTTCACAACTAAAAACGTTTCACTCATGAACCAGAATTCCAGAACACGGGATGTGTACACCATCATTACAGCGCAAATTATATCGCAACTTGAAAAAGGAACGGTACCCTGGCGAAAACCATGGGCAGAGGCTGGTCCACCCCAGAACTTCATTTCAAAGAAACACTATCGAGGAATTAATGTGTGGCTTCTTGCCTCACTCGGATACGAGCACAATCTGTTCCTTACGTGGAAGCAAATCAAAGAAGTGGGCGGCTCAGTTAAGAAAGACGAGAAGGCACAGATCGTCATTTTCACCCGGTGGGTGGAAAAGAATGTGAAGGTGAAAATAGATGGAGTGGAGCAGGACGAGGTCCGTAAGGTTCCGTTTCTCCGTTACTATAAAGTCTTCAACATCTCGCAGTGTGTTGACCTTCCTCTCGATAAGCTGCCGAAGAAGAATGAAAATATGAATAATCCAATTGAGGCATGTCAAGCAATCTATCTGAACATGCCAGATCGCCCCGAGATTCACGAAGACCATGATTATGCCTTTTACATCGGTCATGGAGACTACATAAATATGCCTTTCATGGAGAGGTTTGAAAGCAGTGAAGCATATTATGCCACACTTTTCCATGAAATGGTGCATAGTACTGGTGCACCAACTCGTCTTAATCGCAAAGCTTGGCTTAAGGATACGTCGTATGCCACTACGAATGAAGACAAGTATTCACTTGAAGAACTCATTGCTGAAATGGGTGCCTGTTATTTGGAATCAGTTGCGGGTATTGTCGATTCACAATTTCAGCAGAATACCGGGTACATTGAAGGATGGCTTTCCAAACTCAAAAGTGACAAGCGCTTCATCGTGATTGCCGGAGCTCTTGCCCAGAAAGCAACAGACTTTATCTTAAACAGGAAACCGGAAGAGAGCGAAGAAGTTCTCCTCACTCCTAGAGAGGTGGCAGTGATTACGGAGTGAGAAATCAAAGCTTGGCGTATGAACGACCAAGCTTTTTCTTTATGGTAGAGATAATATACCAATACTAGCACACACTTTTAAGCACATACAATTAGCGCGAGAGGAGATGTTGTCAAGATTTTTTTGAATGTAGGCTAAATTACTCTGATCAATTAGGAATGAGCATCTAATTTCGTTGATAAATTTGAAAAGTATTCCGAACAACAAAGCAAACATGTCGCCCAAAATGAATTCCAACTTGTTAAGTAGAGCACAATTTCCTTATCATCGTCCTTAATGCATTGATATAGAAATTTGTAAGGACTAGTTACCTGAAGGATTAATGTCGATGGTTGCTTTACCAATCATACCTCAATAGTTGACATTTTATTGACATCAAGAAAGATACTCGCTTCTAACGTAGAATAGAAAAATGGTTAAATATTTTTCGCCGCTAATAATCACTGCATACCGGCACCACCATGCATTTCTGCCATATCTAAGTCGACAATTTTTACATTCATTCAGCAAGCTCAGGCTATGTTTTGGGTTGATTTGACAGAACAGAACATTCTTAATATTAGTATTCACGTTTCGTTGAGCTCCTTAATTTTTTTTATTTGTCCCTGCCATCTTGGTAAAAAATCATCTTTAAGTTTATATAAAGTCTTATAAAGTTTCAAAAAAGTCTCAAAGTTTCCAGTTTGAGTTCCATTTTTATATTCGCTTGCTTCTTTGCTAAGCAAAAAATCAATAAAGTGGTTTATTTCCTTTTCTCGTTGTTCAAGGCTATTTGTCTCTGGAAATAGTTTTGATTTATTAATTTCTTCATATAAATGTTCTGGCAAAAAAGTGGCGGATTTGATAGCATCGATATAGTCTAATTCCTTAACTAATTTCAAGTGTAATCTACCCATTTCTGAAATTTTTACTTTGGTATAATCTGTTTTATTATCGCCCGTATAATGAACTCTTTCTATAAGCTTATCTGCAAATGTCGAAAAAGTATTAATTAATTTATCAACTCGTTCCTTAGAATAACCTAGTAATTCCATATCCCTTATAACAGTTGACACCTCTACCCATGTCTTTCGATTCTCTAATAATTGCAAAAGCCGTAATCTGATTAAACTATTTCCCGAATAATTGGGTTCTTCATTTTCAAAAATATTGATTATAAATGAGCCAGTTCTGCGATCTGCTGGTTTAAATATTTTAAAATTTTCATAAATTAGAGCTTTGATAGCCCGGGTATAAATAAATTTTATGTTATTTTCATCATCAAGAGAAAGATAACCTGATTTGAAAATATGTCTTACCAATTGAAGTAATATCCTTACATTTTTTCCCGCTGCACTTTTAATTAATCCAAAAATTTTCTCTTCTTGAACTAAATATTTTGGGTCGTCCATAGTAAATGAATTATTACTTTTTTTTATTTTTTGAAAAATAAAAAAAAGACGCTTATTAAGTGTTTCTTCAAATACTGGATTTGAAAAATATAAGTTATATGGTGTCAATGTATCGAACAAATTTCTGAGGGTGTATCCGAAATTTTCTTCCCTTAAGGCAATTACCACTTTACAATCTAATTGATTTAGGATTGCTTGCCCAAACCTTATTATTTTGGAAATGTAATATTCATTTTCATGATGATCTAGATTGTCAAAGATTAGCACCAAATTTTTCTTTAAATCTTTTTTAACATATTTTGATACGTTCTTCACGTGAAATATTGGATCCTCTAAAAATGCATCTAATAACATGCTCCTTTTTTCATTTAATCGTTCTGAATCGTCTGGGTATAATAGAAGATATTTGTCAAGTTCTGGGAGGACATATTTCTGAATTATTTGGGAATGATATTCTGCGAAGCACAGAAATTTGTCCTTGATTGATTCATAAACCCACTTTTCTATATTATTTTCATTAATTGATGCATATTTAAAATCAACGGTGATGGAGAGAATTTCATTGAAGGTTACCTTATTATTAGTTAATCTATTCTGAGCTTCTGGAATTTTGAAATCAAAGATATACTTGAGATATGTTGATTTGCCTATTCCAGCTGAACCTATTAGATAGATTAGTTTTTTATCTCCGGGGATAGGCTCGATTTGTGGCGATTCGTTCTCAATTTGACTCAAAGACTCTGAAAAAAGATCTCTCAAATGTTTATTACTTATTCCTAACAGTAATGCTGGTAATCGATCTAAATCCATAGGATTTTCCATTGTCTTGACATAAAGTTCTCTTAATAAATCTCCACTTATGTCCCCTAAGGCCTGATTTATTATTTTGTTGTTGGTATCCCATAGTCGATTATGGGGAATGGTTCTATCAGCGACTTCAGTTTTGTCTAAAAGCCATTTAAATTTTTCCATTTTATTTCTCGATTAATGGTTCAAAAATTCGGTCTGACAATAATCCCAAGGCACTCAATTTGGGGAATCCCGGTCCTTGACTAAGTCCAGCTATCATCGGCAAATACAGTTTAGGATAGAAGCCATCGACGCTTAAGTCCTTGCCAATCATTAACGGTAGAATATTTTTAATAAGGATCAAAGGATCAAGGCCTAGATCTCGCTGGGCATCTTTAATGCTGTTATAATATTGGAGTATGTACTTTTCATTCTGAATAATATGATTTACTAATCTATTTCTGGTTTCGTCGTCAAATTGGTCATTAATGAAAATTAAGGGATCAAAACCTGTTGCATCAACAAAACAATCAAGGTGAATTGATTTTAAGGAATTATTTTTATCGGGTTGCAGCTTAATCTTAGAGCCTTCAATACTAACGTCCCAGTTGTCATTAAGATAAATTATTTCAATTTTTTCAGAGTGATTCATAATATTAAGAACATTAGTGGAAAGAACGCCTCTGTCGGTCCTTTCGATGAATTCTTTTCTTAACTTAAGACTATAATCTTGCCAATTTTTATTTATATCATCTGGGCATGAAAAGAAATGATTCCCAAAGTAATTTTCACCTCTTGAGAAAATAGAAACGTGACGACTTAAACAATAGATTTTGAAATTGAATTCCCTCAATTCATCTAATAAAGAATGAATAATAGTCGCAGCAGTTTCACCGGTACCTAATAACCCAATTTTTGCTGAAGGCGCATTGTGTCTAAAGACGTTTTTAATATGATCTAAGTAGAATTTCTTCTCCCAATAGGATTTCCCATCAAATATTAGTGGAAGAAGGTGATTTTCATCCTCAGGAGGAGAGAGTTTAGTATGGATTGGTTTCCCAGGTCCTGTTAAGACCAGACTATTACCCTTAACCGTGCGAGGCCCGTTATCAGTTTTCACTTTTATATTCCAGATATTGTTAGTGGGGACAATTTGAATTTTTGTTACGTCTCCCTTTATAAATTGAGTGTTTGTATTTGTACGTTCCCAAACCCATTTGAGATATTCATACCAATCCTTATGAAGTGGCTGAGGTTTCCCTCGTTCAATCCATTCTCTATATTTATTTGTATCGATTAAGAACGAACTCCAGGAATACTTAAACATTTCAGCATTTACTTGTTCGCCAAATATTGAGCTATATGGAAAACCAATATCCTTGTCAGGTAAAGTACAAAGTCTGTTTTCGCCATCAGTAAAACCTGAGTCTCCGCCCCAGTTAGCTGCAATTCCTTTTTTATCAATAATAACTAGCTTAGAGATGGGTTTTTTATGCAATTTCTTTAATACCTGTAGTTTAGTTTGAATGGCAATGCCCTTGGGACCACAACCAACTACAATTATTTTCATTTGCATATTAAAGAATTCATCTTTGACCGTTATGTTTCCTTTACCTTATGACGCTAAGAGGAAATGAGATTAAAATGGGCGACAAGTTTATACGACTGCGATCAATTATTTCTCCTCTTTAAAGGGGATTACATTGATTCCCTGATTAGGAGCATAAAAAAGAGTTACTACATATACTTAGAAAAAAAGGGCAGCTAAAATGCTGCCCTTAACTTTTAATTCGCACTAAATGGATGGCATGATTTTATAAATCCCTCTTTGAATGTCTTTAATTTCTTTGCCAAATTTCTTAAGCAGTTCATGCATTAATCGTAGCTCGGTTGTTTCATATTGAACGATTTGTGAATGACTTTCAGAAACACATTGAATTTCATATGAGGAATAGCTAATCTCAGGAGTTTCTAAAAGTTTTAGAAATAGGCAAGAAAGAAAATAATGCGTGTCGATTATTTTAGGAAGATGCTCAGTAGTCATCCATAACAGCCAGTCATCTTCTCGACTTTGTACTATTTTTAGCTTAATTTTATAAATAAACATGGTTTAGATGGGTTTTAATGAAAAGTAAGTGATATTTATCATAACTATTAACATGTTTATATAGAAAAAACAATTGACAAGTAAAAAAATTTGTTTCTTGTTGATTTGACTAAATGCACAATCTAGATCATGATTGGAAGCCTGACTCGAATTAAATGATAATTTAAAGAGCAAACACAAGTTACAATAATTGAGGCTTAGGAGACTATTAAAAGAATTAAAAGTACTTCGGTCATTTGGATTTGAGCTTAGTTATTATGAGGTGTGAAACGCGAGTTGTGCTTTAAAATGCCATTTAAGCTAACGCATTTATACGGAACTTTGGATGATGTGCTATCATTGTTGGATGTGGTTTGTGGGCATACATTGCGATTGAATTTACAGCATAGCTAGTAGGAATTAGTACCAGCTTAGCTTTTGTAAATTTGGGTTAAAGGATAAGAATAAACAGTATTTTGTAACCCTGATTTATTGATCCTCACCAAAGCCTACAAAAGCAAAACGCTTCAATTAAAGGGAGGGAGAATTTATTCAATTTCGTAAATACCATCAATGCAAATACAGAGGAACCCCTAGGTGAGACTGAGAGTAGTTTTCTCACAGTATGGTTCAAACAAGGTAAGGTGCAACATTCTGACCTTAATTTTTGTCAGTAGCTTCCGAAATTCTTGTCTTGATGTTATTTCTGGCTTGGAACTGTTCTTTGTATTTCTAAATTTAAAGTTGCGGCCGCCAAAGCCTATCAGCTATCGAGTCGGCTATTGATGATGTGACAGTTTTTAAAATTTCGACAGTTGCGTTGTCAATAGCTTGTTATTCGAGATTTTCAATCTTTAATATAAAAAAGGTATTAATCTGCTAACCCGATTTGCATACTCTTCATATTGCTTTCCGAACGCTTCTTTAACAAATTTTTCTTCTTTGTGTAATTTGATTAAAATTCCGATTAGCAGTATGATAAATGCTACAAGTCCTCTTACTTCGTTAAGCAGCAAAGTGCTAAACAGGAATCCAATTATAAATCCGGCGTACATAGGGTTCCGGACATATTTATAAGGGCCGGATGTAACAAATTGATGGTTTTCTTTTATTGCTATTCTCCCGCTCCAGTTATTTCCCAATACTACTCTTGACCATATCATAAATCCCAGACCTACTAACATGCCAATAAAAGCGAGCATTGCAATGAAGGAATGAGAGGGAAAGAGCCTATCGTAAATAAAGCCTTCTGGTAAGACTGGCAAAAAAGTAATGGCAAAGGGAAGCACCCACAGTATCATGTAACAAACTCGGAAAAGTAGTTTTTCCTTCTTCTTTGCAGGTTTTGTTCTTTGTGCTGCCGCTATCCAGTAAACTCCAGTCAATGCCCATATATACGTGGCGACTATGAATAAATTTTCCATGGTCATTAATGGGGTTTAAATGTTAAATTTTATGACCGTTTCTTCCATATTTTTCATGTGCTTCTGTAAAATCATTAGCGGCAATGGATCCGGCTAGTGAAAGCTCTCCTGCTAGTATCACTCCTGCAATTATTTCTGCGAATTTTAATGCTTTTGATTTCCCGTAACAACCGATAATATCGAGACATTCTTTTTGGGTAGGCAGTCCTGTTCCACCTCCTATTGTTCCAATTATCAATGAAGGGAGCGTAACACTGACATACAGGTCCTTACCAAACATACGAAACGAGGTGATGCCGTTGCATGAATCGGCAATGTTGGCCATATCCTGTCCACATGCAAGGAATATAGCAGCAAGACCGTTGGCTATATGATAGTTACATCCGATCACACCAGCCTGAACATTACCTAACATTTGAAGATTATAGGCCTCCACTATTTTTTCTGACGATATATTCAGGAATTTCCGAACGAATTTGTCTCTAAGGACGACTTCGGCAGTTACCGTCTTTCCCCTGCCCAAAATTATGTTCAGATAGCTAGGCTTTTTATCCACAGCCATGTTACATTCAAGTAGGTATTGCTGCACAGGATATTCTCTTATGATATAATTGCATATTTCTTTTGTAGCCTTAGTGACCATATTCATTCCCATCGCATCCCTTGTTGTGAAATTTAAGCGGACTAATACAATATTACCCAAAACAAATGGAGTGAAACTTTCCAGTTTTCCGTGCCGAGTAGTGGACGTTGTAACGTTTTTTAGTTCTTCAAAGTGCTGAGTGCACCAACTAACAAATTCAGTGGCCACATGAAGGTCTTTCAACAAAAACAACGGGGCTCTCTGTATGGAGTCTTTAAGAACTGTTACGTTGACTCCACCATTAATTGAAAGGAGCCTTGCCCCTCTTTGGAATGACATTATCAATGCCCCTTCCGTTGTAGCCATGGGTATGTAAAAATTCCCTTTGGCATGTTTACCGTTGATCTGAAGGGGACCTACAATGCCTACGGGCGTTTGAGTAAATCCAATAATTCTTTCAATATTACACTTCGTAATTTCAGGGTTTATCGTGTACGAGTTAAGATGATGCAATTGAGAAGACGAATGCTCCGCAAGAAAGCTTAACCGCTCACTAATAATCTCTGAAGAGTAGTTGCTTTTTCTGTCGATGGGGATTTCTCTTATTACCTCAGTTTGGAAGTCGGTCTTCATTTTTTAGTTTATTGAAAAGGTGGCTCTTGATAATCTCATAGTCCCAATTATCTAATAAAGTGATCACTATGTTAGGGTTTATAGATTTGATAAGATCCAAAGTGAAGATGTATTTCTGCTGAAGAGCGTCGAGCACGAGTGTAGTTTCGTGCAGTTCAAGTTGTTTGTTTCTTTGTCTTAACCTTTCTACTGCAAGCTCCGATTCGATTCTTAGAAAAATTATCTCATCGGGAAATTCGAGCTGAAAATATCGGGAAAGATCCGCTATAATAAATTCTGGCGGCAAAGAGAACAAGCGCTTGAGAAACCCTGTGTAGTTCCAAAAGGTATTTTTCTCTTTGGTCATCTCATTTACTTTCAGAATCCAGTTTTCTACAATTTCAAATCCTTTGGGAACCAACATTTCCAGTTCCTTTTCGATGACGGGTTTCCACATATTTATGTCAATGCTCCCCGTTACTCTTTTAGCGTAGAATGCTCCGTATACGGCTGTATCCAAAATCGCATGGCGTTCAGAAATGACAAGGGATATGTCGGCTTGAGATTTATGCTTGTTGAGAACACAACTGTACAGGCTCATCTGTAGAAATAAACCTAGCGCTTTAATATCGCTGTGCTTTAACTCGTTTCCAAGATTATTGATTTTCTCAAATAGAATGGACAGTTCCTCTACACCTGAACCGGGTATGATATGGTAGGATGGGCAGGAAAACATTTTTATAGATGATATTTGCTTGTGTTCGACATACAGTTGGTTGATCAACGTGCTTTTCCCCGTCCCGTCAATTCCGGTAATGATTGCGGTCCTCATTTGATAGTGATATTTATTTCGTCCAGTATGAATCTGCAGTTTTCTGAAACAGAGTTATCTGCTTTCAAAGGTTTATAAGGAATATTTTGCATTAATTTTTGCAGGTGACCAATGGCGGATTGTTGAAATTTCATAAAGCTTTGTTCATTGATTTCTTGAGCAAAACCGCATTCGTAACGGGAAAAGCTTTTTTTTCTTTCGGCGGTGAGCTTCTCTTCAGCAGTGATGTAAAAAATATAGTCAGGTTTTTCAAAGACCGACACTAGTTTATCGAGGTATTCTGATGATGCTCCATGTGCCAATTCAGTTGCGTAATATTTATACCAGTAACTGTCTGTAAGTATGAATGAGCTCCCTTTTTGTCTAGCCAATTCCTTTGCTTCTGCAAGGCAATGTATCAGAAACAGGGAACGGCTCTCATGATGCAGGTAACTCATATAGTTATCCACTTCTTCCGGTTTTTTGAATGGAACGATTGAATTCATGACGGGTTCTTTCATCAAATCCCATATTGTCATTATAGTTGCATCTTGCAAATGGAGTTTTACCGCATTAATAAGTGAACTCTTCCCCGACCCGTCAGGCCCTATAATACACAATAGCTTATATGATTTCATTGAAATTGTTCTTTCAGTTCAACCAGTTTATCCATTGGTATTCTGAGTTTTTTTGCAAAAGCTTCCGTGTCGCTTTGATTTCTACTCACAAAGGGATACTTTGCAAGAGACAAAATGAGCGCAACAAAGGTTTTTATGGTTAAAAGGAATAATAACGTCCATCCTACTTCTTCGGCTATCACTCTCAGTATTTTAAAGGGTATAGTAAGTCGTGCACTAACAAACTGAATCCATGATGGACTGTATAGGGCGCTCATCCGGACTATTTCGGTGTTTGGCGGACACAATATGCATCCCCAAAGTTTGCGGAAGTAAACCCATTTTTCAGGAAAGTAAGAAGTGGAATCAAAAGTAGAAATAGCCTTTTCTATCGTTTGGATATGGTCCGAATGCATGTGGAGAAAAACGTCCATACTGCGTGTTTTCCAGGCAATGGCGTTCTTATAAAATGTTCCTACTTTATCCTTTATTCGATCAAGAAATATTTCCACTTCTGCAATTGGGCAAATATATTGGAAGAGCTTAAGGCCAAAATAAACAGGGTTATGAGTTCTTGATTCTTCCACTATCTGAAAGAAACGGTTCCAGTTAAACTGGTCTTGAAATGCACGGAGGAGATTATAGAAGTCCATCATGTCTCTTAGGGAAATTTTAAAATATCCCAAGTGCAGGCACAGATGAAGAAGATTGTCTTCTGGTGACAAGACGAGTATATCTCCTCCCATAAACTGCGTTTTGTTTGTTCTTTCCCAAAGGGCCTTATAATTGATCTTATATGGGCTAAGCGGTGTTTTGATACCCCATTGGGTTCCAATAACACAGTCATAATTTCTGCTTACAAAAGGAGGAGATAAGTGACTTACCCTGTCAGAGTTTACTTTTGATCCTGATATTCTTTCCCCGATGTAAAAATATCCAAGACTATCATATATATTGTAAATAATCACAATGTCCTCTTTTTTAATAAGAATATCTATATCATTCATCCTTTTATAATAAGGATTTTTATAAACAATCTCACCGAAGGCAACACCTTTGAGCAAAGCTGTTTTTATATTGTTTTTCCTGAATTCTTCCAGAAAAAACGCAGCTTCCTCATTTCTCAATTGATTCTTGTTTCTTATGAAGTTGGCCTCATTTTCTAATTTTAGCCAAATGTCAGCGGGCAAATGATGCTGAATGTTCAACTCTTTAAGGGAATAGTAACAAATTGGAAGAATCTTGTTGAAGGATGCTATCTCATACCATGAATCCCAGTTGTCTATTTTCTGAACGGCCATGAGAATCTGCCCTTTCTCTCTTTCATCAAGGTCAATATATGTAAGCAGCTTAAGTGATAGATCGGTGGGGTTGTTATTTATATCCATGGTTACACGTGGAATAGTTGAAGTACAAGCAAAGAGCTTAACGGGACGGTCAGGTTGTCAGCACCCCACGGACTCACGGCTTCGGTTACGGTGGATGTTACCGCAATAGTAAAAGATAAGAAAAATACATTTTCTACATTAGTTTTAAGGATAAACAGGAACAGAGAAAGCAGAAACGCACCGCCAAAGAATGTTATTGAACCTGCCATCGTCTTATAGCCACTGATTACGCGGTAAGGAACCCAATTGGTTTTTCCTCCTACGAGAGCTGCAAGCGGATCGCAAAAAATGAAAATGGAAAGTGGCAAAACATAATAGATTAATTCTTTTTTATCACAATAGTAGTTAAAGCATATATAGATTGCTATCGGATACACTAAACTTCCGGCAGATACCCGAGATATCCCGTTAACAGATTCTAGGAAATGAAATCGCTTACTGGCTAATAATAATATAAAAAAAAGGAAGGAGAGAATCATCACAGGAACCGGGGTATTGAAAAGAAAGGGGAAAAATAGAGTCACCACTCCGTTACTTATATGTGCAAATTTTCTTGTCTTCTCGGTTTCAAGATTGAAACGTTTTTTCAAAACCTCAGCACAAATCAAAAGGATGACCACTAATGCAGCTACTCCCAAGATATAAATTAATTCTGAATTTGGCATAGAAATATTTGATTCGAAAACCTCACATAACGCATAAGGGCGTAACGAAGTTTAAGCTGATGTTCGTGCCAGTTTTACCCTAAGCAGCAAGCATAACTATTTCAAGTCCGCACAGACTTCGTCCAAAGAGAGTTACATCCACTGCCTTTAAATTAGTAGCTTGTAGATTCATCATTGAGTAAGTTAAATTTGTCCTTTGTTTCTTCATGTATGCTACTCCCAATCAGCTTGGAGTTAACACTATCTTAAATAATTGCTGGTAATTTCCGGATTGTAGAAACGAATCTAAGCCGACTATTTCACACAAATCCAACTATTTCCTGCTGCGTCGTCGCAATTATAGAATGTTAAATGTCGGCATCTATCCCTCCTTTCGGGTATTATTATAATTAGCTACACACCAGTATTTCACATTTAATCGATCAATATGAAGTTCCTAAAACAACTTATGGATCAAACCCCCGCGGAATAGTAGCCTTCAGATAGGACAAGGAGAAGCGGCTGCCGTGATCCTGTACATGCGGGAGGGTTGTGCTGCTACGACGCGTAAATTTTCCCTAGTAATTCTAACAGCTTGTTTATCTTCATCGCGGATACTACACAAAACTCTACACTCATGATTACACTTGACCAAATTATCGGCAGCAATCTTGAAATGCTCAAAGCACAGGAAGCATCCTTGAAACAATCACTGGACTTTGTTCAAAAAGCCATTCAGTTATTCGAATCAAAAAATGGGTCTTCCAAAATCAGAAAACGACGCGGTAGAAAACGTGCGAGTAAGCCTGCCTCTGTTGTTGCAAAAGCAACAAAGGTAAAAGCTAAAACTCGCACCCGAGAAGGGGGCAAACACATTGACCGAATTCTTGCAGTGCTTAAAGAGAAGAAAACTCCCATCTCTTCCGGTGAACTCATTGATACCCTCTTTAAAAAACAATCGGTGGACAAGGATAGATCGCATTTTGCAAGGTTAATTTATCCCACACTGACCAATGCATATAAAAGTAAAATCCTGAAGTTAAAAAACAGGAAAATTCATATAACTTCGTAGTTCCATGACGTGACGGATTAAAAGTTGAGGTTTGAATTAGGTATTTAGGGATTCTGCATAGTGTTGTACGTCTGGATTTAAATGAAAGTAAGGTCGGTATGGCATTTAACCGACCTTATATTTTTTTGACCACTACCTTCCAATTTAAAATTTTCATATCTTTCGGACGAAAGAGTATTATGTCCTCTAAAAAGAGATAATCCGAATCATCCATTCAAAGAATTGCGAGAGGGATTGAGTGCGCCCGCTGTGCTTCCTGCAGCGGGTGTGACTTTTAGTCAAAATATCCGAGCAATTTCAAAGATGAAGAAACTGAGCCTCAAGACGGATTCTGTATTTACTTCAGTGAATAGCGAACTGTAGAATCACCCACACGGAGGGCGACGATATCATCCATTTCAAGAATGTTCCAGACTACGTATGCATTGATTTCACTCACATGCCTGCCTGGTTCATACTCGTGAAGGTAGCTTGAAATTTCAGCTGTATTTGCCTGAGACAAATGAAGCAAAGCGAACCTGATTTTGCTTTGCCAAGAAGCATTGAGGTGGTAGGAAGGATCAAGCGTAAATTTCATTAGAGTATTCATGTTCAATATGATAAGAATATTGATAATTAACGTGCAGTGTCAGTCAAAGTTCTTTAGGAATAGAGGAATCATAACACTATTTATGAGATAGTATGACTTAAATCATACTCGTAAGTGTAACTTTAGGAGGCAGTAGCAATAAGAGGAAGCCGATAGCACTCGGGTGGTATCGGCTTCGAGGAAATGAAGAAAATGAAACAAGTAATATTGTCTCCTACGTTCACCCGATTCATAATCCATACCTTATAACTGGTATTTTATTAAATACCTTATGAATGGTATTGCTTCTCTACTTAAGGTCGTGAGCAAACAAAAAAAATTAATTCAACCAGTGACTCAAACCCCGCTGGTAAAAGAGCCTTCAGCAATGTAAGCTAAAAGTGGATGCAATAGTTATTGCAGCCGCTGTGCAGCTCGCCAAAGCGAGTTAGAACGAGGTGCTGGACACACAAGCCTGACGAAGGAAGGCGGTGGACAACTATGTATTTACACGGAGTGGCTGGCGTTCTCCTTTAACTATTTCGTCAATACCTTATTTTGCATACCAACTATCTAGCTATTCACTTAGAGTGTGTGCGAATAAGTTCCGGTTGCAAGCGCTTGTCTAAAGATGAACAATACAATGAAGAGAGTGATTGGGTTTTTCAGTGTTTTTTGATTTAGTGAACCAGCAGAAATGATTGGGCAAATAAATGTAAGAACATTCTTTTCTTGCAGAGCTAAAAATTTTAAGACAATAAAAACTCTTGAATCTATCCACTTCGAACCTGTTAGAGAAAAGTAATGGCAGCGTGAATTGCTTTGTGACCAAGTCTTAAGCTACGAGCACATTTACTAGATAAGTGCGGCAATCACCTAATAGTTTGCTGCCAATAAATAGGGAATAGTAATCTACTTGCCTCATGCGATGCTTTCTTTGCCAATTAAGAGGAAATTTGTTTCTTTAAGATCTTTACACAAAGTCATATTAGTTGTCATGCCGCTCCATGGGTACCTCATTTCGAACTTGCCCTGATGCTTTCAAGTATTATCTTATGCTCATCTTTGCACAACATCTTACTATGAGAGCAATGATAATAATTGAAAGGATTAGCATTAGCCAATCTGCCCAGTATGGCAGGCATGGTTTGCCGGGTGGTGGTTCATTTCCGCTCGTTGAAGGAATATATAAGCTTACATATCGAGTTGCCTGGCGGGGGACAAGCTCACCTCTTGTATTGGTACCGGTGGCGTCAAAAAAGAATTTATAGCTCCCTTCCGATGCTGTTTGGGAAAAAGTATTTGTATAGACTCCGTCGCCGGCGATGTCATCGTTATGTGATCCATCGTCAAACAAGATGAAATTACTGATTGAACCGTCAGGTTTAGTTGAAGTAAGGTGAATACTGCCATATGATGGCCAACCTCTATCAGTTAGTTTGGCAGTGAGGGTTATGATGCCTCCGGGTTCATAACTATTAGCCGTTGCAGTAACCTGCATATCATAGTCGGAACGAACTGCCGCAGCAAATCCTATTGGCACCAATCCTTGTGCTGGCTGAATATATTCACCTGGCGTTTTTAGGTATCTTCCAGTGGAATCACGTGCATTTTTTTGATTCCATTTGCCATTCGGATTCAAGCGCAGTACCCACGTTCCCACATAGGTTGAGGATTGAGAAACATCGGGGAATATGACTTTGTAGATTGAATAATTTAAGCGTTGCATCACCTGAACTGGAATTCCTCCTACACTTGAGCCAAGATTGATTACTTGACCGCTTGGATCAATTAATTGCAGATTGTAGTATTTGCGCAAGACCGGGTCGTCTAAGACTAGAAAAGTGGCGTATCGATCAGAAGAAACAACATCAGCGGTGTAGACGATAACAGGAACTCCGGCAGACAGGTTTACTGCTTCGGTGGGATCTACAATTAAATTGGCCCCGGATGCATTGCTGTATATTTTGAAATAAAACTCTTCTAGGGCAAATTTATTATTGCCCAGTAAATCGCCGCTCACTTGGTGGTAACCACCCGCTCCCTTATTCGTGATGGATTGTAAAGCTGCTCCGTCAATATCATCACCTAATCCAAGGCTGTACAATTGCAAATCAGGATTAGCCGTTGTTATGCCGCTAAGTACTTCCCCTATAAATGGATGCTGATTTTGTATTCCATCGGTCATCACTACCATCACTTGGATGCGACGAGGCGACGTTGATGGCCCCAGCATGTTAGCTGCGCGTTGCATGGCCCCACCAATACCTGTAGTGCCATCTGGTTTCAGCTTGCTTAAGTCATTAATAGCCCCATCGCTGAGGGCATTTTGAGCATCGGTGTAATGAGCATCTGTTTTGAAGTCAAACGACAAATAGTCGCTATTATCCTGATTGTATTTGACAATACCAATTTTGTCACCTATCTGAGACCCTGTCTCTTTTCTTAACAGATCTACATAAAGATTAGCAGCATCATGCAGTGCTTCAATTTTTGTTTGGGTCCCGGCCGATTCACTCATACTTCCACTTCTGTCTAACACCAGGACATTATCAATTGGAACCGGTGCAACTCCATTGCCATGAAGCGTCACTGTTTGCGATGAATTTAGTAAATCATTGCCAGATACTTTGATTTGAAATGAGTATGGTCCTCCTAGTGCTGTGGGAGTGAATACTTCTTGGAAGGCTTGATTTGTCAAGGGCACAATCGTCACGTGTGTAGCTAATGCCGTTGATGACCATTGTGGGAGATCGGGGTCAGCCGGATCGACCTTGACCATATCAATGACTAGATTTGCATCACCATCATTACGGACTATAATTGCTTTCGTAAAAGAAAATCCCAATTCCACGTCGTGATAATTCAAATCATTTTCTTCAACAACCATCTTCGGTACGGGATGATGAGCTTTGGCGCTAAAGAAACATTCAAGTGTCGGATGATCGGGATCATTGGATTGTATAATAATACTTCCGCAAAATATATGTTCCCCTGGCGGAGGTGCGAAATGAATGGAAACAGTGCGAGTGCTACCGGCGGCCAAATCGGTAATATTGGGAGAACCATTAAGTGAAAAAACTCCACCGTCATTTTGATGCAATATAATGGAGGTAATATGCAATACATTAGTGCCGCTATTATTGAATGATTTATTAAAGTTAACAGTGGCTCCCACGTCTCCATCGATGATCACAAATGGAGCACCTGCGCAATCCGCACCCACACATTCTATCTTGGGTACGTTAGGAATGGTAGCACCGTTGAGCGTTACTGTTTTGTCAGCTACGGTTAGACCTGAAGAATTGTGACCATGAATTGTAAGAGTTGCACCACTAAAGCAAGGCGCAGAGCATGAAAGATATTTCACTTGAAATGAAGTAGGAACTAAGGTTGATGACGGTCCGGTGACTTGGAAATGTGCCGGATCTGGGTTATCTATCGAGATGATATCGACCGGAAGCATATCGCCAGTGAGAGTGAGAGAAAACGTATGGTTTGGCGAAGATTGTCCTTGCAGTATATTGCCAAAATCAAAAGACGTCGGAGGGACAACTGCAAAAGAGGCTTGTTGATTGAACGTAATGGAATAACTACCACTCCCCATCCCAAAATACTTTATAGAAATATGATAGTTACCTGCTGGAAGAGGGAAGGAACCTTGGTTAAATCCAACATTGAGTGCAGAGCTAATTGTAATATCCGGCGAATTATCCGTACCATCAGTAGACAGAAAAAATCCGTCTCCTTCTGTTACAGCAGAGGGGTTATAATTAGCCTCCCAGTGTACACTTTGTGCAGTCGCGATTCCCATGTTTCCACCCACCACTGCTGTGCAAGGCGATGTAGAGCAATCTTTACTAGCTGAGATTACGTCAGAGGCGAATAAAACTTTGGTGTCACTAAAAATAAATAACATTAATAAGGATAAACCCGCATTCAGCTTTAGCTTTAAATGAATTTTTGATCTTGTTTTCATATTTATTCTATTTTTTGCCCACGCTATCACCTTTTCAGCTATGGGTGTTTACTATTTAAGCTTACCTCCCGGCGTACAGAAATTCTCACGCTCCTTCTGGGATATTGAACTCTAAAATTTATACTCATCGCTGCATCTCCTGGGGACGTCATACGGGTGCTATTATGTTGGTCCCTTCGTTTGGTATCTCAGTTATTTATTGAAACTTTATCATTTATGAATTCATAAATTGCAGACTTTAATTCAATTGGTCATTGCAATGCCTAGAGCAGGTAGATTATCCTTACAATGATAAGTTGCCAGAAATAGCAATTTATACCCCCTTTCAAGTATTCTTAAAAACCCCTACAATAAGCTACAGAACATTCTTTCACAACTATACCGTTAATCATCTTCCAGAACAGTGAAACTGCAACTGCAAATGAGGAGCCCTCGCCTCGCCTTTGTTCTAAACCTAAGCAGTAAAAGAAGATCGGCAAAAATGCCTGAGGATTCTCGTACTCCGCTAATGAACAGGTTTGACCTCATAGGGACTTTTCTGTATTTTGTACTTAATAATCCTGTGAGGGACTATTCTTTTTATTTTCAGCCCAGTACTGAACAAATTTCAAAAATGATCACGCTTGACCAAATTCTGAGTAGCAATCTTGACAAACTTAAATAGCAAGAAATATCCTGATACAATCACTTGACCTGGTTAAAGAGCGATTCAGTTATTCGTGCATCAAGGAAGTGCGCCTGGACTTGAGCACCCTTTTAAGGTCTTTGAGACTAGCATCCTCGCTAATGCCCTGTTTTTTATGTTAAAGGGTGAGTCCTCCGCTATGATTTTGGTAAGGACTTTTAATCAGTCACCATTCTCAGGTGATGAACTTAAGGCAGCAGACCAGAATTGATTATAAATTCACTTATAGTGAAAATATTCTTTAGACAAGAACAAAACTAGAGATTGGGACACTACAACCCTTAAAGTAACTTATTGCAAATTGATTGAAAAGAATGCAAAAAGAGTAAAGCTAGAACAGAGTGAATGTTCGTTACTTAATAAGTCTGTGCGTAATGATTAATTTCAGTTTTTTATTTTTCTATCATAAACTTGTTCTGACTAACCTTATTACCGTTTCTCGCTTCAAGCATATAGATACCAGAGGGCAGATTGGGCAAGCGAAGTTGAAAAGAAAGAACAACTCCTTCACTTGTTTTTTCATTTTGAGTGAACACTACTCTTCCCATTAAATCATAAACGGTGAATTGAACATTGCCTGCATTGTTTCCGAGGTATTCTACAGAGAGATTGTCAGTAGTTGGATTGGGATAAACAGTGGTAACCCCGTTTGATGATTGCTCGTTACAGGTTGGAATAACCACTTGCTCTCCACGTGAAGCATAGCTGTAAAAAGTTCTTTGATTACTTGTGCATACTGATTGTACACTCCACTTTACTTGTGTACCTTCAATCGCAGGAATGATTGCTATGCAATTACCATCCGCATCACACGTAAAATCGGTGACGGTGGATGAGCTGGTTTTGTTAGATGTTGGATCTTCAAATGAGGAGTTAACCTCATACTGTTGATCACCGCTGCCCTTCCATTGCACTTGCAGCTCAGTACATGAAGTTGAAACCACTTTAGCATTGGTAGGTTTGGTGCAAACTGGGCTTTCAATTTTTTGAGCGAAGTTTTCACATTGACTCTTGGCAAAGTGAGTTGCCGCAAGAAGAATGAGTATTGATAAAAAAGTTTTCATGCTGATTTATTGTTTAGCTTCAAGAAAAATTTGTTCATTGCTATGTTTAATCTCGCATAAGGGGGCGCTTGCGGCAGATTGGCTTTTTATTCTAATTTTCACATAATTTAATACGTAGTTAGTAAAAGTTTGAACAATAGCTTTCCCTATATAAACATAAACCCATTTAATTAATGCAATTTTGAGGCAGTTACAATGGCTATTACAATAATAATAATAATTACATCCCACCAGGCCTTTCCGTCTGGATCACTAATGTTAATGGGGTTATTTAAGACATACCTATAGAGATTAATATCAACGGCATCAAACTTTAATGGATCAGTTTGAATGAATCTACCCAATGAGGGCAGATATATCCGATTTCGGTAGTCATACAATCCGATCTCGCTAATATACTCCCTACCAGTAAACAAAAAGCGGTTACCGTAAGTCGTTCCGTTTATCACATTTCCCTCTCCGTCTTGAAAAGTTGGCAACCCAAAAACATCATAAGTATACTGTTCAACGACATTTCCACTATTATCAGTTAGCCTCACAACATTGCCAAGAGCATCATGATAATAATAAACAGATGAACCGGACGAAGTTTTTGAAAGAATTTCATCCACCGCAGCACCTTGAATGTAACACGCAAGTTGTACATCACTTGCATTTCTTTCATCTAAAAGATTCCAATGGTCATAATAGAAGAAAGTTTTGATGCCATCAATAGTGCGTTGTGCACAACGGTTTAGAGCATCGTACGAGAATTTTACCACTGTAGTTCCATTCGTTGCTTTCGTGAGGCGATCCTGTGCATCGTAAGTGTACGTCCATCCTTCAAATGTTCTCAAATCTCCGTTGGGTGTATAAGTAAGTAACGCGCCTCCGACATTGGTGTATTGATTCTTGCTATTCGAGGTATAGTGCGTAGGAGTTCCACTATCGGTGACGCTGTCTCTGTTGCCTGCAGGATCCCAACCATAAATGACGCTCCGGTCAGGTCCTGTTGCCGTTCCACCCGGGTCGGTTACATTATACTTCACTTCTGTAACCTGGTCAATGGCATCATAAGAATACACATCCCCCTTATCATTATCGCGTTGCATAAATGTTCTACGATCCACATTGTCATAACCATAATCAAATCGTGCAAATGATCCAGAAGAATTTTGGTGATCAATGCTGGTGTTGTGGTTCGCATCGTCCCATGTATAATCAGTGGTCGTGCCATTTTCCAAACTCTTTGTCAGCCGGTTTCCGTTCGGGTCGTAGGAGTATGTTACAAGCGCTGGCGCGCCATTCACCGAGATTGTTGAGATTTGATTTCTTCCGGTGTAATCGTAATTCACCACGCTTCCGTCGGGATTCGTCATTGTGCTGCGTGTCCCGTCAGCATTGTAAGTATAGTTAATAGTCTTGCTTGCATTGCCAGCCACCGCCTGCGTTTCACTTGTGAGTTCGTTTGCATCATCGTACATGTAAGTAAGCGCGCTCACACTGCTTGTCCGGGTGAGAACACGGTTTGCTGCATCATAGGTGCTGCTTACGTCAGGAGTGTTGTCGCTCCAATCAGCGAGGGTCATCCTATTGCGATTGTCATAAGTATAGCTGCGAACCTGCCCTCCACGCGTGGTGTAGATTGCCATATTGCCTACTTCATCGTAAGTCCATGCTTCAAAAGCGCCTCCGGGATAAATCATTTTAGTCTTCCGATTCAGGAGATCGTATTCGAACATGTATGTGCTATTATTGGGATCCGTAAGCCTGATTTCGTTGCCTTCCGTATCATAGGAGTATTTCGTGGTCTGTTCCTTCGGATCAGTAGCTTGTGTCAAGCGGTTCATCTTGTCATACACATTCGTTATACCACCACTATCAGGACGCGTTGTTGTTAATACATTTCCCACTTTGTCGTAACTCCATTGTGTTTTGTTGCCCAAAGGATCGGTGGCACTAATCTTTCGATCCCGATTGTCGTACCCGGTAGTCCATTCGTTCCCTTTTGGATCAATAACGGTGATGATATTTCCCTTCGCATCATATTCATAAGATGTGGTCGCTGCATCAACAGATACTGCGCCCATCGTTATACTGGTCATTTCCCATTCTACGTCATATGCAATTTCAATCACCTTGCCGCTGGGAAGTATAATTTTAGTCGGTTTGTTCCATGCACTCGCGCATCCACAAACGCCTCCGAGCAAGACATAACTGTACATTGTCACGTGACCCAAAGGATCAGTCACAGACACCAGGCGCTTGAACTCATCATAAACAGTAGTCCAAACCTTCCCGATTTCATTGGTAACTGCAGTACGATTTCCAAAATCATCGTATGTATATGTTTGATAACTTCCATCAGGATTCGTCATTTTTGTCTTCAATCCACGCTCGTTGTACTCGTAGTTTGTAGTATTGTCCCTTGCATCAGTTACTGACATAAGCCGGTCTGCTGAATCATAAGTATAAAGAGTAACATTACCTTCTGCATCTGTGAAACTGGTACGCAGACCTTTTGTATCATAAACATTGGTCTCCACTCCACCGTTACGACGAGTATGTGTGAGTACTTCTCCAAAGTTGTTATAGGTATAGTTTTCCGTTGTTCCATCGGGATAATTAATTTGCGTTACCCGATGATTAGAATCCCTGGTATATTCCGTTTTTCGGCCTAATTCATCTTTGTAAGATAAAACCTGATCGAGATCGTCTCTTGTCCACTGCTGTTTACTGTCATCAGGCAATGTCATTAACAGAACATTTCCATATATTGTCCTTCTATCGAACTTTGTGACTCTGCCAAGCGGATCTGTCTGTGTAATCATAAATCCAGTACCACTGTTGCCATACGTAAATTGTGTCTTTCTTCCTAATCCATCAGTGTATTCTTTCATATTCCCACAATCTGCGACTGGTAAAGTATATGTCTGCATTCTTCCATTTGCGTAACAAACAAATCGGTTTGACGAATCAGAACTTAATGATGCCATGACCTCTCCAGTCATTCCGTTCCTTTCTTCCCTTATATAACCTGGCGCTACATCATCGTATATATATGTCATGTTTACAAAAACTCCTTTATATCTGGGATCAATTGCGTGTTCAAGCATTAAATGACTACCGGGCTCTATTTGACTATAGGTATATAGGGCTTGAGTTCCATCACCGTAATTCACACTTTTCAAACGCACCCAACTAACAAGCCCATCATTGTAAACATCATAATTATAGCTGACACTCCTTCCATCGCTGGTGGTAACTTGTGTAATAACATCCGTCCCTCCTATTTTACTATAAGTGACTTGGAAATAGCGTCCCGCTGGTTCAGTAATACGTTTCAGGCGTCTTTCGTAGTCATAAGTTAGCGTGTAAAGATTTTGTTTGCTGTCCAAAAAATCCTGTAGCTGATAGTATGAGTTTCCTAAGCTATCAGTAAGTTTATCAAACTGAAACCGAAATCCATTTGCATTTTGAAGATAGAATTTATTTCCAGTCTGAAATAGTTGCTTGTCCACCCACGCTTGAGGAATCCAATGAGTCGTATCCACACTATCCCTTGTGAAAGTATTTTCTTCTCCAGCCGGAAACTCAATTGATACTTGTGGCTGACCATTGTCATCAAGGCCATCATCGAACATGGAGAAGAAGAAACTGCTACTCCAGTGATGTGCCGTGCCATAAACATCATTGTGCCCTCCTGCACGACTGTTGCCATAACGCATCCATGTAAAGGGTTCTTCACCAACAGCCCCCCATATTTCAAGATCTTTAATCTCGCGAAATTCATTGCCTGTGAAAGGCTCAAAGGGATCACCAGCACCAGGATTGTGTGGGGCACCACCTGCTCCAGCGGGGCTACTGGCTCCTTCCTGAGCGTAAGCAGAAAGTAAAGCACCTAGATATAGAACGGAAATTGCAAAAATGTGATAAAAAGTTCTCATGAGATTTCTTTTTAAAAAATGTTATTCATAATGAGTTACTGGAGGAACAGAACCTACGTAGATTCGCACAACCTTTCTATCATCTCCCTTTCTTAAGTTCACTCGATAAAGACCCTCGCTATTGCCGACTTGGAATTCAAATGAAATATTTTTTGCGTCGTCCAATTGTTTCACTTCAACTATTTTATTGTTATCGAATTTGCCGCCGTCTTCTGCGGAGACCACTATTTTTTCACCCACGCTACCATCTGGATAATTAACCTCTATCAGAAGTGTTGCACTTGGTTCAAGATGGGTTATTCGCGCAAAATATTCGACCTGATTTAACGGTGGCTCATAGATTTTATCGTTCACCTTTATTTTACAAGTGGCTCTTTCGCCATCACAAGCACGCGGTGTTTGCGCAGAGGAAGCGGTACCCATGAATAACAAGCATGCAAACGTTAAAAGAGAAAAAAGTCGGTAAAAATTCAATTGTTCAAATTTGCTTTTCATCTTCAGAAGATTTAAAATGGGGTTGCAATACTAAAACGTCTCACTGCCAAAAAGTGGCAGCGAGAATTTTTTCGTAAAGATTTTTAGCTAATCTTTTTCTTGTAACTCGTAAGTATTCCGGAAACGATTATAAATGATGTGAACACCAACGTCTCGCAGTTGCTGAACCATACGCTCGGCAGTGCGTACAGAGACTTCAAGTTTTTCAGCGAGCTGGCGGGGCGTGCCGGTTTGTTTGTGAGCTGCCATGTATTTAATGGCTTCCAATTTCCTACTGTAATTCATGTACGTCATAGGAAAGGAATTAAAGTAAATATAGTAGGAGAAATATTAAAAAAACATACAACTATTAATCAGACTAAAAATTTCCAACTAATTTAATAATTGTCACCTTCCGGGAGTTATCACAACAAGCTCATGCATTAAAATATTTCTTCGCCTCTCTTCCGGCTACTGCAACCCATTCGGAGTAGCAAAGATTATTGACCCAATGATAAGTAGCCATATTTTGCAATTTCTGCCTCATTACAGGTATTCTTAAAAATCCCTACACTAAGGTATAGGAGCCTTCAGAATTCCTTAGCAACTAAGGAAGCCATGCTCTTATGATTGATCACATGTGCGCCAAATCGAGAATTACCAAGGGCTCATTTTACCGATACTTCAATAGTATTGATGAGTTCATTCATCTCGTCGTGAGACGATGTGAAAGAGAAATGATGACTCAGCTTGAAGCTGCAGTGGGGAAGGGGCTCAGTCCCCAAGAGAAGTTAGATCGCGTAAAAATGCATGCTTTCCAGTATTCGGGGAAACTTGAAGTGGGTCTTCGAGCGTTGGCATTACACGATACTGCGGTGAAAGCAATTCTAAGCAGAATAGAGTCAAAAAGACTTGAAGTGTTGACTAAGGTCTTTATTAATCTGTGCAAGTCAAAGCAACAGGCTCGTGAAGCTGCAACTAATGTATGCTGAGTGGATCGGACTTCAGGTGTGTCAGATAAGGGGAGTGATCAATGCGGAACAAGCCGTTAAGCGATCTGAGACGATCATGAAGATGTTTTGAATCTTGAGTTGCTATTATAGGCTCTATCTGTCAGGTCAGCCTCAATGAAGACAATTAGTGATGCACTGTCTGTAAAGGGAGGCGGTGCAGACATTAATATATGCTGCATTAGAAGCCTTAATCCAGAATATGATTCATGAGCTTTTGGTAATTAATTCCTCACAATCAACCTCGATAATAGTTTTAGTCTTTGAAGGTGATATTTTTGAAAGGTTGACGAAGACAAAATGGAAACTCATTTCATTGATTGTGACCTGTGGATTATTTACAATGGTGTCCCTGTTCGTAAAGATTAAAATGTAAGCGTGATTATCTATGCCCGGTAAGCTTTTCAAACTTTCTAGATAGCGATGTGCTTGAATCAAACCTCCTCTCAATGTTCTCTCATTTTGATCAAATTTTTTTACTTCATAAAGAAATGAGGCATTTGTTGTGAAAGCAATAACATCAGTCCTCATCTTACCCTTCGCAAGTTTCGCTTGCGCGATTGGATAATAATCATGAAGAAAAAGAAATTCTTCGAAATATGATTGGATATGTTCCTCATTTTTTGCAAAATCAATCTTGTCATGTAAGTACAGCTCAGCATAATTCTTAAACTTGACTATTACTCGGTCTTTATCAGCTTTTGAAAAAAGAGTCTGTTGGATATATGCAAAAATGATTTCACAGTCGTTTAGCAAGTCATCGGGAGGTACCGAGAATCTTCCATTATAAATTTCACTCTTTACAATTTTTTCATCCAATTCCCCTTTGTAAAATGTCAAAGGGTTAATTGCTTCGTCCACAACCTGTAAGTGAACAGCTGATTCAACATTATTGTAAGAAGGAAGATATTCGTACAAATATTTATTGACCTGCTTCAATTTCGAGACTGCGTCTAAATCCTCGACTAGATTTTCCCACCCGGAAGGAAAATCTGAATTGTATTTTGTTAAGATCGATTCAAGAACTGAAATTGATCTCTCAGTAGCAGGAAAATTCAGTCCGTTAATGAAATTCTTGTCTTGAAATAAATCAAAAATTTGTTTCGGAGGAAGAAAAGGTAGAAGGTTGGTTATTGGGTTAAGAAAATTCGCTGAGCAGGATGCGCAAAATTTTTCATAATCTTCACGTAAAGTGATGGTCCGGGCAATTGACTTAATTAGAGAATCGATCTTTCTCAGAAACTCTGAATACCCTGGTTGGCTTTTTTGCTTTTCTTCAAAGAAAAGCAAATCATTAAAGAGCGGCAATAACTCCTCATTCGTTCTAATGAAATTTACAAAATAAGAAATGCTCTGATAAAATGGGATCAGAATCGGACCTTCTCGAAGAGCTCCATATTCCCTTAATGGACCCAATTTGTTCAATTGGTGACGCACATTATCAAGTTTTGATTTCAGTTGTTGAAGCAATAAATCATATTTGTCCAAGGCGGAAGAAATCATTGAAATAGTTTAGAATATCATTGTAGAAAAAAGACCTTAAAGAAGAAGCCTGCACCCAACCATCTATGTGGGATTCTGAAATCTCATTGCGAAGTTGTCATTTTTTTTGGAGAGAACGCTAAAACATATGGGCAAGTCTTTATTGGAGCGCTCACTTCTTAATTCTTTGAAGAAGAATCATTGGAACTCGAAATCAAAAAGCTTTGAAAGTGAAATTTCAAGGGCATTGGCAATTTCAAGTAAATAGTATACAGAAGGATTGATAGCACCTCTTTCAACGCGTTGCAAACTCTGTAGGTCTTTATCCATTTTATTACTCAATGCCTTTTGCGTGAGTCCTCGATCTTGACGAAGCTTACGAACATGAGCGCCCAATATTTTCAGAAATCTTTTCTTGTTGATCACTGCAACGAATTCGTTGCGAAGGTGGAGTCAATAAAAAAAAAATAATACAACGGATCGGTTGTATTTTAAAGATTCTGTTTTACCTTTCGCTCCCCAATTGCTTCTGTGGTTCTTCTAGTAATGAAACACCTTCTGAAGATTTTCCTCTTTGCTGTTCTTCCTTTAGGAATAGGAACATGTATTTATTTCATGGATCGAAGAGGGCGAGTTCCGCTGCTCATTCGAGATTATCTCCCCGATTTCTTGTGGGCGTTTGCATTCACGAGTGCCTGGTTCTTCACCTTCAATCAAGATGAGAGGACAATTCGCTCGCTGATTCCCTGTTCACTGATCATTGTTTCAGTTGAGTTCTCACAACTCTTTCACTTCATCCCTGGCACGTTTGATCAGCTTGACATTGTCGTCATGCTTTCCGCTTCGCTTCTCTCATTCTTTCTCTTTCATACAACCCATTTGCAAACTAAAACCCGCTCCACATGAAAAACATCCTTGTTCGCTCACTCATTGTCATTGTATTTGTCACGATTGCCTTTGCATCCGACGTCACCAAATCAAAACAGCCACTAAGAATTACTCCCTCCTTCAACTGGAGTTCGCAGACAACCAATTCACCTGGGTCAGCCAAGATGACTCTGGGCGTAATCTCACCTTCCTATTTGGTTCAGTGGAGAGGAGAAATCCCTGAGCCATACAAAAGCTTCAGGCAAGATATAGAGGGAGATATGATGGAGTTACTGACGAATAAAGGGTTTACAGTCAGAGGTCCCTTTGAAGCGCGAGATGAAATGATCCTTGCGGACAAGAAAGCATGTGATCTCTTACTCACTGTAGAAATTGAGCCGCTCTTTCAATCCTCCACTGGAGGGTGGCAAACTGAAGTGTCGAAGTCAACAGGAATAGGATACTACTTCAAAGGAAGTATCAGCGTTTATGGGAAGATCAATCTCGTAGCAAGTGAACCCCTCTCAGGAGAGAAGCTCTGGTCAAAAAGTTTGGAGATTCCCACGAAGACCACTCCGGAAATCAAGTCAATGGTTGGAGTTGACCAAGAAGATTTACTCTACCTGATTCAGATTGACAATACTGTTGCTAATGCCATCACTGAGGTACTTCAGGAATCGTACACTGACATATTAAACAAGTGTGACCGCCTCATTGAACCGGAGGAATTGCAGAGTCTCCAAGGCGAAATAGATCGGCTGAAGAAGTCGAGAGAATAGCCTGTATTGCAACCATACAAAAGAGAATCTTAATCCTTTAACCCTTAAAAACCCTATACCATGAACAAAAAAATTTCAATCATTGGCATCTTGATTTTGATAATCATTGTCACTGCCACTTCAATCCTTATCACCGCCTGCAAAAAGAATGACTCAACAAGTAGCTGTGACCGGACTTGCTACTTTGGAACATGGGCTGTCAGCAGCCAGGACTGCGGCAGCGGCTACACTGTCTCAATTGTTGCTTCCTCAACAGATGGAAGCAGTATCGAAATACATAGCTTCGATGATTTTGGATCGCTCGTTTATATAACAGCGAAAGTGAGCGGCTCTACTTTCTCTTTCTCCAATCAAGCAGCTACTTCGAATACTATTTATTCTGGTTCAGGTACCTTAAGCTCAGATGAGAAGACTATTTCGATCAACTACACTGATACAAATGATCATGGCTCCATTGATGAGACTTGCTCCGTCACTTGGACCAAACAATAATTCAAAAATCTATTTAGCCTCCTCTCTTTAGTGGTTGCATAAGGCTTTTGAAAAGGCATTTTAACGGAATACCTGAAAACTGGTATTTTATTTAATACCATTTAACGGGGTTGTAGTGACGGAATGGTTTCACACAACTTAGTTAAATAATTTAATCCAAGATGGCTATGTGGATATGTTGTGAACATGTACGAGAGTTACCATTTCGGTTAATGATTTTTAGATACTGAAGTGTATGAAATTTAAACAAATGACAACTTGTTAAACATTCTGATTTCAATCAAAGCCGGTTACGTTTAAAATTCAAATACCTCCCGGATGAATGAAGTTTACTACACCGCAATATTATTGTTTTGTTCTCTTATTCTAATCATTCAGGTTGGTTTATGCCAGCAAGGAGGCACTTCGTGCTTCCCTTCTGTAAAAACAACTATTAATTCTGATACTCTTTCCGGCTCCCAGTTTTCCATAGACAGCACGACGGATGTTAATTCTACTATGGAGAAGCAAGCCTGTAATGATATCGAGAATCGATTAAGCAGCTTCGGTGCGGATTCAATTTCCACTTTGCCCTCTAAGGAATGGAATAAAATTGAAACTGAAACAAAAAAACTGGGGAGCGATAATGTGGGGCCAACAGTTGGAAAGTTTTTGAACTCAGCAGATGCGTTTCAACCCTTTTCTAATTTGAGTATAGTGGGCGATCTGAAAAAGAAGACCCCAATAGTTTCTCACATAAACCTGATGGTGAGTTCCTCGCTAGGATATCAGCCTTTTATAGATAGCTCTAATTTAATTTCTGGATATTCTCATTCATATTGGGTTCAGACTTCGGCTCACGTTTTTGGACTTCCAGTAAGTTTTCAATTCAACTCAACTCATTCAGGCATCTCTTCGAATTTGCCGTTTAACTTTCAACAATATCATTTTGATTTTGACTACCAACAATTCATCGAAGATCTTAAGTCAGAATTAATAAAGAAAGTGGGAGATGAACTCGCGTACAAGAGGGATCAGCTACTGGCATTTAATTATGTGGATTCCTTAAATCTCTTTACGCGGCTAAAAGACACATTGGCCAATATGGGTTATCAGCTCTACATAAACCAAATGAGAGATGAAAAGGAAAGGATATTAGATAGTTTAAAAAGAGGCTTGCAATGTGATAGTACAGCAATAAGAAAAATTGATCATGAAATTGACGTTTACAATAAATATCAAAAGGCATTTGGTGATCTGTCGCACTTCCAAGAGAAATTCTACCCGTTGCAGCAGAAATTTTCAATTGACTCTGCGTTAAGCCAAAAAAATATTAGCAGCTTAAGGAGCATTAACAGTAGTGATGATTTATTGCAAGAAGCCAAGCGGCTTGGGGTAAGTTTTGATAAAAAGCTTTGGCCCTTAAACTTCCGTCAGCTAAGTTTCGGGTCCCAACTCCTAGATCATACACCTCTTACCTTTTATAATTATTACTCAAATGGACTTGCAGTTACTTACAACGACAGTAACTATATCATTAGGACAGCTATCGTCAGTGATCATAACCCATTTACTAACTATCATGTTCTTGGTGACAGCTTAATATTTCCAAATGAATTTGGAAAAAAGGTATTTCTACTTGGATTGGGCAAGGGAAACATAGATAAAGATTATTCGCTGTTTACGACTTCATTTATCACTGATAAAAAGAAAAATGATCAAGGTGAGTCCTTTATCCCTGATCCTAATAAGTGGCTTCTTTCATTTTATGAACAGTTTATAATATTAAAAAAAATAAAACTAAGCTATGAATTTGGGAAAACGATGGTGAAAGAAAATCAATCGCCTCTTCCAACTAATAGTATTGAGAATTTTATTTCAAAATCTGCGGCATTTTCTCATGCGTCCTATGAAATTAAAAAAATAAAATCTGAGTTCCTCATAGAATCAAGTTTTATTGGAATCAGCTACTACACGCATGGTAATCCAAATATTCAACCTGGAACAGCAAATATTTCAGTCGGTTGGAAACAGTATCTTTTCCATCAAAAGCTAATGATTGATTACAAGTTGTTCTACACAACGTTTCTATATACAAGCTCTCAAAAAAATACACAATGGTACCAATTAGCACAACTAAGTTACAGGCTGGGCCATTTTGTAACGCTTTCTGGTTTGATATCGCCATTTCAGTTTGCCTACCATATTCTACAAACTGATTCAGTGAATCGCTCCCATTCCGAATATATTAATTTCAATGCTGCACTCAATGTCCCTCTTGGCAGACGAGTGCTAATTGCTAATCTCAATTTCTCCAATTATGCATATCAAAATTCGTTAGTCGATACTGCATTTAGCTCAAACACGAAACAAGTTTCTTGTTACCTCGCGACTGTTATATTGAATCATCAGTTCTCTGCTGTTGGCCATTATTTCATTCCTAAAGGAAGTATAGAACAGACGGTATTTGTAAACTCTTTTGAGATTACCGGCTCCGTGGTTCAAAATAGATGGCTGCGACTCGCTATTGGACCCAAATGGTTGGGTTATGACCGATATAGTGACCAGCTCGGTGGCACCATGCAACTGAATGCTTCATTGGGAAAATATTTCAATTGGGATATGTCGGTGGAAAAATACTTAAATGTGGAAAGGGACAAATTAGCTTATGGTTCAACTGTTTTTTTTACAACCGATCTAACCTTTAAACTCTAAAATGAAAAATATGAATCGGATTCGACAAATATCTCTAACAATCTTATGCCTATTATCTATAGTACATGCTCAAAATATTCAGATTGTTTTTCACTCCTTTAATCCCTATTTTTTTACCAATGATCAGTTATGGAATTATTCGATAGTAAACATGAGCACCAGTTCAGTATCTGCTCAGATAGAATTGGCAGTTTACAAGGAGGGATCAATTCTAATTTATCAAGCAAAGACATCGCCTATTAAGCTTCTTCCGGGTGAAAATCCAGGGCAACTCTTTTCCGCAAAAGCAATTCAGTCGAATTATTCTTCCGACGCCTCTGCTACATTTTATAAAAATACCGGGCTTCTTGCTGCAGGAAATTATTCCTTCTGTATCGGGTTACAAAGCGCACAGAATAGTAATATAGGTTATTCGTGCCAAGAGATAAATGTCAATGCTATTACACCACCTATTCTCACTAATCCCTACAACAAAGAGGAAATTTCGACAACGATGCCACTTCTTAATTGGATTCCGGTAATGCCCCAAGGAATTCCAGAGTTAAAATACCTGCTACAACTGTGGGAAATAAAATCAAGCGTGATAGTCGGCGAACCGCTTGTTGCTCTTAAAACAACCGGCAATAGCCTTCAGTATAACGCAGGTCTTCCTCCATTGAAAGAGGGTAGTCAGTATCGCTGGCAAGTGACAGCGTTTGCTGGAAATTATTATTTGGGTAAAAGTCAAATTTGGGATTTTAGTATCAACCAGAACTCACCATCTTCTCCTTCTCCTGGGCCAGACGAAGATTCTACCGATGAAACTACTTCTACCGACACTGATTCGTATCGGATTATTGGCGATGAAACTGTTGGAGCAGATTACGTGGCAAATGGGTACCTTAAGATTGCTTATAATAATGTTGCAAATGATACCACACTTCCTTATAAAATTTCTTTAGCAGATAATCCGGATGTCTTTCTGAGCAATTTGCCAGTACAAACTCTTTCGAATGGAATCAATCGGATCAATTTAAACTTGGCTGTTACCAATTTATTTGAAAACAACGAGACTTATACGTTGGAAATAGAAGACGGAAACGGTAGAGGGTATTATCTCGATTTTCTTTATATCAATCCCTAAAACCTCATGAGAAATATTTTATTTATTGTTTTTAGTCTGTTTATAGTTTGCCTTTGGGGTTGTGGAAATGGCGATTATCTATCTCTAAAAGACTACCTGAAGGAACGGCAACGTGACAGTACAAAATTTTCGACTTACACCACCGTTGGGGGACTTCAAATTACTGCAGCCTACATACCCTCGATCATAATGGCTTTCCGAGAGGCTGGAAGTATCGAGGCATTGAACGCTGAGCCAAAGGATATTGAAAAAAATTACCAAGGAGCGGAGTTTTTTGATTTTCACATTACTAAACTAGATGAAAGTACTAAGAAGTACCTAAAGAGAAGGTTCGTTTCACCCGATTCATCAGAAAGTTCATTCGAAGAATATCTCGATTTCGAAATTCAGCGGGATTTAAGTTTAATTATTGATCGCGATACTTTTCCTTGTGCTTACCTGCACCGCGAAATTTCTGAAAGCATTACAAATGTGTTGAATTACACTTTATCATTTGAGTTGCCAATGGATAGCCCTTGGATTGCAAAACAGGATCAAAAAATAGTGCTCAACAGTTCTCAACTTGAAATGAATCATATCGAGTTAGTCGTTTCTAAAAATCAAATCGAACTACTAAACAGCATTAAACTCTAGCTTATGATACGAAATAAACGCTTATTACGCATCATATCTACAACCGTCTCGGTTGCTTTACTGAATCAAATTATCATGCCGTTTGTAGCTCGCGCACTCACAAGCGGACCATCTCAGCCGGAGACGCAGCAATTTACTCCAATTGGTACGTCTGATTATGTTGATCTCTTTACCGGGGACTTTACTTATAATATTCCTTTGTTGGATGTTGAAGGATTTCCAATCAATTTAGCTTACCACTCTGGCATTACAGCGGATCAAGAAGCAAGTTGGGTGGGACTCGGCTGGAACATCAATACAGGAACAATCAATCGAGAAGTAAGAGGAATTCCGGATGACTTTAACGGGGACATTACAACCGAATACCAAAATGTGAGACCCAATATCACAGTTGGAATAAGGGCAGGTATTTCCGGAGGAGAAATTGTAGGGTGGCCGTTGGAAAATGATGATGCTACATCCAGCGATTCTGGTAAACTAAGTCTAGGTATTTCTGCCGGTGTTTCTTATAATAACTACACCAAACTTGGAATTGATTATGGAATAAGCGTTTCTGCAGGGGGTCTAAATAGTGCTTCATTTGATCTTCAAAATTCAAGTCAGGGTGGTGTCACAGTCAGTCCCAGCTTATCACTTCGCGTTTCCGATTCAAAAAATCAGTTTTTAGGAATCTCCGGCGGAATAAACTCAAGAGAGGGATTCCAAGATATTACTCTCAATTTTCCCGCCTTTACAAAAGAGCACAACCTTGTTTCAAACACATATTCTTACACTGATGGCCCAAGCCGTAGCTTTTCTTTCTCCAAACCTGTCTTCTATCCTTCTTCTGAATTTCCAAGACAGAACCTAAGCTTTTCATTTACTCTGAAACCAATTGGTCTGGAACTTTTCGCCTTTTTTCCTAACACGACTTTTACTGGATATTATTACTCCGAAGGACTCAAGACAAATACTCAATCGATTCCTTCTTATGGCTGGTTATATGAAGACCAGAGTGTCGGAAATGACAACGCGCTTCTTGACTTTGATCGAGAAAAGGATGTTCCATTCAGGCAGAGCAGTGTGAACTTGCCCATACCCTCAGCAAGCTTCGACATCTTTGATGTCAATGCCAATGATCTCAGTGGCTCGTATCATCTTGTTCGAAATGATCTTGGGATTTTACATGACAGGCACGTGGAACATACGGGGACAAATGCTTCAGCGGGTTTTGATTTTGGTCTCGCTTCAGTAAGCCACGTTGGGGCGAATGTTAATGTTGTTTCTTCAGTGACTCATAATAACGAATGGATCGACAACAATGCCTTTCGCTCCAAGGCTGCTTTTAAACGGCCCGATTCAGCTTCACTATATGAATCGGCTTATTTTAAGGATGCAGGCGAAATGACATTAAATCAGGACTCTCTTTATCGGCGGTTAGGTAAAACCGACCCGGCAACAGTGAGCCTTGAAAAGTATGGATCAACAGTTTCTGCACTGAATCAGCTTACCGATCCGACAAGCGGAAATATTCCCGTAGGGTCTCCGATAGCTAATTCCAATTCTCGCATAAAGCGCCAGCAAGTGATGACTTATTTAACAGCAGCTGAAGCTACAACATTTGGGCTTGATAAATACATTCACAATCACATATTGAATGATAATCCTTATGTAAATTGCTCTGGCGTCCATGATACGCTAATTTCAAGACTCCGGTATCCTGCACACCATATTTCTGAAATTACTATCATAAAAAATGATGGTCGAAGATATGTTTACGGTCTTCCTGCGTACAATACATACCAAAAAGAAATAACCTTTAATGTCTCCTCCGATAGTGTAAACAAAAAGGACAACCTAGTAGCCTGTAGTGGGATTGATACCATTTCCTCAAATCCGCACGGCAAGGATCACTACGTAGACTCCAAGAAAATTCCTCCTTATGCTTATTCTTATTTATTGACGGCAATTCTATCTCCTGACTATCGAGACAATACCGGGGATGGAATTACTGACGATGATTTAGGTCAAGCCTATAAGTTAAATTATTCTAGGGTTCAGTCAAACTTCCGATGGAGAACCCCTGTACAGAAAGACTCTGCAAAATATATGCAGGGTTTAAGATCAGTATCCAGTGATGATAAAGGATCTTATGTTTATGGAACAAAGGAAATCTGGTATGTCAATTCAATCGAGTCTAGGAACTACATCGCTGTTTTTTATTTGCTTGATCGGGAAGACGGATTAGGGGTAAAGAGTGAATCAGGCGGAGTTGACACTCTTCACAAATTAAAAAAATTAGATCATATCGATCTGTACTCTAAGGCAGATTTGCTGAAGAATTCTGCCACAGCAGTTCCCATTAAGTCCGTACACTTTGATTATTGTTATACTCTTTGCCCGTATGTTCCTAATCAAGCTCATTATGGAGATGGAAAGTTAACTTTAAAGGACATTTACTTTACCTATGGAAAGAGCGTTCGTGGAAAGCTGAATAAATATATATTTTCCTATGATGATAGTTCAACTTATTCCAATCCTAGGTATTCCTTAGTAAATAATGACCGTTGGGGCAACTATTCGGTATACAAAGGAACTTATGCTCAATTTTCGAGAGGTGACACACTGAACTTTCCTTATACAATTCAAGATACTGCCAGAGCAAACCTTCTCTCCGAAGCATGGGAACTAAAACAAATAAAACTTCCATCCAGTGGAATCATATCTATAAAGTATGAATCTGACAGTTATGCCTATGTGCAGGACAAACGAGCTGGCCAAATGATAAAAATAAGGGGATTTGGAAGTGATTCAACTTCCTTTAATAACAGCCTTTATTCACATACAGGGACAATTTATCCGAATAATAATTATGTCTTAATTAATCTTCCAACCGCTGTTCATTCGTATGAGGAATTTAAAGAATTGTATTTGGAAGATATAGGTTATTTATATTATCAATTTCTTGTCGATGTAAATGCTCCACCTCTTTCTTCTGATACCTCTTATGAATTTGTAAAAGGATATGCCACATGGATTAGTGCGGGAGTTAGTCATACAGAAATTGCGAGCTCCGGTTCAACGAGAACAGCTTATTTACAATTGTCACCCGTTTCAGAAGACGTATTAGGTCAGGTTAACCCTGTCACTTATGCAGCTTGGCAAATGCTACGTCTTAATCTGCCTGAGAAAGCTTATCCTGGTTCAGACCTTTCAGACAATGCTCAACCACTTGACTATGTTTGGTCGGCTCTTTCTATTCTCACCAATTTATCCGATCTAATTTTTGGATTTAATCACGTTGCCCAGTTTAATGGTAAAGGTAGATACGTTGATACAGCACAGTCTTACATCCGCCTTGATAATCCAACATTCAATAAACTCGGAGGTGGCTCACGAGTAAAAGAAATTACTCTTTCCGATAACTGGTCATCCATGGACCCACATGGTGAGGCATCTTATTCCTATGGCCAAATTTATAATTACACTAAGGAAGAAAACGGAAGAACTATCAGTAGTGGAGTCGCCAGTTACGAGCCTATCATAGGAAATGAAGAAAATTTATTTAGGCAACCTGTTTTTTACGAAGAGAAAATTGCTGGTGCTCCTAACAATTTATACTATGCTGAAGAGCCTTTAGGAGAATCACTGTTTCCTGCACCTGTAGTTGGGTACAGCCAAGTAACTGTAAAAAATCTTCCACATACCAATGTGACAGGTACGGGGCCTGGATATTCAATATCTAAGTTTTATACGGCGAGGGATTATCCGGTGATTTATTCTCATACTGATCTGATTCCCGAGTTAGTGAAACCCAATCCGATCTTTAAAATTTTGAACATTAATGTCTTTAAATCCATGACTGCTTCTCAAGGATTTAATGTTGAAGTAAATGATATGCATGGTAAATTAATGGAAGAAAGTATATATAACGAAAATGGTGCTTTGATTTCATCAAAACAATATCACTATAAAAATGATGATGATGGAGCAAGTAAAAAGCATTTGAATAATATGTGTAAGAGGGCATTTCCTGATGGTTCAATAGACAGTGCAAACATTGGAGTGGATTTCGAAGCCTATGCAGATACGAGGGACGAAGAAACAGATGTTGACGGTGGTGGAGTACAATTTAATACAGATGTAGTGTATCTTTTTTTTGGAATTATTCCCATACCGGCAGTATATCCCAAAATTCAAAGCTCACAGTCAATCTTCCAGTCTATTGCTATGACGAAGCTTATCAAACGGTATGGAATTCTTGATAAAATAACTGCGATTGAAAATGGGGCGAAAGTAACCACTGAAAATCTTCTCTATGACTCAGAAACAGGAAACCCTGTTCTTTCTAAGGTAGATAATGAATTTAGCGATCCAATCTACAAGTTTAATTATCCCGACCACTGGATTTTCCCCCGAATGGGTCTAGCTTATACTAATGTTGGAGCTACCTTTAAGAATGTAACTTTTAGCAATGGTGTTATATCCATAGCAAGCCCTGATTCGTATTTTCTTCCGGGAGATGAGATAGCTGTTTTCACAAGATCTCTGCAATCACTGGCTTTTGGTGCCCCTGTTATCTATGTCGCAAAACCGTCGACTAGTTTGCGATTTTATGCTCAAGATGGTTCGCTTTTTAATTTAAGCAGCTCATCTGTGATTAAGATCATACGGTCCGGAAATAGAAATATAACCAATCAGTTTGCGGGGTCTGTTTCGACACTCCTTCCTCCTATAAATTCCACGGGAAATGCCATTAATATAACTTCTACTAAAAAGATACTGAACGCTGATGCAACGCAGTTTGGAGAAACATGGAAAACGCAAAAAAAATTAGTGAGACTGCAATGCGATTCAATTGCACCACCGGACACAGTTTGCGAAAAAATGATCTTCGATTCATTGCTTAATAGGAATCATTTTTATTGGCCACACAGACAGTTTCATCTTCCTTGCTCATCGTGGACGGCGAATGGCTTTGGCAATACTGTTTTAGGAATCAACACATCATTTAATCAAATAGCTCCGTTCCAACTTGAGTCTACTTCACAATGGATATACGGTAACGTGGGCGAATTTTATAACTTCGAGGCAATCTCGAGCTTTAGCGTTAGCATTGGAAAATGTAACTTATATTTCGTTGATACGGTTAAAGAGGGTCCGTTAGCATTGCCACCGGGTCCAGAGGAATTATATACTTACTATACTTTTGTAAAACCCTCTCCTGGTGAAATTTCATCTTATATTCCAAATGCATTTGATGTTATTTATAGTGGACCAAAGGCGTGGTATTTAGCACCGGAAACTCGACCCGAATGTGTGGGATACGTTTACTTCAAGTGCACAGATTGCGAAAACCAATGTATCACTCTAGCAACCAATGATACTATCAACCCATATGTATTGGATATGTTGGGTGTTTGGCGATCACAAAAAACTTTCGCGTACAATGACCTAAGAAACCGTGCGGTTAATCAATTTGCACCCTCGGTTGAAAACGATGGACCATATGCTACATTCAGTCCTATTTACACTTATAATAGTTCTACGCATCAGTGGAATATTGATTCAACCACAGGGAATTGGGTCCGATCAAATGAAAGCACAATCTATGACATTCACAGTAACGAGATAGAGTCAAAAGATGCATTGAATATTCGCAGCAGTGCTTTATACACGTATAATCACACTCTGCCAGTGTCCGTTATTCATAATGCCCAATTAAATCAGGCTGCGAACGACAATTTCGAAGATTACAAATTCAACCTTTCGTGTGGTGGTAATATGTGCGACAGTCATCATTGGGATTTTTATGATGTGGGCTCAAACCTTGTGGTGGATTCAGAAGCTCATACCGGAAACTACTCACTTCGCCTTGCCTCGAGCGGAACAAGCAGCGTGGAAGAAACAAAGACATTTGTTTCACTGGGAAGCTCTATTTATACAACCACTGGTAGTAATCAATATAAACTCGGGGATGCAGGACTCATTCCTGAATTTTCACCCACTCCCGGTAAATATATTTTAAGCGCATGGGTCAAAGTAGATACATCTTGTAATTGCAAATCTTACTGGGGTAATCTTATTACCATAACGATGGTAGGTTCAGGGACCGTTTATAATCTGAAGCCTTTTGGCCCTGTCATCGAAGGATGGCAGCGAATCCAACAAGAATTCACCATTGGCTCTTCGGACACGGGAATTAAGGTAAAGCTTTCCTCTAATCCACATAATGCCACCTTCTTTGATGATATTAGGATATTCCCGTCTCAAGGAAATATGAAGTCTTTTGTCTATGATGAAAGAACACTCCGACTTATGGCGACACTTGATGAAAATAACTACGCTACATTTTACGAATACGATGAGGAGGGTAACCTGATCCGAATCAAAAAAGAAACTGAACGAGGTATTGTTTCAGTGCAAGAGGACAGAAATTCGCTTAGGCACGTTAGATACTAACATTAAAATAAAGTGAATAGAATACATCAGAAAAGTATTTGCTGGTTAGTTTTAATTCTGTGTAGCAATTTATTATCTGTCCAAGGACAGTCTCCACAGGATTTATTGAGATTGACTCATGATAAATATATAGGTGATTTCACAGCTACAATTAATGCTAGTTATAAATACTACCCTGATTTTAATTTGAGTGTTTCAACCGATAGCATGAGCTCTCAATTAGTTATACATGATAAAGATTACAGGTTTCGAATTGGAGATATGGAGTTTGTTAGGGAAGGTGAATATTATCTTATTTGTGATTACTCACAGAAGGTGATAGTTGTTACAAGGCATCCAGAGGATACGGACCAGCAACCCTCGTTTATGTTGACTGACCTGTTTATGAGAGAAAATAATATTAAAGCGACTTCATTTGATCCGGGGAAAGATTTTAAAGGAGTTCGATTAGTTTTTACAAGTCAAAACGTTACACAGGCTGATATTACGCTGGACAATCGAAATTACATACATACTTGTACTCTAAAATATCAGGAAGAAATAAATTATCAATCTAAGACGGCGCACTACTCGAAACTTGAGATCAAGTATTCCATTCCTGAAATAGAGAGAAAACCATTTCCGAAAAAAGAGGTCGGTATCGGAAAATTTCTGACAATTAAAAGTGACGGAAGTGCAGGGCTGAGACCTCCCTATAAGGATTTTAAATTAACCGCCAATAACCTTTAAGACTATGATCGACAAAATCTATCACTCATTCGATCAAATTTTTAGGTCGATCTTAAATTCGAAAATAATGAAGATTTTTCGAGATCAAATTGTTTTTTATTGCTCTTTTATAATTATCTTTTTATCACTCGATCAACATTTGTATGGATTTACAGGAGTGATACCTGAAGAATTCTACAATTCCTTAATCACGACAAGCTTTCGACCGGATAGTTCATTTACTGTAAAAGATGACAAGTTTGGGACTTCACAATGGAGTACCATCGATACAATTTTAAGAGTTCGTGATGCAGTCATTTTTGATCTCAATGACGATACCAACTATATATATAAATACCCATTTTCCTGTAATGTCAAAGTAAAAATTAACTGTTGGGATAAGTTTGGTACGCTAACCACCATGATTAAATCATTTAATATTAATTATGACACAGGTTATGTAAAAAAATACAATACTCGAAATGTGTTCTATTTTTCGAATGCTCATAAGATCAAGGTTACCATTCAAACTATAAATTTCACACAAACCGGGTGGGATGGGAACCTTCCGAAAACACTTCGATTATCAGGATTTATTTCTGTGGAAAGAAAATATAAATATTCTTGCACCTCCAAGGCTTTTCCCAAAGCCCAAATTCAATCACCAAAAAATACGTTAAAAATTTCATGGAATGCCATAGCCGGTGCCGAAGAATATGATTTGGAATGGACTTACTATCACGATAGTAGTTCAGTAATTAAAAAATACCTAAGCTCCTCAACAACAAAATTTAAAAATTACGATAGCATCTACCGAAATAATTCAACTAGAATTACAACAATTGCCAATGTTTATTATATTCCGATGAGTTACCCATCAGGTTGGATTTTTTTCCGAGTTCGAGGAGTTCATTATTCGTTGGATAGCACGAGAATAACAGGACCTTGGAATGGACAAGATAGTTCCTATAAGTTTTCTCTCTACCCTTATAGGTATAAAACTTTTGGAATGGATACCTCCCTGAATTGGCAATCAAAAGTTACTTATGCTGAAGAAGGTAAGCGGTCACCGGTGATATCCTATTTTGATGGATCACTTCGAAGTAGGCAAACTGTTACGGTAAGTGAGGCAATAAGTAAAGCAATTGTGGGAGAGACATTTTACGATCATCAAGGGCGATCTGCTGCTCAATCATTGCCTGCGCCTGCCCCAGATGCACTACTAGGTTTTCACGATATGTTTAATAAGGATACCTTGGGGGCACAGTACAACCGGGATGATTTTGATCTTTACGCATGTAGTTTTTCTCCTCCGCGAATGGATAGCACGACTGGGGCCGCGAAATATTATTCCAAGAATAATCCGGACTATACCAAGTTAATCCATAAGTATCTTCCTGCTGCCGAAGGGTATCCATTTTCAGTAACGCGCTATACTTCTGATCTTACTGGGAGAGTTGCCACTCAGTCTCTGCCTGGCAAAGTGCTGAGAACTGGCAATGGACACGAGACAAAATATTACTATGGTAAGCCATCGCAAGAAGAACTAGATCGACTATTTGGTAATGATGTAGGCTACGATTCACTTTATTTTAAAAATATGGTCGTCGATCCAAACGGTCAAGTGACTTTGAGTTATCTTGATGGCGCTGGCCACACTATTGCAACTGCTCTTGCGGGAGATTCTCCATCTAATTTAAATGCACTGCCGTCAAATACTGGAGCGACAACAATAAACATAGATCTTTTGACAAGTAACAATACGAGCGGTTCCTCTCTTTCGATGGATTATTCGCTTCTTATCGATAAACAAGGAAACTATAAATTCTCCTATAGTCTGGTGCCAGGAAATTTTTCCACCGAATGTGTTAGTACTTGCTATGATTGTCTTTATGATCTCACCATAAGAATCTCCGATGTTTGTAACAATAGTTCACTACCTGGAGACACGGCATTTCAACATGTGCTTCATAATTATAGTTTAGGTGCTATCTATGATACTCTCTGCACCCCTGGTGCCGCTCAGATAACAGACACCTTCACTCTTAATCTGGGCATCGGTGAATATCATATAAGTAAAACCCTTTCTGTAAGTGATGCTGCCAAGGATCAATACGTTAGCAGTTATTTACGGCACGATGAGTGCATTAAGACTTTTGATGAGTTTCTCAGTTCTGCAACTGATAGTATTGATTTTAGTGGTTGTTATATGAATTGTCAGGACTGTATAAACGGTATAGGAACTAGTGCTGATTTTTTGACCAATTATATAAATAAACTTGGATATTCACCTTCACATCAAGACACACTTGATGCTAACCAACTGTACGAAAATGCTCTTGCAAGTTGTAATCACTTATGTGACACAGTACCCAATGAATGCGAGATGGTTCATGCACTCATGAGAAGTGACATGACTCCTGGAGGTCAATACGCCAAATACCAATATAACTCGTCTACCAATCAGTTCAGTTCATATGGTGATACCTCTATTCTAAATACCACTCTTCCATCCGGTTTCTTCGGAGGCAAAAGTTATACAGAAGTTAAATATTGTGACGCTTATGGCAATCCTGACACGGTATGGATCGATGGGTATCCCTACAAGCCCGCAGAGCTGAGCGTTGATGAGTTTATTCGGAATTGGAGAGATAGCTGGGCCGACTCATTGGCCACGCTCCATCCAGAGTATTGTTATTATAAGTTTTGTAATAGTTCAAAATATCGAAATGCATATCGATATCAGGCTCGTATGTTAAACACAAATACTTACAGTGATGCTATTTCAAATGGCTTTTTAAATCCACTTGATAAGTCAAATGCGACTGCTCTCAATACCAATATTTATAGTGGAGGAAGCAGCACCCAGGATTATTTTACATCTTCTAGTGTTCAGGAAGATTCTCTATTTTTTTATCCGTTCCCCAATTACAGTACAAATTATAATAGTATGAATGATAGTATGCATTATGTACATGGTACATTTATGACTGATTGGGAAATTGCCTCTATTGCTGCAAATACCATTACATCTTCGCCAACACATGTTCCTGGTTTCGAAGACAGCTGTGATGCCAATGCCAACATTGCTTGGTTTATTTTTAGAGGGAATTATCTTGGAGAACGCGAAAAATTTCTTGAGAATGCTTTTGTAAACAGTGAGTATAACGGTTGCTATAGTACGATGACACAAATTGGTACTTCAAGTAGCCTTTATTATTCGCACATGAAGCGGAGAGTATTTTTCTACGATGATTTAATTAATGAAACTTCGAATGCAAGCACCACTGAATCAGACATGATTTCATCATGTGAAGCGAATTGTGAAAACATGGCTCACACATGGCTTATTCAATTGATGGCATTGTGCACAATTTCGCCTGGAGATACCGGAGATATTAAAGAAGGATTTATTGCGGTTTGTCAAGGTGCTTGTGATGACCAGCATCCGTTAGGGGCAACTTCACTTCCCATCGGCACTTCTGTTCATCCACCCGACAACTATACGAGCTTTCAAGATGTTCTAAATAAACAGATGTCGAGTGGCTCTTGTGACGCTTCGGCCATTGCTTTTCCACCACCGTATTCCTTATCATCACCATCAACTCAGAATACGTTTGGTGACTTGGATACTTGTGTATGTCACCGCTTGGAAACAATTAGATCAACTGAATACATTGATTCAGCTCACAGCGGCAATATTTCCTTCGCGCAATATTTGGACAATAACTATGAAAGCAATTTAACAGAGGCGCAGGTGTATAACATATTAGGAGTTTGCGAAGGGAAGTGTTCATGGCTTTCGGGGCCAATCACACTTCCTTCAATGCTATCCTGTGGCGGCTGTGTCACTTGTTATAATATTAGACACGACTTAGCCCTTTTAGAGGGAGAAGCTCTTGATTCGACGGCCATAGCGATTCAACTTAACAGTCAATATGGATTCAATTATTACTATGGCAATTACAGGGCATTTTGGACTAATTGTAAGAATAACTACTCCGGTATCGTATGCAGAGGAGCAGCATGTGACACCATTTATCCGTACTCTATTCAACTTTGTAAAAGCGATACGGTTTATGCATATTCTGATACGGTCAGTTGCTTCGATCAGCTGATGAATGAAGCGTTAGCCACGGCTACTCAAGATTATAATGAGTATATAGATTCCCTAAAAGGTTCAATATGGGATGATTATAAATCATACTGTATAAATGCTGCTGAAGAAACCTTTGATCTCAATAAAATTTATGATCAATATCATTTCACACTTTACTATTATGACGAAGCGGGAAATTTAGTTCAAACTGTTCCTCCGGCTGGTGTGGTGCCCCTTACTTCTACAAGTGATCTAAATGCGGTTAAAACGTATCGAGCCACTCATAGTGGATCGCCCAAAATTCCGAGTCATACTTTGTATACAAGATATTGGTACAATACCCTTAACAAACCGGTCAAGCAATGGACTCCTGATGCAGATACTACACGTTTCTGGTATGATCGATTAGGAAGGATTGTAGTTTCTCAAAATGCAAATCAGCGCTCCTCCAATCAATACAGCTATACACTGTACGATGCTCTTGGGAGAATTGTAGAGACAGGGCAACTAAAACAAACTACAGCATTAACATTTGCAATAGCCTTGAGCCCAAGTGCGCTGAGTAGTTGGCTGGCTGCCGGAACAAGTAAAAGAGATGTAACACATACATATTATGAAAAAGCAGCCTTCTCAATTCCAGGATTGACTCAGGAAAATCTCCGAAATCGAATTGCATCTATCACTTTTGAAAGTACCGGAGATGCAGACTCACTGACCTACGATTTTGCTAGCCATTACAGCTATGATGTCGCTGGAAATGTTAAGACACTTGTTCAAGAGAATAGAAAACTAACTTCAAATAAGAATCGTTACAAACGGATTTGTTATGATTACGATTTGGTGAGTAATAAAGTAAACAAAGTATATTACGAGAAGGATAGTCTTGATCAATTTACTCATCAGTACTACTACGACGATGACAATCGATTGAACGTAGTTAAATCGAGTTCTGATAATTTACTATATTACATTGAAGCAAATTATCTGTACTACAATCATGGCCCATTAGCAAGACTGGAACTAGGAGCTCGACAGGTGCAAGGTGTAGACTATGCGTACACTTTACAGGGCTGGGTAAAGGGAGTGAATAGCGATTATCTGTCTCCAAGCTACGATATGGGAATGGACGGCCTTACTGCGACGCACAAATTCTTCGGAAAAGATGTTTTGGGCTTTTCCTTTAGTTATTATGATAAAGATTACAGACCTATTGGAACATCAAAATTCGAAGCTACCTATGGTGCTTCAGGATTTGGAGGGTCAAGTCCATCACTTTTTAATGGGAATATTCGAAGAGCAACGTATGCCTTAAAAGGCATGGTTGATAGTACTATTGGGTACGCTTATCGTTATGATCAATTAAATCGACTGGTGAGTATGAATGCATGGAGAAATTTCAGTTACTCCACTTTTACTTGGCCCTCTTCGGGATCTGCATCGAAAAAATGGAAGGAAGGCGTTACTTATGACCCGAACGGTAATATTTTGACATATATTCGCCATGGTGATTCCCCAACTCTAATGGACAGTCTGACTTACAATTATCAATCGGGCACCAACAAACTCAGATGGGTTGATGACGGAGTAAGTTCGAGTAATTATTCCACTGATTTGGACGATCAAAGCACTAATAACTATGGCTACGATAATGTTGGGAATTTAAAAAGCGATGTTTCTGAACAAATTTCACTAATCAAGTGGACTGTAGCCAATAAAATAGATAGCATAGCGAGAAGCGGTGGTACTAAGGACAAACTGAAATTCTATTATGACGCAACTGGAAACCGAGTGGGTAAAATGGATTACAAGAATAGTGGAGCAACTATAAAAACTTGGTACGTGAGAGATGCTCAAGGCAATATTATGGCCGCCTATACTCAAAGCCATGATACGGTTACTTGGAGTGAGCAAGACCTCTATGGAAGTTCACGAGTTGGTTATTGGTTGCCTAATAAACGGGTGTATCCTGGCGTGAGTCTTATAACAACCGACACCTTTCATTTAACTTTTTGCGCAGGAGATCGACGATATGAACTCACTAATCATTTAGGAAATGTAATGGCGGTTATTACAGATCGAAAGATAGGAATTGACACCAATGCTAATAGCAAGGCAGACTTTTATCGAGCTGACACTATCAGTGTTCAGGATTACTATCCGTTCGGAATGCTAATGCCGGATAGGAATCTTTCCTATGAAAACTGTCGGTTTGGATTCAACAATAAGGAAGATGATAATGAAGTTTATGGTAATGATAATTTTCAAGATTATGGAATGAGAATGTATAATCCAAGGCTCGGTCGTTTTATAACCGTCGATCCTTTAACATCAAAATATCCGTGGTTTTCACCGTATCAATTTGCTGGCAATACTCCAATTCAGGCTATCGATTTGGATGGTGCGGAGCAGGCTTATAAAACCTCAGGTGGAACATGGGTTGAAGCTCGCGATGGTGTATTGCAACGTCCAACAACTGATCAATCTGCGATAGATTATTTCGCGAAGCGTTCTGAGGACGTCGTCCATACTCCAAGTGCCTTTGAACAAGCTGAGTTTGATTTGGTTTATCCACTTGCTGAGAGCATAAATACGCTTTTTACTGGGCGTAATTCACAAAATCAAAAAGCTGGATTTAGCGATTATGTGAGTGCTGCAGGAACAATATTTTTATTCGGAATTACTGGTGAGGACGGAGATGCTGGAATAAGTCCTGATAATCTTCCAGAAACTTCTCCTCTTGAGGATGCAAATTGGGCTCAAAACAATTACAAAGAGACTTTTCAAAATATAGATGATGTGCCAGATTTTTTGAGAGGAAGAACTATTGATGAAGTTGTAGCGGATATTAAATCTGGTAAAATTAATCCTAAGTCTCTAGAAGTTCAATATGCTAAAATTGACGGACAGACATTAATAGTAAATACTAGAACTTCGGAGGCATTGACCAGGGCCGGAATTCCCAGAAGTGAATGGACGGCAAAAGATGTTACAAACATTTCAAGTGCAGTTGATAGGCTAAAGACTCAACTAAACAATAGCAAGTTAACTTCTAAGGGTGCAACCCAAATCAAATCAAGAGAAACAGGTAAAGTCACTACCAAACAAAAACAATAAAATGGCAGATAACGTAAATAAATTGAATTTCAATTTTAGTATTGAAGGAGGAGCTCCAGTACCTTATGTCCTCGCGAATGAGGATAAGACCTTTCTAATTTTTTTCATTCGCGATGATAGAACCTTAGAAGAGAAAATAGCCAGATTTAATTTTAAACATTGCCAACAGTTAAGATTTGGTTCGCCAAATGAAGACTTATTATCCAGTCATTACTTATATAAACAAGGTCTCGAATCATATTCTATTTTTGAGGTAAGAGATTCTTCATGGATAGATGAGTTGAAAACAACCCTTTATTCTAATTCACGCCTGAATGTTCTGGAGGGCTATAAACATCTGGTTTTTTGTTTTCATGACTCAACCTTTGAATGCATTTGTAAAGAATATCAAGTAGATATATTGGATTTGTCAATGCCTGAAATTATTGATGATACAGTAGTAAAATTAAAATAGATAGTTCCCATAGAGACTCAGCGATTTTAGTTACCAGAGATAAGACTAGTCAGTTGTTCAAACTCCAAGACCAACCCAATGAAACCATTCGCCAACATTTTTTATTTGATCATCTTTTTATTTTTTTCTTTTTCTGCTCATTCCCAAAACTCTGATAACAAATATTCATCTGTTATGTGGAGTGATGAACTGCACGACCCGGGAACAGAGATTAACAGCTTCATTGCCGGTGATAATGGAATGGTGTATCTGGTGCGCGATCATGCAAGTGATCACTATTCTATTAACACCATAAGTCCTACTCTACAAACAGACGAAGAAAAAGATCTGGTGTACGAGGAGAAAAATCAAAAGCTAACCGTGAGTGATGTTTTTCACTTGAAAAATCAACTGGCCTGTATTGGCTTTACTGCTGACAATGGAAAATTTAACATTGTCGTTTTTCCAATTGATCCAAAAACGTTAGAACAAACACAGCCTAGCCAAACGGTTTTCAGCATTGAGAAAAGAGGAGGCGCCTACTTCTACATGAAGAAATATTATTCTCCGCTCAACGGGCACACCTATAATTATGCGATTTCTCCCGATCAAACCAAAGTGGTTGTCTATAATAAACCTGAAGAAGATAATGCTAATCCATATTCCATCGATGTCGTGGTCTTTGATGAGACATTAAAAAAACTGTGGTCAAAAACAATTCAGGTGCCTGTGAAAGAAGGAAAATTCATTTTGCAAAATGTAGTGGTTGACAACTCTGGAAATGTTTATGCCGCGGGACTTATGGATATTCCTAAAACAAAATCTTCTCCATCAAATTCCTATTCATTGTTGCTTGGCATAAAAGACGGCGCTGCTCTTCAAACCTCGAAATTGGATTTGGGAGGGAAAATGATTACTTCACTGGGTTTGACTTTTGACAAAAGCAACAATTTGATCTGCGCAGGATTTTACTCTGATAAATCGATGGCAACAACAAGTGGGGTTTATTACTTGCTCATGGATGCTGGTTTAAAATCAGTGAAGCAGCAATCAAAAGATATTACCGATGATCTGAAAAATAAAATGTTTGAAGCCTCACAACGCAAGGATCACGACATACCTACTTTGCCATTGATCTATATTTCAGTGCAGGATAACGGTAATTTAATTTTTGCCGGTCAGCATTCTTCCGTTTCATCTTATTCAACTACAATCCGAACTATAATGCCGACAGGCGCCGGACAAACTTCTACTACTTCAACTACTACGCCCAATATAACTTTTTTTGCGAGTGGTGTGGTGGTAGTCAATCTCGATCCTGACGGACAATTAAAATATTTCAATCTGGTACCCATCGCACAGAAAGGGCCTTATCCCGATTATTTAGGATGTGCGGTGCAAGTATATAATGGTCGCGTATTTGTGATCTATAATGATAACCCCAAGAATGAAACAGTGATGAATGGTTATACCCTGGAATATTACGATGGAACAAGAGGAAATTCCATTGTGACAATGGCAGCGGTAAACACGGATGGTTCTCTCGAGAAGTTTGAGTTAATCAGCAATAAAGATTTAGAAACCACGCTTGTTCCCAAAAGATCTCAAACAGTGGCAGATAATAAATTGCTGATCTATGGTGATAGAGTCAAGAATTATAAGTTGGGAATGATTGCGTTTAAGTAAAGATCGATAAGTG
>Ga0335085_10000587_pt1 | contig 98338 bp, 93 predicted proteins | sample Lox_Sample_45_FD_206712 | JGI IMG/M metagenome (GOLD analysis project Ga0335085, IMG submission 206712) | Soil microbial communities from Loxahatchee National Wildlife Refuge, Florida, United States - Lox_Sample_4.5 | ecosystem: Environmental > Terrestrial > Soil > Wetlands | place: USA...
GATACCTCGATCGCCTTCCCGCAAGAACCCGATGATCTGTTCTTCGCTGAATCGCTTCTTCACGTCCAACCTCCCGCCGGGGTTAGACTCTAAACCCTTCCGCTACTCAAAAGCGGGGGGACGTCGCTCTCTGCCCAAAGAATACTGCCACGTCACCCATGTCATCAGGTTTGCAGGTCTTATTAACCCACCCCACGAACAATTCCAAGAAGGGCACCTTCGCGTGCCGCGCTATGACGCTACTCACGTCGGCTCGGCTGGGCCAGTATGGCAACCATATCTTGACGTGTTTCCCGTCCGGGGCCCCACTGCGCGCCTCGGATTTCCGGATGACACGCGCGTAGAGTCCATCTATAGCCCGCGGTAAATGAGTCTGTCGAAGACTGGCGTTGACTGCGACAACTTTGTGGTCCGGTAAAAACTGATAGATATCCGTTAGCGTGCGGGGCACATAGGGCCCTTCTCGGACGTCCCAGTCGCGGCCGAACCCACCCTTTCCCCGCCTGCAAAACACGCGAACCTCGGGGCGCACGTTGAAGCCAACTTGTGTCCATAGAAACACGATGTCGCCAAACGCATCGGGCCTGCACGCATCGTTGACCCAATCTCTGAAAAGAGATTCGTTTTCACGGAGGGTCGGCGCTCCCTTAAAGGTGATCCATGTGTCTGCGGCAGAGGCCGACGTTATCCCGACCCCGAACGTGAGGACAAAGCCCGTCAGCGCGAGTAAGGCCGAGCGCATTGTGGCTCCCACGGTGTCTTGTTCGGTGCCATCTAAACTAGTACTGGCCGCATTCGTCAGTCAGGATGCAAAGGAGTAGACCGACAGGGCGACCTCTCTTATCAAGCACAGTGCCGGCGTCCGTGTACTGAAGTATCACACCGTACACATTGATCTCGTATTCGTTGGGGTCGCCGGGCGGGCCCGCCTTGTAGGCTGGTACTTTCGGGTCATTTTTTGTGGTCTTTCGGTTGGGGTCAACCCACGGCACGGCCGAGCTAAAAAAGCCCTGAGGCCAGACCCACCACGGGGTGCTGGAATATATCTCCGTGTAACACAGGTTTGTGGCCAGGTGTCCGATCGCCTCGGGGTCGGCAACCTGCTTCGCCATCTTAAACACCACTGTAAATTCCGGGTTCGGCTCTACTTGGGCGGAAATGTAGTCGTGCCACGAAACATTTTTGTTGTAATCAGGACAATTGGGCGCGCTGAACTGCCTGACCCATGCGACACTGTTAGATGCGTGGAGAAGGCATAGACCAACTACGGCTACGCGTGTGGAGCAGCTCATGGTTTTTCGACCTCGTGATGCCAAGCGTCGTACACTACTGCTGTCATGAAGAAATCTGTGCGGTACGGGACGTTGCTGTTGGTCACCATTACCGGTGCCTGTGGCAGCGTCCTAGCACAATCCTCGGGTCATCACACAATTCAGTTGATGTACCCAGAGAACAATGCTGTTTATCGTCCCGTAGTCGAGTTTCGCGCGAGGAAAGACGAACACGCCTTCATTGCGCTTGGTCGGGAACTTAATAACGGCCTTACTTACTATTACGCAGCTGCGGGTTTTTTCCCGGGTCATGGCCTTTGGAAAAACGTTCTGTACGGCCCCGGGAGTGTAGGGTTCGTGCCTACCGATCGGAGTTTCGATAAAACGTTTAAGGTCTACGTGACCCCGGAGCAAGAGGCCCATGTCAAATTCATCTTGAAGAACTGGGACACTGACAAGTCGTACAGTTTTCCTCTTCAAACATGTGTTGATCTCGTCAAGGACGTGGCGCGCTCCCTTGGGCTCAACACGCCCGCCGGGTTGCAGCAGCCAAGTACGATGTTAACGTACCTCAGCCTCCACAATGACGCCACTACTCCGGTCAAATTTGCGGCGACGGATAAAGCCGCGCGTGCTGCAGAAAAGGCGCCTATCCTGAGCAACGTGGCACAGCGCTTCGATGCAATGCAGCGTGAGGCGCGTCGATTACAGGAGGCAGGTGTACCCACGGGAGGAATCGGGCCGGGACCGATTGAGTTTCCAAACGAATCCGCCGACCCATTTGACGCCCAAATCTATATGGGTGCAGATCGTCCGAAATAAGCTTGGCTCTGGTCTTTCATCGGAATCCGCGATGCAGCGACCGACTTGGCTGGCCCTTTCAACCGCAGGGCTTTTGCGGAGCCGTCTTTACGTGGTCCCTGCTTCGTGGTGCCACCTGCAACGGGCGCCCCTTGGCAAGTTGGGAATTAGCGATCTAGCCGTTTCTACCGCGATATAACATCTAACTTATAAGAGCACTCATAATGCCGGGGTTGAGGGAAGGGTAGCGACTGCCTTCCGCGGTGAAAGAAACCACCAAAAAACCACCAACCCGCGCCAACCGAGGCCAAATCAGGGCAACCCGTCACCAACCCGTTATCAACGAAATCGCGGAGTTAGGTTTTCTTGGGTTTTGGTGGGTAAAGTCGTTGATTCTGCTGAAAGCGCTGTCCGGTGATATTGAGGAAGGTGGTGACACCGCCGTGTTTCAGGACGCATCCCAGCGAAAGGCGATCAATTGCAGCGGCGTCTCCAGCGGCGGCGCTTTTCTTCCGCGCACTTGAGCTCACCGGGGCTCAGCCGAATGAGTGGCGAGCGCCGTGGTCGCGGACTTCAGCGGGCAGACCTTGAGACTGGCTCATCGGAAGGGCAGGCCCGCCAAGCTCCGTCCGCGGCACGTGCTGCTGGCGTCCGAGGGAGTCGAGTTCTTCACTGAGCAATGCATGGACAAGCTGCCAGGTGCTCCGCTCTTTACCGAGGACGGAGAGACTCCTTGGCGCCGGCATATGTGGGTGCGCAAGCTGCGCGCAGCCATCGCCAAGCATAAACGAGGGCGCCGCGGGCATTTCGACTGCCGCCAGCGCGTACAGCCTTCGCCATGCGCGCATCAGCGAGTTACTCCAGCTCTATGAGGTAGATCCATTGACAGTGGCGGCCCAGATGGGGACGAGTCTTGCGATGATTGAGAAGGCCTATCTGCGATTCATTCCGTCCGCAATGCAAGAGAAACTTGCTGCGCTGACAGGATGGACAACGAGCCACCGGCGCCCCCGCAAGAGCTCCCCCTGCCTGGGGATTTCGCATGTGAACTGCATTATGACGCGCGGCTGTTCGCCGCGGTCCTTCGCTCCTTGATGCTCGACTGCTAGAAGTGCGGGTCCAGCTGACGCCGGGCATGGTGTCGACACCGCAACTCGCCGATCACCTGCTCAAGCTTGAGACCCCGCGCTTTTAGCATCACCAGAACGTGATAAACGAGATCGGAGACCTCCTCGATGACCTGCGCATCGCTTCCGCCTGCACCCGCGAGTGCTGCTTCGAGCCCTTCCTCGCCGACCTTCTGCGCGATGTGCGCCCATCCTTTGGAAAGCAGCTTAGCCGTATAGCTGCCGTCCGGGCGTTTGGCGATGCGGTCGTCGAGCACACCCTGTAGAGTCTGCAGAAACGCGACCGGACTGCTCTCCTCGGATGAGCTTTCACCAAAGCAGGTGCCGCTGCCCAAGTGACAGACCGGACCTCGGGGCCGGGCGCGCACGAGCAGGGTGTCGCGATCGCAGTCGGCCCGGATCTCTTCAAGCTCAAGGGAGTGGCCGGAAGTCTCTCCCTTTTCCCAGAGTCGTGCTCTGCTCCGGCTGAAGAACACCACCCGGCGACGGGCGAGGGTTAGCACAAGCGCCTCCCGATTCATATACCCGACCATCAGCACGGCGTCGGTCTCCGCATCCTGGACCACTGCAGGCAGGAGTCCGTCCCCTTTGGAGAAGTCCAGGGTATTCAGATTCGTGAAGTTAACTGTCGCTTCTACCACTGACATGTCGCCTCGACGTCTGTCGGTCGCACGGGTATGCCGGCGTACCGGAGTTCGCGCTTCAGCTCCGGTATACGGATCGCGCCGGAGTGGAACACTCCCGCCGCGAGCGCTGCGTCGACAGCGGCCTCCCGGAACACGTCGGCGAAGTGTCGGACCGCTCCAGCCCCACCGGACGCCACCAGCGGGACTTTGCAAACCTCCCGCACCGCGGAAAGCTGCTCAACGTCATAACCATCTCGCACCCCATCGCTGTCCATGCAATTGAGAACGATCTCCCCTGCACCCCTCAGCTGCACCTCCCGCACCCAGTCGAGGACCTCGCGTCGACTCGCGTGCGAGCGCTCGGGATCGCCACTCAGGCGCCAGGCGCGGTAGCCATCAGGCGTCTGTCTGCTGTCGACTCCCACGACGACGCACTGAGAGCCAAAGCGCTTGGCGAGCGAGTCAATGAGATGTGGATGCTCAAGTGCCGGAGAATTCACCGATATCTTCTCGGCGCCCGCGGCGAGCACTTGCTCAGCGTCTGTGATTGAAGTGATGCCCCCCGCCACGCAGAACGGAATGTCCAGGCGCTCAGCGACGCGCCGCACCCACGCCACGTCCACCGACCGCCCCTCGGGGCTGGCGCTGATGTCGTAGAACACGAGCTCGTCCGCCCCCTCGTCGCGATAGCGTTGAGCGAGCTCGACGATGTCGCCCGCGACTTGATGGTCACGGAAGCGTCTGCCTTTGACCACCTGACCTAGCCGAACGTCGAGGCAGGGGATGATGCGTCGGGCAAGAATGGCTCTAGCTCCTTCAGCGGAATTCGGTCCTCTAACAGCGCGGTGCCGCTTATCGCGGCCGCGAGTCCCAGCCGCGCCAGCGCGGCAAGATCCAACGCGTCGCGCACGCCACCGGAGGCTTGCCACAGGATCTCGGGGTGTCGGGTGATCGCAGTACGGTAGAGCGCGAGATTAGGCCCGCGGCGCGTGCCATCGCGCGCGATGTCGGTGCACAGCACATGCTTCAGGAGCCCCGCGCCGTAGATCGCCAGCACGTTCCAGAGTGATACCGCGCTGTTCACGGTCCACCCGTGAGTGTGCACCTGGGGCTCGCCGCGGGCTCCCAGGCGAACGTCGAAGGCAACGCAGATGCGCTCCGGACCGAAGGAAGAGATCCAGGTAGCCACCTCCGCCGGGTTCTGAACCGCAGCGCTTCCGACCACGACTCGTGCGACGCCGGCCGAAAGGAGCCGCTCGATCGTACCGGTGCTTCGGACGCCTCCTCCCACCTGCAAGCACACCGCCGGATGGCGCGCCAGACTCTCGATGACGGCCATGTTGGCGGGGACCCCGTGCTTGGCGCCGTCCAGGTCTACGACGTGGAGCCAGCGGGCGCCGAGGGCGTGATGCCGTCCAACGAGCTCGGTGGGCTCGACGTCATAAGCAGTCTGCGTGGCGAAATCGCCTTCCCGGAGCCGCACACAGCGCCCGCCTCGCAGGTCGATGGAAGGGATGACGAGCATGGACTAAAGCCTCAAGAAGTTTTCGAGCACGCGCGCCCCCGTCTTTCCGGATCGCTCGGGGTGAAACTGCGCTCCGCAGAAGTTGTCGCGACGAACGACGGCCGAGAACCGCTTGCCATACTCGGTGTGCGCGACGGTGACGGGAGATACGGCAGCCGCGTAGCTGTGTACGAAGTACGCGTAGTCGTCGGCGCCGATCCCTTCGAGCAGCGGGTCATCCCGCTCACACTTCACTTGGTTCCAGCCCATATGGGGTACTGGCCGCCCGGGTGCGGAGTGCATCCGGCGCACGGTATCGGGCAGCAGTCCGAGGCATTCAGTCGGCCCCTCCTCGGAAGTCTGGAAGAGCAGTTGCATCCCGAGGCATATGCCAAGAACAGGCTGCGTCAGCTCTCTGATCGCTGCGGTAAGCCCGGCGCTTTCGAGCCGTTGCATCGCGTTCGCCGCGGTTCCGACGCCGGGAAGCACGACGTGTGAGGCAGCCGCGATGATTTTTGGCTCGCGGCTGATTCGTGCTTGCACGCCCAGGCGTTCGAAAGCGAAGGTGAGGGAGGCGAGGTTCGCGCCGCCCGAATCGACGATGACCACATCAGAAGCCAACGCAATCTCCTGCAGTTCACTCATGCCTCACAACAAGCCCTTGGTGCTCGGGAGTTCCCCGCCCTCGCGCCTCACTGCCTGCCGCAACGCGCGCCCCACGGCCTTGAAACACGCCTCGATCATGTGGTGCACGTTTTCACCCCGCACTTCCACGTGGACGGCCGCCCGTAGACCCTCGGCCAGTGAGCGGAAGAAATGCGGTACGAGCTCCGTCGGCAGGCCTCCGACCGACTCTCGACTGAAACTCCCCGTAAACTTCGCGAACGCTCGCCCCGAGAGATCGAGCGAGACGGCCGCGTGAGACTCATCCATCGGTAGCTGAAACCCATAGCGCCCGATCCCCTTCTTGAACCCCAGCGCCTTGCGCAAGGCCTCCCCGAGCGCGAGCGCGCAATCCTCGACCGTATGGTGCTCGTCAACCTCGAGATCTCCCTGACAGGAAAGCCCGAGTGCGAAGCCCCCGTGCGTCGCTAGCTGCGCCAGCATGTGATCGAAGAACCCGATTCCCGTGTCGATCCAAACCGGCAGCGGCTGATCGAGGTTGACTCGCACGAAGACTTGCGTCTCCTTCGTCTCCCGGAGAGTCTCGGCTCGGCGTGAAAGGAGCGTCCGCACGACCTGCGGCCAGGTCTGCTCCTCGACCCCTTGCCGCCGTACCGTGAAGCCCCTCAGACGCAGGTTCGCCGCCAGCTCGAGATCCGTATCCCGGTCGCCGACCACCGCGCTCGCATCCCGATCGATGGCCCGCTCGAGCACATATCCGGTGAGAAGGCCGGGCTTAGGCTTGCGGCAGGTGCAGCCGTCGGCGGGCATATGCGGGCAAACGAACACGGCGTCGAACTCGATGCCCTGCGACCTGAAGGCATCGACCACAAAGGCCTGTACCTCCTCGAACGCCGCGCGCGGAAAACGTTGCGTCCCGAGCCCATCCTGGTTGGTCACCATGACGAGCGCATAGCCGTGACGCACGAGCTCGGCGAGCGCGGCAAACACGCCTGGCATGAACCGCACTTTACTGAGGGCATCCACCTGGCAGTCAGGCGGCTCCTCGATGAGGGTGCCGTCGCGGTCCACAAAGAGGACCGGCCTCGGAAGGTCCGCGACTTCTGCCAGGGCTCTCATGACCATGCCTGGAGCAAGCGCGTGTTTTGTGCGGAGGCCCCAATGGTGATTCGAAGCGCCGCGGGCAGCTCCGGGTGGTCGCGTGCATCGCGAACCAGGAACTTCGCTCCGCGCGCTCGGGCGAGCGCCACCGCGGCATCCCGAAACTCGGCGAGCACAAAGTTTGCGGCACTCGGCCAAACCTGCTTGACGAGGGGGAGACAGGCGAGCGCGCGTGAGACGCGCTGCCGCTCGCTGCGTATCATTGCGAGGCGCTCCACGCGCGCCGGGGTGTCGACGGGGTCGAGGAGTCTCAAGGCGGCTTCCACGGTCAGCTGCGGGATGGCATAGGGCGGAATCACTTTCCGAGTGAGCTTGACGATCTCGGGATCTGCAATGAGCGTCCCCAAGCGCGCGCCTGCGAGTCCATGCGCCTTCGAGAGGGTGCGCAGCACGCAAAGATTCGAGTGGCGCGGGATATGGCGGGAGAGGCTCTCCGTGCCGGCGAACTCGATATACGCCTCATCGACCACCACCAGCGCTTTTCCTGCGAGCTTCTTCGTGATCCGAAGGATGGCTTCGGGGTCGAGGAGATTCCCGGTCGGATTATTGGGCGAGCAGAGAAAGACGATCTTCACGTGCGAAGCGGCACTCCGGAGCACCGCTTCCTCATCGAGCGAGAAGCCCTCCTCGGCCCGCAGGGGCACGGGAATGACCGCGGCGCCTTGGATCTGGGCGGCAACGGTGTACATCCCGAAGGTGGGAGGGCACACCACAACCGCATCCGCCTCGGCGCGGCAGAACGTGCGGATCAAGAGATCGATCGCCTCATCGCTCCCGCGCGCGGCCAGAAGCCGTTCGGGCGGAACGTCATAGAGGAGCCCCAGGCGGTCGATGAGCGCCCTGGGCTGGGACTCGGGATAGCGGTTGAGCCCTGCGCGGGAGTCATCCCCAGGCGTGCGCCAGGGCAGTTCGTTGGCGTGAAGGCGGGTGAGCTCGGGCTCCCAGGCCGCATTCTTGTAGGCCTTGAGCGCCACGATCTCGGGTCGCGCAACTTCGGTGACCCAACTCACGAGGCGACGCCCGCAGCCACATCGGTACTGGCCTCATCAAGCGCCGTGATGCGCCGCTGGACGGCGTTGGCATGCGCATCCAAACCCTCGAGCCTTGCGAGCGCAATCGCCGTCGGCGCAAGCGCTCGGAGCCCCGAAGGTGAAAGCTCCTGCACCGTGACGATCTTGACGAAGTCCCGCACCGAAAGACCGCTCAAGACCCGCGCCGATCCGAAGGTCGGGAGCACATGATTGGGACCGGAGCAGTAGTCCCCGATCGGCTCAGGCGACCAGGACCCCAAGAACACCGAGCCTGCGTTGGCCACCTGCGCGAGAGCCTGGCGAACCTCGCGCACCTGAAGGATGAGATGCTCGGGCGCGTAGTCGTTCGCTACCGCGAGCGCCGTATCCAGATTCGGAACCACGATCGCACGGCAGGAATCGAGGGAGGAGCCGAGGATGGCGGCGCGCTTGAGCTCCGCGCGCTGCAGGTGTACTTCCGCGCTGACTTCTTCGGCCAGCATTCGGCTCACGGTGACGAGGATCCCCTGAGCGAGCGTGTCGTGCTCGGCCTGCGCCAGAAGATCCGCGGCAACGAAGCTGGCGCGCGCCGTCTCATCCGCCACAACGAGCACCTCCGAGGGCCCCGCGGGCAGGTCACACGCGGCGCCTTCGGGATCACCTGCCACGAGCTGCTTCGCTGCTGTAACCCAGCCGTTTCCCGGTCCGAAGATCTTATGGACCTTCGGAATTCTCTCCGTGCCATACGCCATGGCCGCAATCGCCTGGGCACCGCCCACCTTGAACACCGTGTCGATGCCACAAAGCTCGGCGGCAACCAGGATCGAGGGGTGCGCCTTTCCGTCCGGGCGCGGGGGAGTGCAGAGGATGCAGTCCGGCACGCCGGCAATCCGCGCCGGCACCGCCAGCATGATGACGGTCGAGGGAAGTGCGGCGGTGCCCGCCGGCACGTAGAGGCCGACCGAACGGATGGGCCGCACGATCTGCTCGCAGCGCACTCCGGCCTGGGTCTCAAAGAGCAGGGGCTTCGGTGCCTGCGCCTGGTGGAATCCCTGCACGTTGGCGATCGCCCGCTCGAGCGCGGCGATCTGCTCCGGCGCCATCGTGCGCCGGCCTTCGGCGAACTCCTCTGCGCTCACCTTGAGCTCCCGAGGCACGGCTCCGTCGAAGCGGGCGGTGAGCGCAAAGACCGCAGGATCTCCCTCGCGCCGCACGCGCGCGATGATCTCGCGCGCCACCCGGGTTGCCTCGTCGCGAGAGCCAGCTTCCGGCCGGGCTAGGGCGGCGCGCCGCCCGGGCTCGTCGAGCGAGTTCCAGTCGAGGATGCGCATGCCGGCTTCCTTGCTTACGCGAGCATCTTCTCGACCGGCAGCACGAGGAGCGCGCTCGCCCCGGCTTTCTTGAGCTGCTCGAGCGTTTCCCAGAAGACGTTCTCGCGACATACCGCATGCACTGCCACGCGGTCGGATGCGCCCTCGAGCGGGATGATCGTGGGCGACTCCGATCCCGGGAGGAGCCGTCGGATCTCGGGGAGAGCGCCCCTGGGCGCGTGCAGCATGATGTACTTGCTCTCGCGCACCTGCTGCACGCCGTCAATGCGCATCAACAGTCGCTCTACCCAGTCACGCTTCTCGCGCGGCAGCGCCTTCGGCGTACGGATGAGAACGGCGTGACTTTCGAGAACGGTCTCAATCTCACGCAAGTGATTGGCTTCGAGCGTTGAGCCGGTGGAAACCAAGTCGCAGATGAGGTCGGCGCGTCCCAAGCGGGGGGCGATCTCGACCGCGCCTGACAGCGTCACGATCTCGGCAGTGACTCGTCGCTCGCGAAGGAACTGCCCGAGGAGATGGGGATAGCTAGTGGCGATTCGCTTCCGCTCGAGCGATGTGAGGTTCTGATACACAAACCCCTCGGGGGCGGCGAGGGACAGACGGCAGCGCCCGAACTCCAGGCTCCGCAGGGGGGTGAGTCCCTCGCCGCCCCATCTGTTGTTCGCCTTAAGGCGCTTTTCTTCGAGTACGTTGAGGCCTACCAGACCCAAGTCGCAGACGTCTTCCTGCACGAGGTCGGGAATGTCGTCATCGCGAACGAAGAGGACATCGAGCGGCAGGTTCTCGCCGAAGGCGAGCAGCTGATCTTTGCCGCGCGAGAGCTTCAGCCCACAGCGGGCGAGCAAATCTAAGCAAGGCTCGGTGAGACGTCCCGCCTTCTGTACCGCGATCTTAAGGCGTCTCTCATCCATGGCGGCGCGCTTGCGAGAGACGCCGCACCGCCGTGTCGTAGCCGCCGTTGCCGAGGGAGAGAAAGCGCGCGACGCGTCCGATGGTAGTGAGACTGATCCCCGTGAGGCGACGGATCTCCCGATAGGGGAGGCCGCGCCTTAAGTACTCAACCGTGACCCAGCGGTCCGCCATCGCCTGGATCTCTGCCGGCGTGCACAGATCGCGCAGGAAAGCGCGGCACTCCTCGGGGGTCTTCAGCGCCACCATCGCCGCGCAGAGCGAGCGCTCGGCAAGGGCCTCCTGTCGGGCGGTGAACTTCTCGTGGGTCTTCATGTGCGCAGTGTACCAATATACCAGTACATTAGTACAGCTAGAGAAATATTTACTCGATCACGGGTCCACTATTGGTCGGGAGAAGCTCTATAGCGATGGGGAATTCCGCGTGAAAAAAGGGGCCTGCCGTGCCTGCGGACGAAGAGTTCAATGCCGATGAGGAGCCCATTTGGCTGGCGGAGCTCCTTGCCGAGATCGATCTCATCATTATTGGCATCCGCGCGGAGGATGCCGCGCAGAAGCGGCATTGGAGGGGCCTACGGCGCGATCTGCCCTTGATGGTGCGCGCGGCCCGAACGGCTCGCGGTATCGCGCCAGATCTGGCGGCCTCAGCCCTCAGCGCGGTGATTGCCGCCGTCCAGACCGCGATCCTGCTCTATCACCTGCAGCTCGGCGATCGATGAGCCCACGGCGGCCATCTGTGGGTTTCAGCCAGGCACCCGCAACTCCGAGCGCTCCCCATGTCACATCACCTGCGGCGGTGCGTGCTGTCGGCCAGGCGAGCGTGGCTCCGCCCGCGACAATTAGACCCATTCCGAAGACGACGCGACGACCGGCGTTCTCGCGAAAGGCGTGAGCAGGCGGGCGAACGAGAACGCGTAAGTTGTGTCATTTACCGCGTCGCCATCGCCCACAGGGTAGGTCGCGGTGGAGAAGCTCGGGACGATCAGCTCATCCACGACCGCGGGATCGTCAAACGTCAGAGTGCGAGGAAAAATAGCGGTTACTGGCGATTCCATGGGCGTGGGCTGTCATCGCGATAGCGCAGCAGAGCCAAGACAGGCTCGTAAGCAGAGCCCGCAACTTCGGGTCGCGAAGATTCATCAGTCGATGGCGGAATGCCGGCCGAAATCGAAGCGGCGGCCGAGAATGCACTTGACGATCCAGCGGTCGGTGGAAGGAGTGAGGCCCACGCCGACACCGATGTTGATTTCCCACTGCGGGGAGACATTGAGATCAGTAACGGCGAAGAGTTGCTGTTGTTGCTGTCGCTGCGGGAGAAATCCGTCAAGCGACCCGTAGTCCGCGTAGTACTCGAGGCCGCCGCTTACGACCCGAGTGAAGTCGTAGCTGATCTTGGCGGACGGAGCGAAGCCTAGGCCCTGATTGACGTTCGGCCCGTGTAGGGAGCGCTCGAAAGCCGGGTTAATGGCGAAGTACCAGCGTCCGATGGCCTTGTCGATAATCGGCCTGATCTCCCACGTCCAGGTATCGGGGCCCCAGCCCACGCGCTGATAGCCGACCTCCATCGACAGACTCACGCCGACCGGCCAGCCCCAGGAGTCTGGCACCCGCACCCGCGGGCGGATGTGGTCGCCGACCCACTGCCATCCGTACCCCTCCTGCCGGCTCGTGAAGACGTAGAATCCAACTTCCGACCAGTCATTGATGCCGGCCGTGAGCTCGAGGGTTTCACGCTGCTGATGTGCGGTCGGATAAACGCCCCCTTCGGTACTCTGCTCACCGTCGGCTGAATAGTTCGAATGTAGCTCGACCATGAGGTTCTGCCGCGGCACGGTGTCGGAACCATAGACCTGGATTTCGAAATTGGCCTGCGCCGTGGCCAACATCGGGAATAGAGTGAGCGCGCCTAGCAGCGCTCCCACGCGCAGCAGGCGCAGTCCACGGCGTATCATTGCCGGGTACGGTTCGCGCATACGGTGAGGACAGCTGAGCAGATCATCCTGACTGGCTGATCGCGAGCGTACGTCAGACTACGCACAGTACAGTGCCAATGCTAAAACGGCATCCGCGCGTAGCGATCATCTGCGCAGTTGAATCCATATGGACTTCGCTTCCGTGTACTGGTCATGCGCCATGAGTGACTTGTCGCGACCTCCGAATCCTGACTGTTTGAAGCCGCCAAACGGGAGTCCCATATCTCCCTCGGAAAAGCAGTTCACCGATACTGTACCGGCCCTGAGCGCTCGCGCAACCGAGTGCGCCATGTTCAGATCATCCGTGTACAGTGACGAGGCAAGGCCATAGCTCGTGTCGTTCGCTACACGCACCGCTTCTTGCGCATCTGCCACCGTTAGGACTGAAAGCACCGGTCCAAAAATCTCCTCGCGTGCGATGGTCATCTCGTTCGAGACTCCGTCGAAGATCGTGGGTTCGACGAAGAAGCCACCCGATTCGCGCAGTACCTGCTTGCCTCCGCGCACGAGCGCTGCGCCATCGCGCCGGCCGGCATCGATGTAGTTAAGCACGCGCTCCATGTGATTTTGATCGATCATTGCGCCCACGCGCGTATCAGGTGCGAGAGGGTCACCGACCTTCCATGCGCTGAAGGCCGCAAAGAGCTCATCCATCAACGCATCCTTGACCCCGCGCTCGACAATCAGGCGCGATCCAGCGCTGCAATTCTCCCCCTGACAGAACAGTATTCCCGTCGCGAGCTGCTCGGCTACAGGGCGCAATTGCCGCACATCCTTGAGAACGATTGCGGGACTCTTGCCTCCGCACTCCAGCACAATCCTCTTCAGATTTGACTCAGCGGCGTACTTGAGAAAACTGCGGCCCACTTCGCCGGAGCCCGTGAAGCTAACGCAGTCCACATCGGGATGCCGGCCCAGCGCCTGGCCGGCTGTTTCTCCAAACCCGGGAACAACGTTCAATACACCGGGTGGGAGGCCTGCCTCGACCGCGAGTTCCGCCAGCCGAATACACGTAAGGCTGGTCTGCTCTGCGGGCTTGATGACCAGGGAGTTGCCGCCAGCCAGAGCTGGAGCGATTTTCCACATCGCCATGAGAATCGGAAAGTTCCAGGGAAGCACCGCGCCAACGACGCCCACCGGTTCACGAACGATCATGGCCACGACGTCCGCTGGCGAGGGCGCCACCTGATCGTACAGCTTATCGATCGCCTCGGCGTGCCAGCGCAGCGTTTCAATGCTGTCGGGCAAATCAACCGCGCGCGCATCGGAGATGGGCTTACCGCAATCCAGGACCTCCATGAGCGCCAGCTCCTCACGATGTGTCGCCATGAGATCTGAAAATTTCAGCAGCGCGCGCTTTCTCTCCTTCGGCGCCATTGTCGACCAATCACCCGATTCAAACGTAGAGCGGGCAGCGCGCACTGCCGCGTCGATGTCTTCCGCAGCGCATTCGGCTATCCGTGCAAGCACTCGGCCCGTAGCCGGGTTTATCGACTCAAAGGTCTTTCCGGACGAGGCGGGGACCGCGCGCCCATGAATAAACGCCTGACCCAGCAGAGGAAGAGCCAAGGCCGAAACATGATTCGTCTGAGTTTCCTGCATGACACACCACCTCCAGTGCACCTGGCCTCACAGCCGCCGAAGCGCGTGCTGCGTGCCGCGCTGCGGGAACACACCACGCCGTCGACACACGCCTAGTATTTGTTGTGTGTCACGTTGCGGAGGGCCACCATGTTGGGTTGCGTGCGGGACCAACCCAAGTGCGACACGGCCAGCGGGTTGGGCTCGGCACGCGCCTCACGCAGATGGACACCGACGAGGGCGCCTCGTGTCCGGTGAAAGTAATGCTAGAAGGCCCCTTCTCTGGCTGTCCAATTCCAGAATGCATGTAGCCCATCATGAAAGGTACTACCTGAGGGGCGGAGTCAGCAGACGTTACGAGAAGCTCGCGAAGGCAGACCTAAGCTGCAACAGAGACGGCAGCAGCGAAACACAGGGCTGATGGGGCCGGCCCCGCGCGTCGACAGTCGCGTGATAAACCCTATAATGAAACTCAAGTACGCGATTGTGTTGGTAACGCGCGCATTGGCGAAAGAAGACAGTGGACGGCCGTTGACTTTCGGACTTTCGCCGATGGCAGAGCGGGAGAAGGCTTTGGGACCGACGGTCGATCAAGTTGTCGCTTCTGTAGAGATGCCCCGCTCCACCGATGTCGTTGTAATCGGCGGGGGGATCATAGGGACAAGCACCGCACTCTTTCTCGCGCGTCGCGGGTTTCACACGGTTCTTTGCGAGAAGGGCCACATTGCAGCCGAGCAGTCCAGTCGGAACTGGGGGTGGGTGCGTGCAGCAGGAAGAGATATTCGAGAGCTGCCGCTCATGGCCGAGGCAACCAAGGTGTGGAGAAACCTCCACCAGATTACTGGGTGCGACGTCGGGTACCGCACAAACGGGGTTATTTATATGGCCTCGAACGAGGAGGAGCTCGCCCGCAGGGAGGCCTGGACCCGAACGGTCGGTGATTTGGCCGGCGAGGCCAGGCTGATCGGACAAAAGGCGCTGCGGGAGCTCTTGCCCGGCGCACCAGAGTTGTACCTTGGAGCGTTGTACGCACCAAATGAGGGTTATGCAGAGCCACAAAAGGTCACGCCGGCGATTGCGCGCGCTGCTCAACAGGGCGGCGCGACCATACTGGAGAGATGCGCGGTTCGAGGAATCGAGACTTCGGCGGGGCGCGTATCGGCGGTCGTCACCGAGAATGGTCCGATTGCATGCAGGGCGGCCGTGCTTTCGGCGGGCGCATGGTCGGGACTATTTTGTAGGAGCCTTGGTCTTCGCCTTCCGCAACTGCAGGTCAGGGCGTCGGTGATGCGGACAAAACCGCTGAGGGCCGGACTTGATTCGGCGGTCTTAGGGTCAGGTTTTGCATTCCGGAAGAGGATGGATGGTGGCTATACCATCGCGAATGGAACGGACAGTCGACACGACATCGTTCCGGATAGCTTTCGCTATGCCTGGGACTTTCTGCCCCTACTCAGGATGGAGTGGCGCAGCGTTGAGGTCCGGATAGGGATGGAGTTCTTTACGGCCCTCCTGGCCCCGGCGAAATGGAGCATGAATGACGCTTCTCCATTCGAGAAAAGCAGGGTGCTTGATGTTGCCCCGGTTGAGCATCACCTTTCGAGTGCCCTCGCGAGGCTGGTGAAGGAATTTCCCCAGTTCAAGGATGCAGAGATCCTCGAGAGCTGGGGAGGCGTGATCGATGCTATGCCGGATACAGTGCCGGTGATATCCGAGACAGATATTCCGGGCTTCATCATCGCAACGGGTTTCTCCGGGCATGGCTTCGGGATCGGCCCCGGAGCAGGGGAGCTCATCGCGCGTATGGCGGTCGGGGATGCGCCAATTGTCGACCCTAGACCATTTCGCCTGAGCCGCTACAGTGACGGGTCCGACCCACGGCCCACCACGGGGCCCTGACGGCGCGGAGATCGCCGGCGCTATCTGACCGGATATTTTGATTACTTGCCCACCACACCGAGCAAGAAGCCAGGCCGCTGACGTACTTGCCTTTTGATTTAGGTCAGCGGCAATGGATCTTTTCAGACGCAGACGAGGTAGGTTTGTTACTTGTGGTTTTTGAGAAAACTACGGGCTCGTTCGGTCTGCGGCGCCGTAAAGAACACTTCGGGTGGCCCGCTCTCAATGATCCGCCCGTCGTCCATGTACACGATCCGATCAGCACACTGCCGCGCGAACCCAGTCTCGTGCGTGACCGTGATTGACGTCATCCCATCGGCCGTTAGATCGCGCATTATCGCCAGCACCTCGCCCACCGTCTCGGCATCCAACGCAGAGGTGGGCTCATCAAACAGCATGATGTTAGGTTGCATCATCATGGCGCGCACGATGGCGACGCGCTGCTGCTGTCCGCCGGAAAGCTGCGCCGGGTAAGCAGTTGCCTTGTGCCGCAGGCCTACCCGATCCAGCAAGACCATCGCTCGCTCGACGGCTTCGCTTTTTCCTAGAACCCCCTCGCGCACTGGGGCGAACGTCAGGTTCCCCAGCACATTGAAGTGCGGAAACAAGGAATAGTCCTGGAACACCATACCGATCGAACGGCGCACGCGCCGCCACGCGCGCTCGGGCAATCCGGCAATGTCGTTTCCCTTAAACAGGATCGATCCACTGGTTGTAGTTTCCAGTCCATTCAGGCAGCGAATGAGCGTGCTCTTGCCAGAGCCGGACGAGCCCATGATGACTACGCGCTCGTTCTCGGCCACTTCAAAGTCGATCCCTTGCAGGACGACGTGCTCGCCGTATGCCTTGTAAAGAGCGCTGACCTTAAGGATCGGATCCGTCACGCTGTCTGACTCGGCCATGGTGTCGTCAGCTCCTTCGCGTTGCAGTGCCGAGCCGGCGCTCCAGGCGCACCACTGCAGCGTTCATCGTCAGTCCGGCCAGGAAGTAGACAACCAATAGGAACCCGTAAATGCTTAGACCGGGAGAGCCCCCATGAAAATACTCCGCCCTCTCGATCACGATCTGTCCGCTCTTGAGGAGTTCTGTCACGCCCACCAAGGCACCCAGCGAAGTCGAATGCATCAGCATGTTGCACAGCCCGGCATAGGCCGGCAGCACCAGGCGCACCGCTTGGGGCAGGATCACGAAGCGTAAAGAGTCGAGTGGCGCGATGCCGAGTGATCGGGCGCTCTCCAGCTGGTGCCGCGGGACCGCATTGATTCCCCCGCGGACGACCTCCGCTCCGTTCGCGCCACCCCACAGGGTGAGGCTGACGATGGTTGCCTGTAGCGGCGTGAATTGAAGGCCAAAGGCTGGCGCGCCGAAATAGACAAAGAAAAGACTGATCACCTGTGGGACGCCGCGGATCAGCTCAACCATCCCGCGGATTACTGCCTGGATGACGCGGATGCGGACGGTCGCAAGCGTACCAAGGATCGCCGAAATGGCAATGCTCGCGGCGGTGCTGGTGATGAAAATCACTAGGGCATAGCCGCCCGCCTTCAGGAAGAAGTTTGCGTTTTCCGCGATCAAGCCGAGGTTCAAGCGCGATATCCTCGCCCGAGCCGCCACTCCACAAGACGAGCGACCGCGGCCATCACCAGGACGATGCCGAGGTAGCCGACGAGCAGTGCCAGGAAATTCTCCAGCGTGCGATAGGTAGAAGCTATGTTATCCATGGCCACGTAAGTCAGGTCGGGGACCCCGATCGCCGAGAGCAGGGCGGTATTCTTCGTGGTAGAGACGGCTGTATTCATCATCGCGGGGACAACGGTGCGAGTAGCGACGGGGACGATGATCGCACTAAACAGCAGCAGCGGATGCAGCCCGAGTGAGCGGCCGGCCTCGATGAGTCGCCGTGGTAGCCCTTCAATTGCGCCGCGCAGGTTCTCTGCCTGATAGGCGCCAGCCCAGAGCGAGAGCACGATGATCCCAGACACGCTAGCGCTGGGCCTGATGCCGATTTCCGGCAGGCCAAAGTAGAAGAAATAGATTTGAATAAGCAGTGGGGTGTTGCGGATGAATTTCACCCAGAACGCGGCAATCCGCCATAGGATAGGCGGCCGAAAGTACAGCAGAGTCGCCAGAAGATATCCGAGCAGAACCGAGACGACGATACAGGAGACCGAGTTAACGATCGTTAACTTCAGTCCGCCCAGTAAGGACGGCAGCGCGTCTCTGAGGGAGGCCCATTCAAAGTCGACACCGTTCATCAATCTACGTCTAGCGCGGCGGGAGCGGAGCGTTCTGGTCCGTCGAGCCGTCCGGCGCCATCGTGGTGTAGGCGCGAATGGCGAGTTCCCTCGAGTGACCAGAGGTGTATTTATTTATGGAACTGACAAACGTGCCGTCCGTCTTCGCCCGCGTCACCATCGTGTTGATATAGAGGCGCAGGTCATTGTCGCCTCGTCGAACGGCGGGCGCTGACCAGCCAGCCTGAAAGACAATATTGGTGACCTTCAGGCGTGGATCCTTGTCGGCGGCCGTGACCAGTGTGGGTAGATCCTGGGTAAGCCCATCGCCGCGCCCTTGGCGTAGTGCCTCGATCGCATCGTTGATGCTGTCGTATTTCACGAGGTGAATGTCGGGATACTTGGCCTGCAAGTAGGCCGACTGCCAGCTGCCCTTGTCGGTGAGGAGCGTCTTGCCCTTGAATGCATCCAGGTTGGCGTAGTGATCCTCCTTGTCGCGGACCAAGACACCGGAGGAGCCCCAATCCATCGACGTCGCAAAATCCACCGCTCGCTTCCGTTCGTCTGTAACTCCGAGCGTAGCGATGAGGAGATCCACTTTCTTGGATAGCAGCATCTGCACGCGCGAGGCCGCGGTAACGCACGTGAAGACCGCCTTGTCCGGACTTCCAAAAGTCAGCTCTGCAATGTGGCGCGCAAAATCAACGTCGATCCCCGCGGGCCGACCGTGCTCGTCGAGGAAGCCGGAGGGTGGTGCCTCGCATCGGATTCCCACCTTGAGCTCTCCCGCCTTAGCGAGCTCCGCCGGGATATTCGTCGCACGCGCCGGCTCGCCGGGAACTAGGCCGATGGCCATGACAATCAAGATGGGCAGTTGTGTCCGATACATTTCTTGCCCCTTCGTCGCTACTTTCGATTCTGTGAAACACGACGTTGGATTGTCAAACTGGAAACGTCTCGCGTAGAAGGTGGCGTTGGCGTCACGGAGTCATGCCTGAGCGGTTTTTTTTAACTAAGCCGTATCCATTTCCTGATCGGAACTGCTCTATAACTCCATTGGTTCGACCGCAACCATGCGCGCGAACTTTGGGATCAACGCGCTACTGGAGGACCTGTCCCATGCAGCTGTCTCTCAAGTCTGGCGCAGCGGCCCTGCTCGTGGTGGGCTTGCTCGCCGCCGTCACTGCACGCGCCGACAATTATCCGATAAAGTACGGACACGTGTGGAAGTCGTGGTACGCGCACTTCGACCCGGAGCAGCGCAAGGAATACATGCGATTTCTCAACAATGTGTACCGGGCCGAGCTAGAAACAGACAAGAAGAAAGGGCTGATTCTGGACTACAAGATCCTGGTATCAGAGCCGCGCTCCCCCGACGACTGGAACATCGAGATCATGCTCGAGTTCGACAGCCTCGCTACCGAGGATATTCCGCCGGCAGTTTGGGGCGCCGCGAAGAAGGAGTCGTTTGCTCATGTTAAGGGCGGCGACCCCGAAAAGCAGATCCGCGAGGCGTTGAGCATGCGGAAGGCAGTGGCCACGCGCACAGCCACGGAATACGTTTTCACGGACGAGTAATTGAGAATCGTTCCTGCAGACATATGGGAATTTACGGGAGGAGTGCTATGCAACTCTGGCCGCGCAGCGTGAAGGGGACGCTCTGGATGGCGGCTCTGTGTCTACTTGCGAGCGTCGCCGGCGCGGCGGACTATCCAGTAAAGAATGGTCCCGTTTGGAAGGGGTGGTATGCCCACGTCGATGAGACGAAATTTACCCAGTACCTGGACTTTCTCAATAGGGTGCATCGCTTGGAGCTCGAGGCCCTGAAGAAGGCAGGGCTAATCATCGGCTACCAGATTATCGTCTCAGAGGCTCGTTCGCACGATGACTGGAATTTGGGGATCATCGTCGAGTACAAGGACATGGCCGCTCTGAACCTCGATCTGGCGCGCAAGGCTCAAATAGAGAAGGAGGCGACCGCCGGAGTGCCCAACCTCGAGAAGCTGGAGGCGGAACATTTTCCGATGCGAGAGATGATCGCGTCCCGGGTGTTCCGGGAGGTCGAGTTCGCCAAATAAGCCGACCCGCAGGGGTTCCCGGCGGTCTATCACGAGCACAGTGAAAGCAGGACACATCCGCGTCTCAACCGCCGCGGAGAATCGGAGGCCTGATCCGGTGAGGACGCACGTGCAACTCGCATTGGTTATCTGCAGAGAGACTTCGGCCGAGGATGAAGGTAGCTTCTTCTGCTGCGGACCGTTGTTCTGGCGGGGGGTGGACCTAACTTGTCCGGGGCGCGGCGCCGAAGGTCAACACCGGTCCCGGTTCGCGCGGGTGTAAGTTGATCAGTCATGGAGCCTGCGGCGGCCTGTGCTCGAGAGAGGTCCACCCACCATCGAGCGCGAGGTTGATGGAAAAAGTGAGCCGTAGACTCCCGTTAATCCTTTGAACGATCCGTGACGGGACTCTTTGCAAATGACGGCCTTAGGTTCAACGGGCAGTTCGCGACCCTGGTAGACAGCGAGACCTCCGATCGCGTGACCGAGCTCCACTCAGACTTGTTTAACTTCATTTTGTTGCTGATCTATTTCCACGTGGTTGCCGTGTTCTTCTATCTCTGCGTCAAAGGCGAAAACCTCATTGGTCCCATGCTCCACGGGAAGAAGCATCGCACTCATCTCCCAAGCAACCTGACTCTTCGATTTGTTCACTCCGCGATTGCCTTTGTGCTGTTGGCGCTGTCAGCGGCGGCTGTATGGTTGATCGTAGAGAGTCCCTAGATGAGATAGCGCGGAAAGCACTCCTGGAGGAAAAGAGCCTTACGGCCCGCGGGCACTGTTAGCCCTCGCAGGGTCCGCTCTGCCCATATGAACCCTGGTGAATACCTGGTTTGGGACCGCTCGGTACGGGCCTTCCATTGGATCAATTTCGTCTGCGTGCTCCTCCTGGCGTTCGTGGGCACCGCAGTCCAGTACACGCGCGAGCTGGGCATATCACTGGAGGGCAACTTGTTGCTCAAGACGCTGCACGCAGCCATCGGCTACGTGTTCGTTCTCAATCTCAGCTGGCGAGTTCTTTGGGGGTTCGTGGGCGGCTATTACGCCCGATGGCGACAACTGCTGCCCTTTGGCGGGGGCTTCCTGAGAGAATTTTTGGGCTATACGGTCAGCGGTGAAAGACGCAACGCACCTCATTACCTCGGGCACAGCCCACTCGGGCGATTGTCAGTCACCGTGATGCTACTCGTGCTCGCGCTGCTGGGAACCTCTGGCCTGGTACTCGCCGGAACGGATCTCTACCTGCCGCCTTTCGGGCGCGCGGTTGCAGCGCGCATAGCAGCTCCAGGAATCGATCCCGCCGATGTGAAGCCGCATGTTCCGGACGCCATGGGTGCGACTGAGCACGTGGCCATGATGGCGACGGTAGATCGCCAAAGCTACGCCAGAATGGTCGCCGACATACGCCGCCCGTTTGTGCGCGTCCATCAATGGTCCTACTACATCCTGCTGCTTTTGGTGACACTGCATATCTCCGCGGTCGTCAAAGCAGAGATCGGCGGCGACACGATCATCTCGGCGATGTTCAGCGGACGGAAGTCGCCTCGGGGTTGGATTATCGACTTTCCGGAGCCAAGCGCTGCGCGCGATCCATCTGAGAGGCCGGACCCCGGCATCGCGAGACCGGAAGACACAGGGAAGATCAGCGGGTGATGATTCGGAAAGCGGATTTGCCCCTGAGTGGCAGCTTCTGCTTGTATGGGCGAAGTGCGACTGCGCAATGACGGACTCACTGTGGTCCTTTTCGAGAAGCGCATATGTGGCGCGCCGCCCTAAAGACTGAGACCTACGAGACGAGCAAACATTAGGAGGCAGGCGATGCAGCACGGGAAATGCATGTGGCTCTTGGTCGCAGCGGTGAGTTGTTCGGAACGTTCGGACTTGCCGAACCCGCGGTGCCTGCTGAGACTCTAGCGCACCCCCTGCGGTGCCTGAGACTGGTCCTTGATGACCACCCCTTCTTTCATTACGAACGTCTAACGTTCTACACGCCGCGAAGCCGGAATCTATCCCTTGGTAGAACGCGCTGCGGCACCTTAAGTGCCTCGGAGGACTTCTCAGCGGGCCGCGCTATCGCCGACGCGGCCTGCAGCTCTGCCGCAGCATGTATTCGCAGGTGCTCGCGGAATGCTGCCCCCAGTTGACTCAACGGGCGCGAGCGAGCGGTTAACAGGTGGATCTGGAAACACAACTTAGGCCGGAACGGCCTGATTTCGAATGGGAGGTGTGAGAATTCGGCAGCACTGAAGGCGTCAACCAGGGATACTCCCGCGCCTGCGGCAACGAAGCCGCAGGTCGCCGACGACAGTACGGTCTCGAACCCGGCGCGGATTTCCACGTCGCGAGCCTTGAACAAACCTTCGATCCTCTGTCGCGCACCGTCGACTCCGCCCGTCATGACGAAGAATTCCCCACCGAAATCCTCGGGTGTGATGACATCTTTCGCAGTGAGCCGATGGCCTTTCGGAAGGATGCAGACGGCTTCCAGCTGGGCCAACACTTCCGCACTCAGGCGCGGGTCGTCCGCGATCATGCCCAGGCCGATCTCGACCTCACCGTTGATGACCCGGTCCTGAATTCTGCCGGAGCTGCGGGTATGCAGCACCATGTTGACCAGGTCTCTTCCCTGGGCAAACTGCCAGCATTGCCTGGGCAGCCATGTCGTTGAGAGTAGAGGCAAGGCGCCGACAACCAGCTGTCCTCTGTTGAGGTTCTTGATTTCCAGTGCAATCGTGCTGAGGTCATCGAGCGCATCGAACGTCCGACGCACGTGCCGGTAGAAGATCTGGGCCTCCGGGGTTGGCCTGAGGCGGCCCTTGGTCCGCACGAACAGAGCGAAGCCGACATCGCGCTGCAACTGAGCCAGCAGCTTGGTGACAGCGGGCTGCGTGACGAAAAGCTCGCTGGCTGCGGCAGTGACCGAACCGCACTCCATCACCGCTCTGAAGGCTTCGATCCACTTGGTTTTTATGCTGGGATCGCGGCGCATATCAGCCATCCGGTTTCGGAGCCTTGCACGTGAATTTAGGGATTGCTCCACCCAGAGGGACGAAGCGGCAAGGAGCGTGCGTAGGGAGCACGAGCAGTTTGGGGAGTGGCTGCCCTGCGGCCCGCACTGCTGCAAGCTTATCCATAGCGGATGAGCATCATGAAGCCGCGATCCATGTGGCTCTGCTGATGACAGTGAAAGAGTGTCGCCCCAGGATGGTTGGCGGTGAACTCGACTTCGGTCACAGTCTGCGCATCGACGAGCACGACGTCTTTGACGACCCCTTGGATGCCTTCCGGCACACTTCGTGCGCCGTCGAGCGGCTTGCCTAGCGTGCGGAGCTCGAAGCTATGGCGATGCAGATGCAGCGGATGGTCGTCGGCACTCTTATTGATGAACTGCAGACGATAGCGGCGCCCCTCGATCAGCGGGGCGATTCCCGCGTCCGGGTACGCCTTATCATTGATTGTCCAGCTCTCCATCGCACCATGGCCGCGGAACTTAGATTGGAAGACGAGCGGGACCAGAATCGGAGGCTGAGTCGACTCTACGGTGGTCGCAGTCGCGAATTGCTGATAGTTCCACGAGAGGTCCGGCTGCTGCTGCCAGCGCGGCACGCCAGCCTGTCCCGCGTACTCGACGATCATTGCCATTCCGCGGGCCTGCGCGTGCCGGCGGACCTCGCCGAGGACCCACACACCCGGGTTATTCATGTCGACGATTGCGCAGACGCGCTCCGCCGGCGCGAGGCGCAGCATCGGCACAGTGCGCGGGTTCGGCACGGGATTGCCGTCGAGTGCCACCACGTTAAACTCGTGGCCGGAGAGCGCAATCCAGTGCACCTCGGAGGGACTCGAGTTGAGGACGTGCAGCAGGAGACGCTGGCCCTGCCTGACGTGGAGAGGTTCACCCGCTCCCATGATCTTCCCATTGATGGTCGAGACGGAGTACGCAGGGTTCATCGCTCCATCCTCGCTCGCGGTGAGGCGTGCTTCCCAGTCCTGGAGCGCGAGGAAGGACTCCTGATCGTAGTCTCCGCGCTCGTCGGGCGCCTCGATCATGACCATGCCGTGCTGACCACTGTACAGTCCCCGCGTCAGGTCACCCATCGCCATGGCGTGCGAGTGATACCAGCGGAAGCCAGCGGGCCGCGGTGTCAGGGTGTAGCGCGCGCTCGAGCCCGGCTCGATGGTGGGCGTACCTTCCTCGATGGCACCGTCGATCGCCGGAGGCAGGAAGAGCCCGTGCCAATGCAGCACCTCCGGTCGGTCGGTACGGTTGGTGATCTCGACGGTGACCGGTCGGCCTTCTCTAAGACGAAGGAATGGACCGGGAGCCAGTCCGTTATAGGCTGTAGTTCTGACTTCCCGGTGCGGCGCGACCTCGATGACCAGCGGGGTAATGTCGAGCCTAATGTCCGGCGGAGAGAGGTCCGCAGCAAGAGCTGGGAAGGACGCGGACGCAGCGGCTGCGCCGGATAGTCTCAGAGCCTCGCGCCGCGACAGCATCATGCGAAGCCTAGCCCAACAACGCTTTGACGCGTCTGCCTGCCTCGAGACCCTGTTCGATGGCTCCGTCGATGAAGCCACGCCATCCATTTGCCCAGTCCGCGCTGGCGAAGATGAGCTTTCCACGCGGCTCCTGCAGGTCCCGCAGGTATTTCGACCACATCCCCGGCCGCAGAGTGCACCACGTGCCCTTGGAGTAGGGATCAAGAGTCCACTCATAACCGAATGCCTGGCTAACTTTCGCGTTCGGGATGAATAGCCGCACGGCATGCTGGACCGACTGTGTGTCATTGACATCCAGGAGTTCCGGATTCGGGCCATAGCCAATCAGGTGAGTGTGACCGTTGGCGATTGCATCAGTGAACAGGAAATTGAGCGGGTTATGGCTGGGGGCTGCACAGTTAAGGTTGCCGTAGTCCCCCTCGAGAATCACATGCAACATCGTTCCGAAGCCCGCGTGCGTCTCCCTCGACGCCGCCAACTTGCCTTCCTTAAGCGACGGGTGCCAGTCAATGTCCTTGAGTACATTCAGAGGGATCGTCGACACGACCGCGGACGCGCGAAACTTCTCTCCGGAGGTTGTTATCACAGTGATGGAGCTCTCCTCCTGCAGGACACCGCTCACCGGTGTACCAAGACGCAGCTCAGGCCCGCCCTCGGCCATCAATGCGTTGATCAGCGATTTCGTGCCATCCTTCAACTGAAAGCGCAATTGAGAATCAGACATGTCCATTAAGTTGTGACCCGCCAAGGCATACCAACGCAGCGTCTCGATCCATGCGAGATTGTCGGCATAGGCGCCGCCATCATTCGCAAAGTAGGCGTCGAGCATGTCTCGATGCAGGTCGCTGATTCCTCTTAAGGATGCCACGCGTTCCGCGCTGGAGATTCCGTCGAACTTCCGGTATTCATCGGAGCCGAATGGATTGTGTGGCAACGGAACAATCCCGCGCGAGTCTCCCATATAGGCGATCATGGCTTGTTCGAAGCGCGGAGCCTCCCTTGAGTTGGACAATGTGACGACCTCGCCGTTACTCCTGCGGAAGATCAGCTTGTCAGCGAGCGCCCCCATCGTCTCCCGCAGCCCCAATCCGCTCCGCTTTATTTCCGACCACACGTACGGTTGTGACCAATGTACGTACGTGCCTCCCATTTCTGCCCGCTCGCCGTTGAGATCCGCGGTGAACGTCCGACCCCCTAGCCGATTGCGGGCTTCGAGTAATAGTGTGCGATAACCCGCCCTCCGGCATTCTCGCGCGGCCGTGACTCCGCAGAACCCGCCGCCAATGATAATCACGTCGTAGCAGCCCGAAGGTGAGGGGGCCGGTGCCTCTGCGGCCAGACTTCCGAGTGGAGCGATCGTCGCTGCGCTCGCGGCGACGCCGGCGGTGGCGACGAACCGCCTTCTTGTCAATGGCTCACTCAGCGTTTCGGTTAACGACCGCTTTTCCATCGAAGTGGTCCCTTTTCAAGATGGCACGTTCCAAGCCCTAGGGCCGTGTCCTCTGCGGCGTGCGTGCATTACTTGCCTAAGAGGTAGCAGATTACGGCAGCACGATCGGCCGTGTTTCGTATTCCGCCGAACGCCATAACGTTACCCGGCAAGAACGCTTGGGGTTTGCCGAGGAACGAATCCAACGTCGCCTCGTTCCAGTAGATCCTGCTCTCTCGCAAGGCAGACGAGAAGTTGAATCCCTTAACAGTTCCGGCACGTCTTCCGCTCAAGGCATACAGAGTCGGCCCCACCATGTATCTCTCCGGCTCTAGAGAATGGCAGACGCTGCATTTCGCAAACACCTGCTCTCCGCGTGCGCTGTTACAATCGGAGGCCAGAGCACTCGGAATCGCGGTCGTGAGCGAAGCGCCGAGTACGATCTGAAACGCCACCATTGCGCCGCGAATGGACCACCAGCGCTTCGGAGTAACAGTCAGTCGCCTCGCACTACACTTTCGCCTCACTTTAAGTGACTGCCGCATTGGGTAACTCTGACTCTACACACGAGAGCCGGAAGTTAGTCTCGAGAACGCGCGTTCACTTCGGTACTAGGTTCACTTGCAGATTCGGGCGGTCAATCTGAAGTGCGTGACTCTTTCCGACCACCTGCTGGGCGAGGAGCGTAAACCGGTGCCGGCCAATCACTGCCGGAAATAGATAGGAGCCGCTTACATCATATTTGCCGCCTGGCGGCACTGGTTCCGAACCGAGGCCAAGCTGCTTTATGGGTTGCGGTTTATTGTCGTCCATCTGGAGGAACAGCTGGACAGTACACGGGCATCCAGGATCCTTCTCTCCTGCCTGTGCGTAGGCGGAGAATTCGACGCGGACGTCTGATGTAGTGGCGATGTCGCGCGTTACACTTTCGATCGGAGTGACTGCCTTTTCCTCTATGTCGATCCAATGATCCATATTTGGCATGTCGCAGGACTTAGCTTGCGAGGCGGCAGGGGCGGCGGAGGAAGACCCAAATACGATTGCCTGGAGGTTCGGATAATCGATCTTCAGTTGTCGGCTTGTGCCATCGAGCTGCTGAACGATCAGCCGAAATCTATGGCTTCCAGCATCGGTTAAGAATACGTACGAGCCGGTTAACTCCTGCCGGTCATGCTCATACTTGCCCACTTGCGTCACAAATGGGGAGCCAATGTTGATTCTCTTAACAGGTATCGGTTTCTCATTGTCTTCCTGAAGAAATGCCCGGAGAGTACAAGGACAGCCATCATCTTGTTCCCCAGACTCCGCTTCCGCTGAGAACTGAACCAGCACGCTCGAGGGAGCGGCAACGTCAAGAGAGACAGTTGCAATCAACAGAGGCCCCTTCTGCGGGACGTTGAACCAGTGCAGAAAGGGGCCGTTGCAAAACGCGATGGAGTCCGCGCTCGCGGAGAGAGCGAAACCCAAGGCGGAGACGCCCAAAACAAGAAGTCCGTAGATTGCATGCGGCCCGCGGGCGAACCCTCGACGACCATCGTGTGTATGTATCATGGTATTTCGTCCCGTCATACGATTTCGCTACTGCGTTACTACCGCAGCATGGGCTCAACCACGTCGTCTCTCTTCATCAGTGCATGCGAGATCGCCGCTGAGACGTGCGGTCCAACAGGCGTGAAGAAAAGAGGCCTCGCCCATAAGCTAAGAAATTCGAATCCGACACCGAACGCGTCGGAACGTGAAATGCATGGGTGCCGAGGGCGATGCCAGTTTCTGAGAATCTGAAGGTATAACAAGTCGTCCTTTTCTCAGTAGAGCGCTTGAGGGGCGGGAATGGATACGGTCTTGGAAGGGTTCTTTAGAGTGACTGGCGCTACCGCAGCTGGAAACCGGTCCGTTCGAGAGCGCTCCGCACGGCAGCGCGAGCTGGGAGATGACCAGGAGTACTCCCCGGTCCGCTGACTCTGGGAGCCGCACGACTCCATCAAGCGTGCGTATCAAGATGGACCCAGGGCACGGTCCCGGTCTGGGGCAATCTCTCCGCTCTCTACCGGATGTCTGGGCGACGCCATGGACCTCTACTTTGCGAGGCGCTCAAGCAGCCGTGAATCCCAAGCGCCGCGGGGCCCCTCGATCGTCCTTCCGCCCCGTACAATGCATCTCTTTCGAGCCTTCGCTCGAGACGATCAGTCGCTCCAGCCTCCATGTCGATCTCATGATCGGCCCCGATAGGCGCGTAAAAAGTTGATATTGTTGAATATAATCTCCGGCAAAAAAGCCCTCGAAAACCGTAGCCATTCCCATCCGAAAAGCGCTCTACTGTCAGCAGAGTGTGTCAAGAAGGGCGACGTTTGCCTAAAGAAGCCCAGGGAAATTTCGTCGCCGCGATTGCCAACCGATATGGCGTGCGGCTGCGGCGGTTCTTCGCAGTCAGACTGCGCAATGAAGCCGACGCCGCGGACCTCGCTCAAGAGGTGTTCCTGCGCCTGATGCGGATGGAGCATCACGAGACAATTCGCTGCCCCGAGGCCTACCTCTTTACGGTTGCCAGCCATGTTCTGCACCAGCACGCGGTCCTCCGGGCCGCCATGCCTCCCTCGGTGGATATTTCCGAGGTGTTCGCGGAGTTCCAGCTGAGCTCAAGTGATGATCCGGCCGCCAGGGCAGAGGGACAACAGAGACTCAACGAAGTCCAGCATGCGCTCGAGCGAATGCCCGCGAAGGACTCCGCGACGCTGCTCCTGCATCGCTTCGCTGGTCTCTCAATCGAGGAGATAGGGCGGGAGCTAGGAGTTTCGCGCCCTGCGGCCAAGAAATACCTGGCTCGGGCATTGACGCAGTGTCGTAACGCCCTCGAGGAAAGGGATTCAGGAAGGACCGAGCCGACCAGGGAGGCGATGGCCGTGAGAGTCGCGCGATGAAACCCAAATCTGCACTTCCATTGAACCGCCAGATCCTGAATGAGGCTTCCGCCTGGTTTGTGGACTTTCGGGTAGGGGATGTGGACGCTGCCGCGCGCGCAGGGTTCGATGCCTGGCTGCGTGCATCCCCCGAGCACATCCGAGCGTACATGGAGATCGCGAGGACTTATGCCGAGCTCCAGTCGCTCAGGGATCACCGAATCGACGTCGGCGCGCTTGTTGCTTCCGCCCGTGCGGAGGGTAATGTCGTACCTCACGAATTCGGCGTATCAAATTCCGAGCGCTCGCTGTCTCGGTCGCGCTGGCTTCAGCCTCGAGCGCTCGCCGCCTGCATTGCCGTTGCTGCTCTGACTAGTGCTATTGGCGGCTGGTTCTGGCTGCAGCCTTATCCGGTCACCTATTCAACCGAAATCGGGGAAAACCGCTCAATCAGCCTCGCCGATGGCTCGAGGATCGATTTAAACGCGCGCTCCCGGATCGAGATTCGATTCTCCAAGGGCGAGCGCGACGTGGATCTGCTTGAGGGGCAGGCGCTCTTTGAGGTCGCGAAAGATCCGACCCGGCCGTTCATCGTCCGAAGTGATGGAGCGATCGTGCGAGCGGTTGGCACAGCGTTCGACGTGAACCGCAGCCCAAGCGGCACGACCGTTACGGTGGTGGAGGGGCGCGTGTCGGTCGATCACCAGGATTCGCCTGCTGCGTTCTTTTCGCCGACTGGCGAAAGCTCAGGTATTACGAAGGCGAACAAAGAGCCAGGTAAGCCCGGTGCGACCTACGTGTCGGCCGGCGAGCAGGTGACCGTAGTGGCGGGGGTCGTCACTCCGCCCAAGCATGCTGATGTCGGGGCCGCGACTGCCTGGACGGAGCATCGTCTCATCTTCGAAGCCACGCCGCTCAACGAGGTTGTCGATGACTTCAATCGCTACAATTCACGTCCCCTCATCATCGACGATGGCGTACTCAACGATTTCCATGTAAGCGGCGTATATAACTCTACCGACCCCACCTCGCTTATCCGCTTCCTGCGGGAGCAGAGCGGAATCCAGGTCATTGAGACGGGCGGTGCTGTCCACATCGCCCATAGATAGGGGATGAGTCGGTGTCATCGCCGTTGCCGACTCTTGTTCGAGCGCTGAGTTTTTTTGACCCAATCGTATCCATTTCGTAATCGCAACCGCTCTATAACCCCCGTGCCGCTGCTACCCAAATGGAGCGCGGTGTCAAAAGACCTCATGCGAGGCTGGGGGAGGATGGTGATGCGGGTTGCAGTATTGATGGCAGCGGTCTGCGTATCGATGGTCGGTCTTGCAGCGGCGGACGAAGCGAAGGCAGCCATTCGCAAGGACGTCAATATTCCGGCTGAGGGCATGGGGCCCGCCCTGCAGACATTCGCCAAGACTTTCAACTTTCAGGTGTTGTATCACACCGAAGTTGTGGGTCAGCTGAACACTCAGGGCGCGATCGGGACGTTAAGTGCCGATGAGGCGTTAAAGCAGCTACTGAAGGGAACAGGGCTGACGTATGAGCACCTGGATCAAAAGACGATCACCATTATCTCGACATCCCAGATAGCTCCAGACGGTGCGCCACCCATTTCGAGCAGCGATCCCGGGGGTTCAACGCCAGACGACGTCCATAAGGAGGGGAAGGGGAGCTCTTCCGGCAGTTTTTTAGTGGCGCAAATGGATCAGGGACAAACTTCTGGGCCTGGTCCCGTAGCAGATCAGTCTTCGGGGCAGATTTCTGCACAGGGTCGCGTAGAGCAGCTTGCGGAGGTGACGGTGACAGGGCGACGGCCGCTAATTGAGACTAACGTAACCCTTGGTGCATTCGGTAACAGGGATGCGTTGGACATTCCCCTTTCCATCGAGTCACTGCCATCGACGCTAATTCAGAACACTTTTTCACGCAACCTGGTGGACATCACGGCATACGACCCAGCTGTCCAGGATGATCGTATCAACAGTGATTACTCTAATCTTGGTATACGCGGGTTCGCAACCGACTGGACTAACACGGTCCGTCGGAATGGTCTTAACTTGGCGCCATACCAAGATGTACCGATGGAAGGTGTGGAGGCCATTACAGTCCTGAAGGGGCCGTCAGGATTTTTGTATGGATTCAACGCTCCGGGCGGCACGATCAATTTCGTTACCAAAGAGCCTACGCGAGATCCATTTACCGAAGTAACGTTACAGGCTCAGAGCTATGCCGGGTGGTATGCGAATGTGGAAAACAGCAATACCCTCGGTGCGTCCAAGGATCTTGGCTACCGCATTAATGTTGGTCACGAGCAAGTTGGTAATGATTACGACCACAATGGAGATTTCAATCGAACCTACTTCACGGGCAGCATGGCATGGAAAGTGAGTGAGAAGCTTGTTGTGCGGCTCAATGGCGATTACCAGAAGAAAGAGAACGCCGCGCAGCCGGTGATCAACGTATTGAATAACCTGCTCCCGCCGTACTATGACCCCAGGACGCTGCTGGGGCAGCCGTGGCTTCAATACGAGACGGATACTTACAACGTAGGTGCAAGGCTCGACTACCAGTTTGGCCCGCACTGGTCGGCCACCGCAGAGATGGCCTATTCCTCTAACACTCGCTATGCGGCTTTTCCTCGAATCGGCGCAGTGATGCCTAACGGGAACATCGTTGCCGGAACGGGTACCTTCATCAATATTGATCCGGATCAAACCTATAGGGTCGGCTCAGGGCAGGTCTTCGTCACAGGAGATTTCGATACGGGCAGTGTCAAAAATGAGCTGGTGACCGGCTTCTCGTGGGAATCCTGGAAAGCTCGGGAGTTAGGCTACATTGTCTTGCCAATCTCGGTCGGCAATATATTCAATCCGGTTTACACGCCAGAACCAACGTTGCCGCCGGCGCCCGAGAGAGATCATAACGATGTAATTCAATCGTCACCCTTCGTAAGCGACCTCGTGACCTTCAGCGAGCGCTGGCAAGCGTTACTGGGCGCACGCTATATACACTTCGATAATTCGCTGAGTCTCCCAGGGCCAGCACCGGCAACCACTTACGTTCGCGACGAGGTGGTGCCGAATGTTGGACTGATGTACCGGCCGACGCCGAACATCATGACCTATGCTGACTATACGCAAGGGCTGCAGCAAAGCGCTATAGCGCCTTTGTATGCGGTAAATGGTGGAATCGCGCTAGCGCCGATACCCAGTACTCAATACGAGGTAGGCGCGAAGGCAGCGATCGGAAAGATTAATACCAGCGTGGCGATATTCCAGATTAGCAAGGCCTTGGAGTACGTGAATAGCTCGAATGTGTTTGTACAAGAGGGCAGCCAGCGACACCGCGGAGTGGAACTGAGTGTAAATGGGCAGCTCTCTGATAACCTTAGCTTGCTCTTCGGAGTTTCGCGGCTCTTCACCACACAGATTAATAGTGGACAGGCCACGGTCAATGGCAAGCGCACACCGAATGCGCCGGACTGGCAAGGGGTCACGCGTCTTGAATACCGTGTGCCTCACGCGAATGGCCTGTTCGTAGATGGGACACTCAGGTATGTGGGTGACCGCGCTGTCGATCCCGTGAACTTGGTGATAGCTCCTGGGTTCACAACGCTGGACCTGGGGGCACGGTACGTCTGCGTCGTCTTTCATCACAACATGATCTTCCGTGCGACGCTGAAGAACGTGACGGACAAGATTTACTGGGCCTCCGCTGATAGCACGGGCGTGTTTCCGGGAGAGCCGCGCACTGCGTATGTCCAGGCGCAGTTGGAATTTTAAGCGCCGAATGTCGATTGCAGGAAAATTGCGCAATGACGTGGGCCACCCCGCGGAGGCTTGCTCACCGTGCGCAGATCCTACACCTGGCAGACGTGATCGCCTTGAGACGACGGAGCCAGTGACACGCGGCACCCACCGAGGCGCGTTGACGACGATGAGACGATCATGAACAGGAGGGGCTCCATGACCCGCGATGCTGCGAGACTTTGTGGTTTCCTCGTCGCGGTAGTGCTGGTCCCAACAGCGCATGCCCAGCTGGCGTGCACCTTTACGGGGTACAAGCCGACGGTAGGGCTCACTGCAGCCGTGGAGGATGAGTCGCTGGCAGTTCAGTGGGAGGGGGAGCCGGGCGAGCAGATTCGCATGCGGCTCGGCATTCAAGAAGGCACGCCCACTGTCATTGAGCTGGCCATCAGCGCGAAGGGCGGATCCTGGGCCACGCTACTCAGGAATGCGAAGCCAGTTTTTCGGGTGGTGACCGGATATCGGCGTCTGGATCAAGAGGCGTATCCGGCGCTTAAGGTGAGCGTGGGGACAGTCACGCAGGCGGTTCTTGACCGTTACAAGTGGTTTGCATTCTGGGACGCGCCTTTGCACGTGCCAGGAGCCGAGCCCGGCCCTGAGCACGCCGCGCCGCCTCCAGAGGGAATTCCTGGCACAAATCAGCCCCGCCTACCGCGAAGCCCCGAAGAGATCAAGCGCGCCTCGGCGATCTACACGGCAAAAGACTGCGACGTCAACACAAACGGGAATCGCCTAGAGATATCGTTCCCCGGAGTCGAACTAGGACTGTTTGCTGGGCGGCTGCAGTTCACTGTCTACAAGGGCACAAGTCTAGTCCGGTTAGAGGTGATCGCAAGAACGTCCGCGGAGTCAGTTGCGTACAAATATGATGCGGGCCTCCAGGGGCTAACGGCGCAGCCGGGCGCAGAAATAGTGTGGCGAGATATCACAAACATGCGACAGTCGTACGAATTCGCTGACGACTCAAATGCATCCGATGTGAATGAGTCCCCTGCAGTAGTGAGAGCCGCGAATCGCCTAATCGCAGCTCAGGTACACGGGGGAGCAATTTCAGCTTTTCCGCCCCCGCATAACTTCTTCTGGACGCGCGAGCTCTCCGTCAACCTGGGATACAACTGGTATCGCAAGGACAGCTCTCAGACGTTCTCATTCGGCATCAGGCAGTCAGAAAGCGAGGCCGAGCAGGCGTGGGCGGGGCGCGGCGCAGGCGATTTTAGCCAAAATTTTGCCTTATACAATGCGCGCCCGGGGACATGGCAGCACATGCCCGTGTTCTTCGTCGTCGGCAGCGGCACGGCAGATACGGTCATGAACTCGACTCTGCGCTACACGCGGAACGATCATTACAAGGCAATTCCTGGCTACTGGATCATGTCTACGCACTACCACAACCACCCCGTGAGTCGGTTGTTGGGAGGCGGTAGTCTTGATAACGAACTTCCAGACTATGAGCTTGCCCGAGCCACGGGAATCAATATTTTTGGTGAAATTGGCGAGACCTATTACGCACGTAAAGCTCTGACCAAGGATACCGTCACAGACTCAGAAGTTAAGGAATTTAGCGAGGCCGTGGAGACGGGGCGTGTTCTGCCTGAGCCCTTGATTAGGAAGTTCCAGGCAATCCGCTTGAAGGGACAGGAGCTTTACTACAAGGTGGCTCGCCTTCACTCGCGCAAGGACTTCTTGGTTATGCCGAATGAGGAGATCTACACCGACGTCCGGTTTGGAGGACTCGGGGGACACAACGACGTATTGGTATCGCACCCAGTGTTCTGGACCAACGGAGAAGAACACGTCACTGGGCAGGCGCTTGTGGAGAATGACACTCACTACGGTAAGGTCTATCACATTGGTACTCCCAGGGACCTGATGGAAATGGTTCACCGTGAACAGATGTTGATCTTCATGCCGCATCCAGACACGAAGAATTCGGCAGGCTATCCGGCCGCATTCAAGGACAGTTTTTTCTTTCGAGACCCCCAATATAGAGGCATAGGATTTCGTTGGGGGATGGGGGTCGATCGCTCGGAGTCGCGCTTAAGTGACTATCGGTGCATGCCGCTGTTCGATGAGATGAACAACTGGGTTGCCAACCTCACGACTCCGCCCAAGTACATGCACGCCATCACCGAAACCTACGAAATTGGGCCGGGAGATGATTTCTACGCAAATAATCCGGTCAGTTACGTCAAAGTCCACGGGAAGCCTCACCTCGATGACTGGCGTCCAATCACCGATGCGATGATGAGCGGTGATTTTTTTGTGACATCGGGAGAAGTGCTGATTCCCTCGTATCGAGTGGAGGGAACGGGGTCCCATCGCACAATCGTCGCCGAAGTGGAATGGACGTTCCCATTAGACTACTTGGAGGTTGTGTGGGGGGACGGCGACCACACTGATCGACAGATCTTTTCGGGCACGAGTCTCGCAGCTTTCGGAAAAAAGACGTTCCGTTTACCGTTTGATGCAGCAGGGAAGAAATGGGTGCGTTTCGCGGTGTGGGACGCTGCAGGGAACGGTGCGTTTGTACAACCCATTCACCTAACGGCTGGCGAGCCGGCTTCTTGATGCAGCGGCGGCGCCTCGAGGCGTGTTTGCCGCATTCTGGGGTAACGACAGAACCCGTCTGCGCAGCCGACGACGAACCAAACTGCCGCGAGTCCTCCCGGTTTGCTCGACTGGCGCCTGCGGCTCGAGCCAACGGCGGTCGTGATTACACCCTTCCAGGCTGTAAAGACGCGGACCGCCCATGGATGAGTGGCTACTACGCGGCTCCCTTAAGTTTAAGAGCCAGGTCTTAGCACGGACTCGGTCGGTATTTAGCTCGCGGAATCCGCGCCAGCCCGCTGTGGAAACAGCGTGAGGATCATGCGCTTAAGTCCTTTCCGCTCGCTATATCTCCAAGTCCTGGTCGCGATCGTGGCGGGTGTAGTGCTCGGGTACGTCTACCCTGCCGCGGGCGAGGCAATGAAGCCCTTGGGCGATGCCTTCATCAAGTCAGTAAAGGCGTTCATTGCACCTATCGTTTTCTGCACGGTCGTGCTGGGTATTGCAGGCATGGAGGACCTGAAGAAGGTTGGCAAAACCGGTGGGCTTGCCCTGCTTTACTTTGAAGCGGTAAGCACTATCGCCCTCATCGTGGGCCTGGTGGTGGTCAACACGGTACGGCCGGGTGCGGGGATGAACGTAGATTTGACATCCCTCGATACGAAGGCGGTTGCGCAATATGGCAGCGCGGGCGGAAAGCAGAATGTAACGGGCTTCCTGCTGAACATCGTCCCCGATACCGTCTTCGGTGCTTTCACACGTGGCGACGTCCTTCAGGTGCTACTCATCGCAGTGCTGAGTGGGTTTGCCCTGCATGCCATCGGGCGCGAGGGAACGCTTTTTCGTGTGATTGAGCAGACATCACAACTGCTATTCCGCATCATTGGTTTCGTCATGCGCTTCGCACCCATCGGCGCATTCGGTGCGATGGCATTCACGGTCGGGAAGTATGGCGTGGACTCCCTCGCTTCACTCGGTAAGCTCATGGTGTCTTTCTACGCAACCTGCTTAATTTTCGTTTTCCTGGTGTTGGGATCAATCGCGCGCCTGCACGGATTTCGCATCACGCGCCTTATTCGCTATCTCAAGGAGGAATTGTTTATTGTGCTCGGGACGTCTTCATCCGAGGCGGTGCTGCCGCGCTTGCTTGGGAAGATGGAGAGACTGGGTGTGCATAGATCCGTGGTGGGGCTCGTGATCCCGACGGGCTACTCCTTCAATCTGGATGGCACTTCGATATATCTGACGATGGCGGCCTTGTTCGTCGCTCAAGCAACCAACACGCATCTGGGCATCGTCGATCAGATTGTGTTACTTCAGGTATTGTTGCTCACATCGAAAGGAGCCGCGGGGGTTACGGGAAGCGGGTTCATTGTGCTCGCTGCGACTCTTGCAGCTGTGGGCCATGTTCCGGTGTCCGGTCTTGCGCTGATTCTCGGTATAGACCGGTTCATGTCCGAAGCGCGCGCGCTGACCAATCTCATTGGCAACAGCGTTGCGACGCTCGTGGTGGGCAAATGGTGTGATCAGGTGGATAGTCAGCGGCTGCGGGAGGAGCTCTGACGCATGCCACGTTCGTCCGAGGAATCGATTCACGGATCGCCTGATGCGTTCGTTCTGGAAAACGCGACTCAGGAGAGGGCGGGCCGGCAGGTGCTGGCCGGGGTGAACATTGCGCTGCCGAAAGGCGGGTTCTCGGCGCTAATCGGCCCGAGTGGCGCGGGCAAGACATCGATTCTGCGATTGTTGAACCGATTAGATGATCCGACCTCGGGCGTGGTGCGCTATCTCGGGCAGCCAATCGTCAACTTTCCGGTCCGCGCGCTGCGTCAGCAGGTCGGCTTCGTATTTCAAACCCCGACGATGTTCCCTGGAACCGTGGCGAGTAATTTGGCGACCGTGTCCATGCTAGCCGGCAAAGCAATGGCTGCCTACCCGTCCAGTGCCGAGGTTCTGCGCCTGGTGGAGCTTGGCGCAGATGTTCAGGACCGTATGGCAGCGGATCTTTCCGGCGGGGAGAAGCAGCGTGTCGCCCTGGCGCGCGCGTTGATCGCTCGACCGCAAGTCCTGCTGCTGGACGAGCCTACCGCTGCACTCGATCCGGAAGTCGCCGAGCGCTTGATGCATACCTTGCGGCGACTTCGTGAAACCACTCACCTTACGATCGTGATGATCACGCATCGCCTGAGCGAAGCGCGCGTTGCCAGCACGTATACGGTGATGTTGGAGGGCGGTCGCGTGGTAGAGGCCGGACCGTCGGCGCGAATTTTCAGCGCCCCGATGTACGCGCGGACACGTGAATTCATCAGTGCGGCGCAGAGAGCGCCATGACTAACCCGACGGTTGAGATTGGTTGGATCAAGCTTGCGCTGGCGTCTGCGTTGATCCTAGTCGCGATTGCGTTGTCTGCGTGGCAACGTTTAGGGCTTGCCAAGAGCCTGGCGATTGGTGGTATTCGCGCGGTGATTCAACTAACCCTGATCGGGCATGTGCTGGTGTGGGTTTTCGATACCAACCGATGGTATTGCGTACTGGCCGTGCTGCTGCTGATGGTGTTGACCGCCACGCTCGCTGCGACGCCCCGACTTGGTGGCGCCTCGGCGCAACCGCGATTGTGGCCGATCTGCTTTGTATCGATCCTGATTGGCTCAAGTCTGTCGCTTGCCTATGTTGGCGTGGTAGTGGTCGATGTCACACCTTGGTATAACCCGCGTTACTTGATACCGCTGTTCGGGATGATCCTCGGTAACGCAATGAACGGTGCGGCGTTGGCGGCGGAGCGACTGCAGTCGGAGATAGAGACCGGACGTGCCCTGATAGAGGCTTACCTTGCCCTCGGTGCTTCGGCGCAGCAAGCGTCCGCCGCCCCAGCGCAACGAGCTATCGTTGCGGCGATGATTCCAACGATCAACGCGCTGGCGGTCGTGGGCTTGGTATCGCTGCCGGGTACTATGACGGGACAAATCCTTGCCGGTTCGAGCCCCACTCTTGCTGTGCGCTACCAACTTGTAGTGGTGTTTATGATTGCTGCTGCAACGGCGCTCACGGCCGCGGGCGTCGTCCTGTGGTATCGGAGAACCTTCTTCACGTCCGCGGCTCAACTAGTGCCACGCGTGTCCGTCTGAGTTGTTCCCGGGTATGAGTTGAGGAGACCGCGGGCGTGGCGACGTCCGCCCGCTTGTGAGTAGCGCCAGGGTTTAGAGTCTGCTGGGCGGGTGACGCTGCCCCATTTCCTGGACAGTTCGGCGATAGAGATTCGCTGCGCGCGACCAGCTGTTAGTCGGTCATTCGGCCGTGTTGGTGAATAAGTGTTTGGTTAGAGGAGTTACTTGCAAACGACGGTGAACGGCGACAGATGCTCCGCACCGTGTCCGGTTGTGACGTATCTCGCGTCGAGGGAAACAACCAAAAAACCACCAACCCGCGCCAACCGAGGCCAAATCAGGGCAGCCCGCCAACAACCCGTTTTCAATGAAATCGCGGAGTTAGGTTTTCTTGGGTTTTGGTGGGTAAGTCTCTGATTCTGCTGAAAATCCGCGTGTCGGTGCGCGTCCGCCGCGGGAGCGATGGCCGTACCGTTCATCCCATCCGCGCTGCAGGAGAACCTGGGAGTACTGCAAACCTGAAAGTCGACAGTTACTGGCGGATCGCACACGACCTAGTCAGCGGTTAGCGCCTTCGGGTTCCCATAGGTACTTTTTTATTCCCCGCGAAACGGTACATCGGTTTTTGAATCCGGCCGTGTCTCCTGTTCCAGGCCCGCACGTGCCACACGTTGCCCGAACCTCATCACGATTTTGGGGTAAAGCAAGAATCTGCGGACGTGACCAAAGAGGTTGAGCACTGTGACTACCGCTGGCTTCAGGCCCACTCGCACCAGGTAGCTCGATGACCCCCGGATTGCGATTGAACGGAAAATTCATGGTCGTCCATTAAGTCGTGATCAACGACAGGGGATTGGGGTTGAAACCCGCCTCCAGAAGTCTGCATGTTTCCAGGCAAGTCTAGGACAGGCCTTGTCGCTATTTTTGACCCGTTTTTCACTCGAAGGCCTTATCTAATTTCTAACTTATTGATTTATTGGCGCTCCCTACGGGATTCGAACCCGTGTTACAGCCTTGAGAGGGCTATGTCCTGGGCCTCTAGACGAAGGGAGCGTCTGTCCCGGGCCTGGGTCGGGAGCGCGGTATTATAGAGAGCGGCTGCGATTGCTCAAGCAAAAAACCCAGGAAACCCAAGGAATTGAACTCCCCCGACGCGTCCCCTGCGACGCCCCGAGCCCTACCGAGGATCATCCCGCGATCCGAGCACTCGATTTCCCGCTCCCACATCTCTCCGAACGCGCTGCGAGTGCTGTATCGGCTGCGCGAGGCCGGGTTCATGGCGTTCCTCGTGGGGGGCTGCGTTCGCGATCTTCTGCTCGGGCTCGACCCGAAGGACTTCGACGTCGCCACCGATGCGCTGCCGGAGGAGGTGAAGAAGCTCTTCCGTAACTGCCGCCTGGTGGGACGGCGCTTTCGCCTGGCGCACGTGTTCTTCGGCCGCGAGACCATCGAGGTGGCCACCTTTCGTGCGACCAGTGCGCCTCTGCAGGGCGATGAGCCGCTGCCGGATGCCGACCCCGAGGACGGCGAGGCTCCCGAGCTCGACGAGGAGGCCACGGCACGCGCCTTCGATGCGAGCGGCCGGATCCTGCGCGACAACGTCTACGGCACCATCGACGAAGACGTCTGGCGGCGCGACTTCACCGCCAACTCGCTCTACTACAACATCGCCGATTTCTCCGTCTGGGACTACGTCGGCGGAGTGGCCGACATCGGCGCGCGCCGGCTGCGTCTCATCGGCGATCCCGAGACACGCTACCGCGAGGACCCGGTGCGGATGCTGCGCGCTGCGCGTTTCGAGGCGAAGCTCGGCTTCGACATCGATCCCGACACGGCGCGGCCCATTGCGACGCACCGCGAGCTCCTGGCGGCGGTGCCCCCGGCGCGGCTGTTCGATGAGACTCTCAAGCTCTTCCTGACCGGGCACGGGGCGCGCAGCTTCGAGGTACTGCGCCGCCGCGGGCTCCTCGCCGCGCTGATGCCGAGCGTCGACTCCTGGTTCGTCAGTCATCCGGGGAGCCTGGTCGAGCGGCTGCTGGTGCAGGGACTGCGCAACACCGATGGACGGGTGGCCGACGACAAGCCGGTTACGCCGACCTTCCTGTTCGCTCTCCTCTTATATGGTCCGATTGCGGCGCTCATCGAGGCCACGCCGCCGGAGCGCTGGCACGAGCTCGGGACGATCCTTGATGCCTGCGATCAGGCGATCCGCCAGGCGCAGACCCACATCGCGATCCCGAAACGCTTCGCCCTCGGGGTGCGCGAGATGTTCGCGCTGCAGCCGCGGCTCGAGCATCCGCGCGGCCGGCGGGCGCTGCGCGTGCTCGAGCATCCGCGCTTCCGCGCCGCCTACGACCTGCTGCTGCTGCGCGCCGAGTTCGGGCTGGCGCCGCCCGAGATGGCCGCCTGGTGGACACGGCTGCAGGAGGTGCCGGCCGAGGAGCGCGATCGCATGGTGGATGCGCTCACGGGGGAATCCGGGCGCGGAGCTCCCGCGGCGCGACGCGGCGGCCGCCGCCGGCGGCGGCGTCCACGCGCGAGAGCCGCCGCCTCGACCTGAAGTGGCCGCACGTGTGCCGCTCTGGCGGCCCGCCTATATCGGGGTGGGCAGCAACCTCGAGGACCCGCGGGCACAGGTGCTCAGGGCCTTGCGGGGCCTGGCACAGCTGCCGCTCACACGGCTCGAGCTGACCTCGCCCCTCTATCGCTCGCGGCCCTTCGGTCCCATCGCCCAGCCCGACTTCGTGAACGCGGTCGCCGGACTCCTCACCCAGCTCGAGCCGGGTGCGCTCCTGGACGAGCTGCGCTCGCTCGAGACGGATCAGGGTCGTCCGGCCGCGCACGCCCACTGGGGCCCGCGCGTGATCGATCTCGACCTGCTTTCCTTTGCACGCGAGTGCCGCAGCGCCCCGGAGCTGACGCTGCCGCATCCCGGTATACCGGAGCGTAACTTCGTTCTGTATCCTCTCGCGGACATTGCCCCGGATCTCGATCTTCCCGGGCTCGGGCGCGTCTCCGAGCTCGCCGGCAGGGTCACGGCCGAGGGCCTGGCGCGCCTCTAGGGCGCGGCGCTCACTGACGACCATGGCGAACGAGACTACTCACCGATTCATCGCAGTCGAAGGCCCTATCGGCGTCGGCAAGACGAGCCTCGCCCGGCGGCTGTGCACGAGCCTCGGGGCGCAGGCCATCCTGGAGGAGGCCGGGCAGAACCCGTTCCTCGAGCGCTTCTACAAGAACCCGCGCGCAGGCGCCCTGCCGGCGCAGCTGTACTTCCTCCTGCAGCGGGCGCAGCAGCTGGCCGCGCTCAAGCAGTCTGACCTCTTCACGCCGCTGCGGGTGGCGGACTACCTGCTCGAGAAGGACCGGTTGTTCGCGCGCGTGACGCTCGATGAGGCCGAGTTCGCGCTCTACGAGCAGCTCTATGCGCGGCTCGACATCCAGGTACCGAAGCCCGACCTCGTGGTCTACCTGCAGGCCCCCGTCGACGTGCTGCTCGAGCGCATCGGCCGGCGTGGCGTGGCCTACGAGCAGTACATCGACCGCGGCTACCTCGAGCGGCTGAACGAGGCCTACGCACGCTTCTTCCACGAGTTCGACGGGGCGCCGCTCCTCATCGTCAACGCCGCTTCCATCGACCCTATCAACAACCAACGCGACTACGACGAGCTGCTCGCGGCCATCAAACGCATGAGCCGCGGACGGCTCTATTACAATCCGTTGCGCAGCCGCGTGATCTAAGTACACTCCTTCGGGCGATACCGGCCATGTATACCCACCTGCAACGCGACGCCACCCGGCCTGCGGTCACGCTCTCGACGCTCGCGCGCATGAAGGCCGACGGCGAGAAGATCGCGAGCCTCACCTGCTACGACGCCAGCTTCGCCGTGCTGCTCGATACCGCGGACGTCGACGTGGTGCTGGTGGGCGACTCGCTCGGCATGGTGATCCAGGGACACTCGACCACCGTGCCCGTCACCATGGACCAGATGGTCTACCACTGCGCCTGCGTGGCGCGCGGCATTCACCGGCCGTTCCTCATCGGCGACCTGCCGTTCATGAGCTATCCCTCGCGCGAGGTGGCGCTCACGAACTCGGTGCGCCTGATGCAGGAGGGCGGGGTGCAGATGGTGAAGCTCGAGAGCGGCGGTAAGCAGACCGACATCGTCGAGTTCCTCGCGGGCCACGACATTGCCGTGTGCGCCCACGTGGGCCTGAAGCCCCAGTCGGTGCACAAGACCGGGGGCTTTCGCGTCCAGGGGCGCGAGCGCGAGACCGCGACGCGGCTCCTCGAGGAGGCGCGGCGCCTCGAGTCCGCGGGCGCCGACATCGTGCTGCTCGAGTGCATTCCGGCCTCGCTCGGCAAGACCATCGCCTCCGAGCTGCACGTGCCGGTGATCGGGATCGGCGCCGGACCCGACACCGACGGGCAGATCCTGGTGACCTACGACATGCTCGACATCACCACTGGGCGCAAGCCCCGCTTCGTGCGCAACTTCATGCAAGGCGCCGGGGACAACCTCGAGGCGCTCAAACGTTACGTGCGCGCGGTGAAGCAGCGCGAGTATCCCGCTCCCGAGCACTGCTTCTGAGGCGGCCGGCCTGAAGCCGCGCCTCGAGCGCTCATCGGGCATGGAGACTGTCAACACCATCAGCGCGGTTCGCGAGCGGGTGCGCGCCTGGCGCCGCGCCGGCGCGCGGGTCGTGTTCGTGCCGACCATGGGGAATCTGCATGCCGGTCACGTCAGCCTCATCGAGGCTGCACGCCGCCACGGCGAGCGTTTCGTGGCCAGCATCTTCGTGAACCCGATGCAGTTCGGCCCGAACGAGGACTTCGCGCACTATCCGCGCACGCCGCGCGAGGACGAGCGGATGCTCGCCGATGCCGGCTGCGACCTGATGTTCACCCCCGACGTGGCCGAGATCTACCCCAACGGCTCCGAGCGCGCCACGCGCGTCGAGGTGCCGGGACTCTCGCGCATCCTCGAGGGTGAGTTCCGTCCCGGGCACATGGAGGGCGTCAGCACGGTGGTGGCGAAGCTGTTCCATATCGTCGAGCCTGACGTCGCGATCTTCGGGGAGAAGGACTACCAGCAGCTCACCGTCATCCGCCGGATGGTGGCGGAGCTGTGTATGGGGGTCGAGATTGTCAGTGCGCCCACGCTCCGCGATGGCGACGGGCTCGCACTCTCCTCGCGCAATCAGTACCTCACCGCGGCGGAACGCCGGCAGGCGCCGGTCATTTTCAAGACTCTCGAGGCGGCCGCGGGCCGGGTGCGCGCGGGCGATGGCGGCTTCGCCGCGATCGAGCGCGACGGTCTGGCGGCGCTCGAGCGTGCGGGACTGCAACCGGATTATTTCGCGGTGCGTCGCGCGGCTGACTTGGGCACGCCCGACCGCGAGACGCGCGAGCTGGTGGTGCTCGCGGCCGCGCGCTTAGGTAAAGCCCGGCTCATCGACAACGTGCAGGTGAGCCGCCCCTGACTCAGGCCGGTGCCGAAACCGCCGGGCGGTGGCGCCCGAGCGCCCAGGCCACGTGCTCGCGCACCAGCGGTGAGGGGTGCGCGCGCCGCGCCTTGAGCGCCTCCACGACCGCAGGCGTGGTGGGGGCGTTGCCGAGCGCCACCGCGATATTGCGCAACCAGCGCTCGTAGCCCAGGCGGTAGATCGCCGAGCCGCGCATGCGCGCAGCGAACTCCTCGGCGGTCCAGGCGAACAGCGCAGGCAGCGAGCTTGCATCGAGCGCGTGCCGCACCCGGAAGTCGGGATGCGCCGCGGCACGCGCGAACTTGTTCCACGGGCACACCAGCTGACAGTCATCGCAGCCGTAGATGCGGTTGCCGATCGCCGCACGCAGCTCCTCCGGGATCGCGCTCTTGTGCTCGATCGTGAGGTAGGAGATGCAGCGGCGCGCATCGAGGCGCCACGGCGCGACGATCGCCCCGGTGGGGCAGGCCGGGATGCACGCCTGGCAGGTGCCGCAATGGGCGCTGGCGCGCTCATCCACCGGCAACGGCAGGTCGGTGAGGATCTCGCCGAGGAAGAACCACGAGCCGGCATCGCGCGCGATCAGGTTGGTGTGCTTGCCGATCCAGCCGAGTCCGGCATTGCGCGCGTGCGCCTTCTCGAGCACCGGCGCGCTGTCGACGCAGACCCGGTAGCCGAAGTCGCCGATGCGCCGGGCGAGATCCGCCGCCAGATTCGTCAGCCCCCGCCGCAGCACCTTGTGGTAGTCGCGCCCCAGGGCGTAGCGCGAGATGTAGCCGAGCGCGGGATCGGCCAGAACCGCCTCGGCCCCGCGCGCCTCGCCGGGCCAGTAATCCATGCGCACGCTCACGACGCGCAATGTCCCCGCGAGCAGCTCCTGCGGGTGGGCGCGCAGGTGCGCATGGCGCTGCATGTAGCCCATCTCGCCGTGGAAGCCCGCATCGAGCCACTCGATGAGGTGCCGCTCGTCCTCGGGGATGTCGATGGCGGTGACGCCGAGTGAGTCGAAGCCGAGGGCGCGCGCCTGGCTTGTCAGCACGCGCCTGGCCGCGTCGAGGTCGATGGAGGCGGGCCCGTTCATGGCGCTTCTTTCCGCGCCAGTATAATGACCCGATGGCACTACCGATCGCCCTGTACTCGAGCGCCCAGGTACGCGCCCTCGATGCCCACGCGATTGAAGCGCTGGGCATCCCGGCCTACACCCTCATGAAGCGCGCGGGCGAGGCGGCGCTCCGGCACCTGCGATCGCGCTGGCCGATGGCCCACCGCATCACGGTCGTGTGCGGCGGCGGCAACAACGGCGGTGACGGCTACGTGCTGGCGCGCTTCGCGCAGGCCGCCGGACTCGCCGTGAAGGTGCTCACCGTGAGCGACCCAGCCGAGCTCAAGGGCGCGGCACGCCAGGCGTACCAGGACCTCTGCGCGAGCGGGGGGCGCGCCGAGCCCTTTGCGGCGCCGCCGCTCGAGGACGCCGAGATCGTCGTGGACGCGCTCCTCGGCACCGGATTGCGCGGCCCCGTTGAGGCCCGGTACGCGGAAGCGATCCGCGCCATCAACCGATCCGGGCGCCCCGTGTTCTCGCTCGATGTGCCCTCGGGGCTCGACAGCGACGCCGGTGTGCCGCATGGGGAAGCGGTGCGCGCCGAGTGCACCGTCACCTTCGTAGGCTTGAAGACCGGGCTCCTGGTCGGGGAGGGTCCGGAATATGCGGGCACCGTGTTCTTCGACGACCTCGAGCTCACCTCGCCCGAGGGCGTCCCCCCGCGCCTGACGCGCATCGTCGAGAGCGAGATTGCCGCCGCCTTGCCGCGCCGCCACCGCGGCGCCCACAAGGGCGATTTCGGCCGGGTTCTGATCGTTGGCAGCGGCAGCGGCATGCCGGGGGCGACGCGGCTCGCGGGCGAGGCGTGCCTGCGCGTCGGCGCGGGCCTGACGACCGTGGCCGCAGCTGCCGAGAACCTGGCCGCGATCGCCTCCGGCAGACCCGAGCTCATCTGCCTCGCGCTCACCGACCCCAAGGTCCTCGAGGAGGCGCTCGGGCGCGCCGACGTCACCGCCATCGGCCCCGGGCTCGGGCGCAGCGTCTGGGCACGCGCCGCGCTCGATGCGGTGCTCGAGTCCGGTAAGCCGCTGGTCGTGGATGCCGATGCGCTCAACCTCCTGGCCGAGGCCGGCGTGCGCCCGCGCTCCGACTGGATCCTGACGCCGCATCCGGGGGAGGCGGCGCGCCTCTTGAGCTGCACCGCCGAGGAGGTGCAGCAGGATCGACTGGCGGCGCTCGATCGATTGCTGGCGCGCTACGGCGGCACCATAGTGCTGAAGGGCGCAGGGACGCTCGTGGGTGCGACGGGTAAGACTCCGGGCGTGTGCGAGCGCGGCAATCCCGGCATGGCGAGCGCCGGTACCGGGGATGTGCTCACCGGGGCGATCGCCGGAATTCTGGCGCAGTGCCGCGATCCCTGGGTCGCGGCGCGGGTCGGGGTGCTGGTGCACGCGATGGCGGGCGATGCGGCCGCCCGCGGCGGGGAGCGCGGGGTGCTGGCGAGCGATCTGGCGCGGGAGCTGCACCACGCCGTGAACCTCTAGCCGCGCACCCCATGCGCTGGCGGACCGCGACGGATGAGGAGACCGAGGCGCTCGGGGCGCGCCTCGCGCGCACGCGGCCGGCCGCGGATGGGGAGCCCCTGGTGCTCTACCTTCGAGGCGAGCTCGGCTCCGGAAAAACCACGCTGGCGCGCGGTTTCGCACGCGCGGTGGGGGTCTCGAGTCCCGTGCGCAGCCCCACCTACACCCTGATCGAGTCCTATCGGGCGGGGGTGACCACCGTCGTGCACCTCGACCTCTACCGGGTGCAGTCGCCGGAGGAGCTCGAGTCGCTGGGCCTGCGCGAGTGGGCGCTGCCTCGGCACGTGTGGCTCATCGAGTGGCCGGAGCGCGGCGGTGAGCGCCTTCCCCCGGCGGATCTCGAGCTGAGCCTCACGGCCGGCCCGCTCGGCCACGACATCGAGGTCACCGCGAGCTCCGCACTCGGAGCCCAGTGGCTGGTCCAAGTTGAAAGTGCGCCGCGAACGCCGTAGATTACGGCCGAGGTTGCGCTGCGAACCCGATGATTGGAAAGAGTTTTCTTGTCAGCGTGGCCGCCGGCTTGGTGCTCGCCGCCTTGATTTCACCGGCGGGCGCGGCGGAGCTGCGCTCGATTGAGATGTCGGCGAGGCCCGACGCGGCCCTCATCACCCTCGCGCTCACCGCGGGACCCGCGCCCAGGATCTTCACGCTCGATAACCCCCAGCGCGCGGTCATCGACCTCCCGGGCACGCACGCCCAGGCCCGTTTGGGATTGCCCGCTCCGACCGGTTTGATCTCCGCCGTCCGCATCGGAACCCAGCCCGGCGGGACGCTGCGCGTGGTCCTCGAGCTCAAGTCCGCCGTGCCCGTACGGAGCGCCGTGACATCGGGTCGCGATGGCCGGCAGCTCACCGTGACGCTCGGCGAGGCGCCAAAGGCAGAGGATCCGGGACCCAAGACCGTGCGGGCCGCGCACGCGCCGGGGGACGGCGATCGTGCCGTGGTCATCGCGGTGGATGCCGGACATGGAGGCGTCGATCCCGGTGCCATCGGCCCCGGTGGCACGCGCGAGAAGGACGTGACGCTCGCGATCGCGCGGGCGCTCGCCGAGCGCATCGACGGGGAGCCCGGCATGCGCGCGGTGCTGACCCGCAACCGCGACGAGTTCCTCGAGCTCCGCGACCGTATCGAGCGGGCTCAGGCCGCGCATGCGGACATGTTCGTATCCATCCACGCGGACTCGATCCGCGATCGCAGCGTCTCGGGGGCTTCCGTGTACATCCTGTCGGTACACGGGGCCTCGAGCGAGGCGGCGCGCGAGCTGGCCGAGGGACAGAACGCGGCGGACCTCATGGGCGGCGTCCTCTCCGATGCCGGCGCCGAGGCCAAACCGGTGCTGCTCGACGTCGCGCAGCAGGAGTCGATTGGCCTCTCCGCCACGGCGGCCGAGCGCGTGGTGACCGAGCTCGAGCACGTCGGCGAGGTGCGTAAAGCCCAGGTGCAGCGCGCCGGCTTCGTGGTGCTGAAGTCTCCGGGGATTCCCTCGATGCTCATCGAGACCGCCTACATTTCGAACCCTGCCGAGGAGCGCCGCCTGAAGAGCCCCGGGCAGCAGGCGCGCCTGGCGGATGCCATCTGCGGCGGTGTCCGCAGCTACTTTGTCCAGAACCCGCCCGACGGCACCCGCTTCAAACAGGAGCGTCGCATCGCGAGCGCGGCCGACCTCCCCACGGCCTCCGCGGCCAGCTCCGCCGCAGCGGCGCAGTAATCGCCTGTACACTGCCTTACCGTGCCGCTCCCGCGCGCGATCCTCATTCGCCGTCCCCATGCCCATCCGCGTCCTGCCGAGTGAGCTCGTCGACCAGATTGCCGCCGGGGAGGTGATCGAGCGGCCAGCCTCGGTCGTCAAGGAGCTTGCCGAGAACGCGCTCGACGCGGGCGCTCAGCGCATCGACATCGACGTCGAGCGGGGCGGCATCACGCTCATCCGGGTGCGGGACGATGGCGCCGGGATCGCCGCCGCCGAGCTCGCCCAGGCGCTGGCGCGTCACGCCACCAGCAAGATCGCCTCGCTCGAGGACCTCGAGGCCGTGACGACGCTCGGCTTTCGCGGCGAGGCGCTGCCCTCGATCGGCTCGGTGTCGCGCCTCAGGATCGTGTCGCAGGCCGACTCCGCCTCCCAGGCGGCCGAGATCGGCGTCGCGGGCGGCGCCATCACCCCTGTACGCCCCGCGGCTCACCCGCGCGGCACCACGGTCGAGGTGCGGGATCTCTTCTTCAACGTGCCGGCGCGGCGCAAGTTCGTGCGCTCGGAGGCCACCGAGCTCACCCACATCGTGCGCCTGGTGGAGCGCCTCGCGCTGTCGCGGTTCGACGTAAGCTTCCGTCTGCGCCACGGGCAGCGCGTGCTGCTGGACGCGCCCACGCTGCAGTCGGGCGAGGAGGGCGCACGGCTCGCCGCAGTGCTCGCCGAGGACTTCGCGGCCGCGGCCGTTCCGATCCGGCACGCGGCCGGACCCGTGATGCTGTCGGGGTGGATTGGGCTCCCGACGCGCTCGCGCGCCCAGCCCGATCAGCAGTTCTGGTTCGTCAACGGGCGGGGCGTGCGCGACAAGCTGCTGATGAATGCCGCGCGGCTCGCCTACCGTGACGTGCTCTACCACGGGCGCCATGCCGCCTACGTCCTGTATCTCACGCTCGATCCGAAACTGGTCGACGTCAACGCCCATCCCGCCAAGCTCGAAGTCCGCTTTCGCGACAGCCGTTCCGTTCACGACTTCGTGTTTCGCGCCGTGGAGCGCGCGCTTGGCGCCACGCAGCCGAATCTTGCGGGAGCGGCCGCCGCTGCCGGCCTCCTCGGCGGCCACAGCGGCAACGGCGCGCCGCGCCTGCCCGTGTATTCCGGCACCCCCGCAGCGCTGCCGCTCGCAACCCCACCGGACCCGTGGACGCTCGCGGCGCTGGTGCGGGAGCCGGAGGTCGGGATGCCGGCAGCAGAGGATCAGCCGCTCGGGACGGCGCTCGCGCAGCTGCACGGCGTCTACATCCTCGCGCAGAACCGCGACGGGCTGATCCTGGTCGACATGCATGCGGCCCACGAGCGCGTGCTCTACGAGCAGTTGAAGGCCGAGCGCGAGCGCGCCGCTCCCGCCTCGCAGCGGCTCCTGGAGCCGCTCGTCATCGAGCTCAAGGAGCACGAGCTCGCCGCGCTGCTCGAGGGGCGTGCGGACTGGGAGCGCGCGGGCTTTGAGCTCGATGCGCTCGGGCCGACGCGCCTCGCGGTGCGCCGCGTGCCGGCGCTGCTCGATATCCGCGCTGTGACCGGGCTCGTCGCTTCGCTGGTCCGCGATCTGACGCTCGATGCCGACAGCCATCACCTCGAGGCCGCGGCCGACCGCTTCCTCGGGACGCTCGCCTGCCGCAGCGCCATCCACGCGCACCGCCGCATGAGCCTCCCGGAGATGAACGCCCTGTTGCGTCAGATGGAGGCGACCGAGCGCGCCAACCAGTGCAACCATGGCCGTCCCACCTGGACGCGCCTGTCGCTCCAGCAGCTCGACCAGCTGTTCCTGCGGGGCCGCTGAATGCCGGACCCGGCCGCCGGCTGCGGTGGGCTGCCCGTGCTGCTCTTGAGCGGCCCCACGGGCGCCGGCAAGACCGAATGGGCGATCCGCCTCGCCGAGCGCGCGCCGGTCGAGATCGTGAGCGTGGACTCGGCACTGGTGTACCGGGGGCTCGACGTCGGAACCGCGAAGCCCAGCCGGGAAGTGCGCGCGCGCCTGCCGCATCACCTGATCGACATCTGCGATCCGGCCGAGAGCTACTCTGCAGGCAGATTCGTGGGAGATGCGCTCGAGTGCATCCGCAGCATTCACGCGCGGCGCCGGGTGCCGCTCCTGGTCGGCGGCACCATGTTGTATCTGCGCGCACTGTTCGATGGCCTCGCGGCACTGCCGCCGGCGAGCACGGATCTGCGCCGCGAGATCGATGGGCGCGCGGCGAGAAGCGGCTGGCCGGCGCTGCACGCCGAGCTCGCGCGCCTCGATCCGGCGACAGCCGCGCGTATCGCAGCGAACGACAGTCAGCGCATCCAGCGCGCGCTCGAGGTCTGTTATGTGACGGGCCAACCGATCTCGGAGCTCCAGCGCGCGACCTCGAGCCCACTCGCGTCCTTCGACGCGCATTATTGGCGCCTAAGCCCCCCCGACCGATCCATGCTGCACCAGCGTCTCGCCGAGCGCCTCGCGCTCATGATGGCCAACGGGTTTCTCGATGAGGTGAGGCGTTTGCGCGACCGGGGCGATCTGACGGCTGCCCACTCCTCCATGCGCGCGGTAGGCTACCGGCAGCTGTGGGAGCACCTCGACGGGCGCTACGATCTGCCGGAGGCGCAGCGGCGGGCGCTCGCCGCAACGCGGCAGCTCGCCAAGCGCCAGCTGACCTGGATGCGCGCGGAACGTCGCGGTGAATGGCTCGATCCGGCCGCTCAGGCGTCGTGGATCAGGGACATATGTCATCACCTGGCGGCGCTTGGGTTCTGAGGCGGCGAGGCATGTTAAGATGGGACGTCGGTCCTCACCCCTGTGGGGTGGGGTCATTTGCTTGAATCTTGCGGATCGCGGAACAGGGAAGTCGGGTGCGATCCCGCTGCTATGCAAAGAACTCGAAGTCGCACAAAACAAGGAGAACCCGATGGCTAAAGGACAGTCTCTGCAGGATCCGTTCCTGAATGCCCTGCGCAAGGAGCGGGTGCCGGTGTCCATCTACCTGGTGAACGGCATCAAGTTGCAAGGTCAGATCGATTCCTTCGACCAGTTCGTCGTGCTGCTCAAGAACAGCGTCAGCCAGATGGTCTACAAGCACGCGATATCGACGGTCGTCCCCGCGCGCAATGTGCGCTTGTCGTCCGAAGAGGGCGGCGCCACCGGCCCGGAAACACCCGCCGAATAATGCCCCGTTCCCTGGAAGCCTGAGTGTTCGATCGCCCGCGGTCCGGTGAGCGTGCGTTATTGGTGCGGTTGGGCTTAGGCGCACCGGTCGATCCGGAAGACCTCGAGGAATTCACCCAGCTCGCGCTCTCCGCCGGCGCGCAGCCGGTCGCCACCGTGACCGGGCGGCGCGCTCGGCCCGATGCGCGCTACTTCGTCGGCAGCGGCAAGGCCGAGGAGCTCGCCCGTGTGGCTGCCGAGCACGACGCCGAGGTGATTCTCATCGATCACGCGCTGAGCCCGAGCCAGGAGCGCAACCTCGAGAAGTTGACGGGCCGCCGCGTGCTCGACCGCAATGGACTCATCCTCGACATCTTTGCGCAGCGCGCGCGCAGCCACGAGGGCAAGCTCGAAGTGGAGCTCGCGCAGCTGAAGCACATCGCGAGCCGCCTGGTGCGGGGCTGGACGCATCTCGAGCGCCAGAAGGGCGGCATCGGCCTGCGTGGTCCCGGCGAGACGCAGCTCGAGACCGACCGGCGCATCCTCGGGTCTCGGGTGCGCGTGTTGGGTAAGCGCCTCGAGAAACTCAAGCAGCAGCGCGAGACCGGGCGGCAGATGCGCGCCGAGATCCCGGTGCCTTCCCTCGCACTGGTCGGCTACACCAACGCCGGCAAGTCGACGCTGTTCCGCGCCCTGACGGGTGCCGACGCCTACGTGGCGGACCAGCTGTTCGCGACGCTCGATCCCACCGTGCGCCGCGTGCGGCTCCCGGGGGGGACCGCGGTCGTGGTCGCCGACACCGTCGGCTTCATCCGCGAGCTTCCTCACGAGCTGGTGGCGGCTTTTCAGTCGACCCTCACCGAGGCACGCGAGGCGACGCTGCTGCTGCACGTGGTGGATGCCAGCAACCCGCGCCGCTCCGAGCAGCTCGCGCAGGTGGACGCCGTGCTGGAAGAGATCGGCGCGCAGGGCATCCCGCAGCTCATCGTGTACAACAAGATCGACCGCCTGATGGAGCCGCCGCGCATCGACCGCGATGAGGAGGGCCGCGCCAGGGCGGTGTGGATCTCGGCCGAAGAGCGTACGGGTCTCGATCTGCTGATGCAGACGGTGGCCGAGCGCCTGGCGCGCTTTGCCCGCCGCGCACGCCTGCGCATGCCGGCGAGCGCCGGCGCGTTGCGCTCGCGCCTCTATTCGGCGCAGGCGGTGCGCGCCGAGGCGAGCGCCCCCGACGGCTCGATCGAGCTTGCGGTGGAGCTGCCGGACCTCGAGCTCCTGCAGCTCGCGCGTACCGCGGGAGTCCAGATCCTCGAGGTACAGGGACCCGACACGGCTTGTGCGCCTCCGGGGGGCTACCTACAATCAACCGCCGCCGTGAGCGCCCGCAAGCTGCGCTGACCTTAGAGGCTCGAGGCGCAATCAGCTCCCTATGCCGTGGAATCAACCAAACGGTCCGAAGAATCCGTGGGGGCGCCGCCCGGGCCAGGGTTCTCCCGATCTCGACGAGCGCCTGAAGAGCTGGCAGCGCTGGCTCGAGTCACTGTGGCGCTCCGGCGGCCGCGGCGGCGAAGGCGGCTCGCTGGTGGTGGTGGCGGTGCTGGTCGCGCTCGCCCTGTGGCTCTTCAGCGGCTTCTACCAGGTGACGGCCGCGGAGCGCGGCATCATTCAGCGCTTCGGCCGGCTGGTCTCGGTCCGTCCCCCCGGGGTCGGCTGGCGCCTGCCCTGGCCGATCGAGACGGTGACGCGCGTCAACGTCGCCAACATCAACTCGAGCGACTTCAAGTCGCGCGTGCTGACTTCGGATGTGTTCCTGGTGGACCTGGTGTTCTCGGTCCAGTACCAGTACACCGACCCGGTCAAGAAGCTGTTCCGCGTGCGCGACCCGGAAGCGACGCTCAACGAGGTGAGCGAGAGCGCGATCCGCGAGACCATCGGCCGCAGCACCCTCGATGAGGTGCTGGTCGGCAACACTCGCCCGGACATCACCCGGCGCACCAAGGAGCTGATCCAGCGCGTGCTCGACAACTACGACGCCGGGATCACCGTCACCACCGTGAATTTGAAGGATGTGCAGGTGCCGGATGCGGTAATTCCCTCGCAGCGCGACGCCAACAAGGCGCAGGCCGACAAGGAGCGCTTCATCCTCGAGTCCGAGGCCTATGCCAACAGCATCCTTCCGGTGGCGCAGGGCTCGGCTAGCCGCATGCAGCAGGACGCCGAGGCCTACCGGGCGCAGGTGACCGCGCTCGCCGAGGGACAGGCGGCACGCTTCACACAGCTCGAGGGCGCCTACGCACAGGCCCCCGAGGTGACGCGCAAGCGCCTGTACGTCGATGCGGTCGAGAGCGTCCTCGCGCGCGCCCATAAGGTGCTGATCGACGCCCGCGCCGGCAGCAACATGATCTACCTGCCCATCGACAAGCTGCTCGAGAAGGCGGCCGGGGGGGCTGGCGAGGGCGGCGAGCAGGCCGCGGGCGCGGCCGCCAAGGAGCAGCCGGAGTCGGTCACCATCGAAGCCCGCGGCCGGGGGGAACGCTGATGAGCGGGCGGCTGTTCCCGGTGCTGTTCGTGGTGGCCGTGGCACTGGTGCTCGCGGGCCTGTCGCTCTTTACGGTGAGCGAGACCGAGGTCGCCATCGTCACCGAGTTCGGGGCCGTCAAGGGCAGCCACTACGTGCCGGGGCTGCACTACAAGTGGCCCTGGGACGTGGTTACCAAGTTCGACCGGCGCATCCTCTCGCAGTCCTATAACGGCGAGACTTTTCTCACCAACGACAACCGCGGACTGATCGTCGACTTCTACATCAAGTGGCGCGTCAAGGAGCCGGTGCAGTTCTACACCGCGACCGGCGGTCGGGTTGAACTGGCCGGCGAGCGCCTCGCCGACATCGTCAAGGACGGGATCAAGGGCGTGGTGGCGCAGCGCACGCTCCAGCAGATCGTGTCGGCCGAGCGTGCCGCGGTCACGAGTGAGATGTTCGGGCAGGCGAGCAAGAGCGGCGCCGGCCTCGGCGTCGAGCTGGTCGACGTGCGCGTGCAGCGCATCGACCTGCCGGACGACGTCGCCGCGCGCGTCTTCGAGAGCATGAAGCAGAACTTCGCCAAGACGGCCGGGCGGCTGCGCGCCGAGGGGCAGAGCTCGAGCACCAGCATCCGCGCGTCCGCCGAGCGCCGCCGCACCGAGATCCTCGCCAACGCCGAGCGCGACGCCCTGCACATCCGCGGCGAGGGCGACGCCACCGCCACGCAGACCTACGCGCGCGCCTACTCGAAGGACCCGGAGTTCTACGCCTTCTACCGCAGTCTCCAGGCCTACGAGCGCGCGCTCGGCAAGGACGGGGATCTGCTGGTACTGACTCCCGACGGGGAGTTCTTCAAGTACCTGAAGGACCCGGACAAGCGCCGCGGCGGCAAGTGAAGCCGGCGGCGTGAATCTCCCGGACCTGGCGGCTGCCCTCGGCCTGTTTCTGGTGTTCGAAGGCATTGCCCCATTCCTCCACCCGCAGGGCGTCAAGCGCGCGCTCGCGCGCCTCGCCGAGCTGCGCGACCGCGAGTTGCGCATCGCGGGCGCGGGCAGCATGCTCTTCGGCGTGATCATCCTGTTCCTGGCGCGGTAGGCATGCATGGGCAGATTCGTCGTCGTCATCGGTACCCAGTGGGGCGATGAAGGCAAGGGCAAGGTCGTGGACCTGCTCGCCGAGCGCGCCGCAGCGGTGGCGCGCTTTCAGGGCGGGCACAACGCCGGCCACACGCTCGTGATCGGCGGCCGCAAGACCGTGCTGTCGCTGATACCGTCGGCGATCCTGCGCGAGGCGGTGCGCTGCTTCATCGGCAACGGCGTGGTGCTCTCCCTCGAGGCGCTGTTCGCCGAGGGCGACATGCTGATCGCGCAGGGAGTGCCGGTGTTCGAGCGGTTGGCTGTCTCGCCCCACTGCCCGCTGATCCTGCCCTCGCATGTGCTGCTCGACCAGGCGCGCGAGCGCGCCCGCGGCGCCAATGCCATCGGCACGACCGGCCGCGGCATCGGACCTGCCTACGAGGACAAGGTGGCGCGCCGTGCGGTGCGGGTGGCCGATCTCTTCCAGCGCGACCGCTTCGCCGCCAAGCTCGGCGAAGTGCTCGACTTCCACAATTTCCTGCTGCAGCACTACTACAAGTTGCCGGCGGTCGATTTCCAGAAGACTCTCGATGCGCAGCTCGCGATGGGCGAGCGCCTCAAGTCCCTCGTGACCGACGTGACGGGGGCGCTCGGTGAGCTGCGCGCCAACGGCGCCAACGTGCTGTTCGAGGGCGCGCAGGGCGCGATGCTCGATGTCGACCTCGGCACTTACCCGTACGTCACTTCGTCCAACACGACGGCGAGCTTTGCCGGCACCGGCACAGGCTTAGGCCCGCGCGCCTTCGACGGCGTGCTCGGGATCGTCAAGGCCTACACCACGCGGGTGGGCGCCGGGCCGTTTCCCACCGAGCTCTTCGATGAGGACGGCGAGCACCTGTCGCGCGTCGGTCACGAGTTCGGCTCGGTGACCGGCCGGCGCCGCCGCTGCGGGTGGTTCGACTCGGTGGCGCTCAAGCGTGCGATCGTCAACTCGAGCGTCTCGGGCCTGTGTATCACCAAGCTCGACGTGCTCGATGGGCTCGAGACGATCCGCATCGGGGTGGGCTATCGCGTCGATGGGGTGGCCTCGCCCGAGCCGCCGCTCACCGTCGAGGCCTACGCAGGCATCGAGCCGGTGTACGAGGAGCTGCCCGGCTGGCGCGAGTCGACGGTCGGGGTCACCGATTACGATGCGCTGCCCGCCAACGCCCGGCGCTATCTCGAGCGGCTCGCCGAGCTCACGCAGGTGCCGCTCGACATGATCTCGACCGGCCCGGAGCGCGACCAGACGATCGTGCTGCGGCACCCGTTCGGTGGCTGAGCGGAGCAGCGCGCCGGTCGCGCGCGCGACCCCGGCCGCACGCGCTGCTCTCGCGCTGATCGTCCTCGGTGCCTGTGCGCTCACGGCCAGCACCTGGCACGTGTTCTTCGCGACCTGGGACGAGCCGGAGCACCTCGCGGCCGGCGTCGAGCTGCTCGATCGCGGCTACTATGAATACGACACCGAGCACCCGCCGATCGGGCGCGTCGTGCTCGCGCTCGGCCCGTACCTCGCGGGCGCCCACTCCTACGGCACGCCGCCGCCGAGCGGCGTGACCGAGGGTGAGGACATCCTCTACCGCGACGGCAAATACGATCTGTACCTGACGCTCGCCCGTGCCGGTGCGCTGCCCTTTCTCGCGCTGCTGCTGTTCGTGACTTGGCTCTGGGCCCGGCGGCTGCTCGCCGGCGAGGGCGCAGCGCTCCTCGCGGTGATCCTGCTGCTGTCGGTGCCGCCGGTGCTCGGGCACGCGGGCCTGGCGACGCTCGATGTGGCGGCGGCGGCGACCATCCTGCTCGCCCTCTACGCGCTCGACCGCTGGCTCGACACGCCGAGCTGGCGCACCGCGGTGCTGTTCGGGCTCGCGAGCGGATTCGCGGTCGGAACCAAGTTCTCGGCCGTGCCGTACATCGGCATGTCGCTGCTCGCGCTCGGGCTCACCCACTGGGTGCTGGCGCGGCGCGTACCGGCGGCGGTCCGCCCGCAGACGTGGCGCCTGCGCGCGCCCGAGCTGGCCGTGGCGGCGCTCGCCGCGCTCATTCCCCTCTTCATCGCCTACGGTATCCGCGCGCCGAATGAGGCGCGGGTCGCGTTGCGTTACAACTGGGCCCTGTCCTATCTGCTGGCGCAGCACGGGGCGGAACATGCGCTCGGCGTCATACTCCAGCACCTGTGGCTGCCGCGCGAGATGAAGGACCTGCTGAACGGAGTGGTGGCCGTCGAGGCACACAACGACTCCGGGCACCTCTCGTACCTCTTAGGTGAGGTGCGCACGATGGGCTGGTGGTACTTCTACCTGGTCGCGCTCGCGGTGAAGACGCCGCTGCCGATCCTCTTCGCCGGTCCCCTGGGGGTCGCGTGGCTGGCCCGCGACGGCTGGCGCAGCGGCGACAACTGGCGGATCACCCCGGCGGTGCTCGTCGTGGCGATCCTCCTGTTCGCGAGCGGATTCAGCCACATCAACATCGGCATACGCCACGTGCTGATCCTGTATCCGCTGCTCGCGCTCGGCGCCGCCTGGGTGGTCACCCGCTCGTGGGCGCACTTGCGCCGCATGCCGGAGCGGCGGATGGCGGCGGCGGGCACCGTCGTGCTCGCCGCGCTCCTCACCTGGCAGCTCTCGACGCTCTGGGCCGTGTGGCCGGACTACCTCGCGTACTTCAACGAGACCGTCTCCCACCCCGAGCGCGTACTGGTGGACTCCGATCTCGACTGGGGTCAGGACCTGCGCCGCCTCGAGCGCCGGGCCAAGGAGCTCGGGATTCAGCACCTGAGCCTTGCGTATCGCGGCACGGCCGACCTGTCGCGCGAGCCGCTGCCGCCGCTCACGATCCTGCCGCCCCGCCAGCCGACCACCGGCTGGGTGGCGGTGTCGCAGCTCGCGCGCACCCGCAATGCCACCGACTACGCCTGGCTCGATGTCTTCCGGCCAGTCGAGCGCATCGGCAAGTCGATCGACCTCTACTACATCCCCTAGCGGGTCGTCCCGCCCGACGGGTTTGCCAGCCTGGCACCCAACAGCACGGCCGGAACGGCCGGGATGACGACGCCGAGGTTGTACCACCATGGGAAGCGCGGCCAGTACAGCACGAGATGCAGGGTCGCCAGATAGATACCCAGCAGTCCCGCGAGCGCCCACACGGCGCCGCGGCGCTTCGAGATCATCGCTGCCGCCCAGCCGGCCCCGATCTCGGCGAGCACCCAGAGCGCGAGGTTCCAGCAGGCCATCGCTGCCGTGAACGTGAACGCGCCCTCTCTCATCCACTGCCGTCCGTGCACTGCGTAGTCGGGCCAGAGCTGCGCCAGCGCGCTCGCCAGCACGTAGAACCCCACGGCCCAAACGACCGCGCCAATGACGACACCGAGGACGCTGCGTACCATGTTGGCCGTATTCGCCGCCCCGTCTAGGTTGCCGCCTGCTCCCGCAAGCGCGTGATGCGCTCGAGTGGCGGCGGGTGCGAGTAGTAGAAGGCAACGTACCAGGGATCGGGTGTCAGCGTGCTGGCGTTGTCGCGGTGCAGCTTCACCAGCGCGCTGGCGAGCTCGGCGGCGCTCGCATGCTGGCTCGCGAACGCGTCGGCCTCGAACTCGTGACGCCGTGACCAGAGCGAGGCGAGCGGCGTGACGAAGAAGGTGAACGCCGGGACCACCAGCACGAACAGCAGCAGCGCGGCATGTATCGAGGGTGTCGGCACACCGAGGGCGTGGTAGAACTCCGGCCTCGGAACGAGCGAGCCGAGCACGGCGAGTCCCGCGAAGACCGTCGCCACCGATACCAGGAGGCGCTTGCGCACGTGCTTCAGGCGGAAGTGCCCGAGCTCGTGCGCCAGGACGCCTTCGATCTCGCCCTGGCCGAGGGTCTCGAGCAGGCTGTCGAAGAACACGATGCGCTTGTGGCGGCCGATGCCGGTGAAATACGCATTGCCGTGGCTCGAGCGGCGCGAGCTGTCGACGACGAACACGCCCTTGGAGGCGAACCCGCAGCGCCCGAGCAAGGCCTCGATGCGTTCCTTGAGCGCATGATCCGCGAGCGGTACGAAGCGGTTGAAGAGCGGCGCGATGAACGCCGGCCAGGCCCAGGCCATGAGCAGCATCACCGCGAGCCACAGCCCGAACGCCCACAGCCACCACGCGCGTCCGGTGCGCTGCATCAGCTCGAGCGTTGCGAGCACGAGCGGCCCGCCGAGCAGCACGGCGAGGCCTGAGCTCTTGGCGAGGTCGCTCAAGTACAGCGTGGGAGTCGTGCGGTTGAAGCCGAAGCGGGCCTCGAGCACGAAGGTCCGCCACAGCGACAGCGGCAGGGTCACGAGACGGATCAGGAGGACCACGCTGGCGATCACCGCGAGTCCGAGCCAGGGCTCGGCCAGGTGGGAGCGGCCCCACAGCGCATCGAGGGCCGCGAGCCCGCCGCCCAGCGTCAGCGCGAGCGCCAGGGCGGCGTCCAGGGTGAGACCGAGGTCGCCGAGGCGCGCCTTGGCGAGGGTGTAGTCGGCTGCCTTGGCGTGCTCCGCCGCAGTGATGCTGGCGGCGAAGGGCGCCGGCACCGTGCCACGATGGCGGGCCACGGTGGCCATCTGGCGCCGGGACAGCCACAGCTCGAGCGCGAGTCCGAGGAGCACTGCGAACACGAACAGCGGGGTGAGCCAGCTCATCGAGCGCCGTCAGGGTGGCAATTTACCGGTGTCCGCCGGAGGCCGCCGCGGACTCGGCGGTGGCGGCGCCGTGATCGCGCAGCCACAGCCTCAGCGTCACCACAAACGCAACCAGGCTGAGCAGCGTGAAGAACCACAGCATGGGTGTGTAGCCGCCGGGGTTGGCGGCGCTCGCGCCGCTGCGGTCATTCAAGTACCCGGCGATCAGATTGGCGAAGAAGAGGCCGGCATTCTGCAGCGTCGTCATGAGCCCGTAGGCGGTGCCGAGATGCTCGGAAGCCACGTAGCGCACCACCGTTGGCCAGAGCACCGCCGGCAGGAGCGAGAAGCTCAAGCCCAGGAGCGTCGTCGAGAGTCCCGCCCCGTCCGCTACCCCCGCCAGCAGCACGAGGAAGCTCAGCGGCAGGAATAGTGCCCCGGCGGCGAGCAGCGCGGTGTTGCGCCCGATGCGGTCGAGGAGCAGGCCGAACAGCGGCGTGGCAAACACCGCGGCCAGAAACACGTAGCTGTTGAGGTCGCCCGCTGCCTTGAGCGGCAGCCCCCAGGCCTCCTGCAGGTATTTGATGGCGAAGGTGCTGCGGAACGGGAAGATGACTGAATAGAACGCCACGCACACGATGACGAGCAGCCAGTATTCGCTACGGAAGGACAGCAGGTGCCGCCAGTCGAGGCGCTCGGGCTGCGGGGGCAGCGCCAGCGTCCCGCGCGGCGCCTCGCGCCGGTCGAGCCAGAAGTAAACCAGCGCCCCGGCGAAGGAAGCGGCAGCAAAACCGCACGCGAGCCACAGGGGCGGCTGCCAGCCGTGCGCGTACAGATCGCTCGCAAAGGACGGGGAGCGGTCCGCGAGAAAGGAGCCGAGGCGGGCCAGGCTCAGGTTCATGGCCATCAGGAGCGCCAGATAACGCCCCGAGAACCACTGCGCGAGCGCCACGAGCACCGCCACCACCAGCGTCTCCGAGCCGATTCCAAACAACAGCCGGCCGGCTGCCATGACCGGGAAGCGCACTCCGATCGCCGTGACCACGGCGCCCACCAGGCAGATGGCCGTGGTCGCCACCACGACGCGCCGTGCGGTGAAGCGATCGACCAGCACGCCGCCGACCACGACCAGAAAGATGTTGGGGAGGCTGTAGATCGCATTGAGCGTGCCGATCTGCGTATCGGTGAAATGCAGCGTACGCGACAGCTGCTCGGCGACCGGCGCGATCGAGTCGTAGCCATAGTAGTTGCCGAGCATGACGAACGCGGTGGTCGCGAACATCAGCGTCTGTACGGAGAACGAGGGTGTGGCGGAGCGCTCGCCGCTCATGCAGGAACGTGATGCAGGGACTCAACCGTCATGTGCACGCCATTGTACTGAAAGGCGCGCGCCGGGATGAGCATTTCAGCGCGCGACCCAACCCGAGCTGAGCAGCGGCTCGCTGAATTCACGCAGCACACGCGCATCGGGCCGTGCCAGCTCGCGGGAGACGTCGGGCGCCGGCACCCGCGCCAGTATGTCGCGGATGATGTTGAGGCGCGCCTGGTGCTTGTCGTCGGCGCGCACCACCATCCACGGCGCCTCGCGCGTGTGGGTACGCAGCAGCATCTGGTCGCGCGCGCGGCTGTAGTCGTCCCAGTGCTGCTGCGCCGCTTCGTCCACCGGACTCAACTTCCACTGCTTGAGCGGGTCGCGGCGCCGCTCGCGCAGGCGCCGCGCCTGCTCGGCGCGGCTGATGTCGAGATAGTACTTGAGCAGGTGGATGCCCGCGCGCACCAGCATGCGCTCGAAGCCGGGAGCCGCCTCGAGGAAGGCCGCGTGCTCGGCGCGCGTGCAGAAGCGCATCACGTACTCGACGCCGGCGCGGTTATACCAGCTGCGGTTGAACAGCACGATTTCCTGGGCTGCCGGCAGATGCGCGCTGAAGCGCTGGAAGTACCACTCGGTTTCCTCGCGGTCGCTCGGCTTGCCGGGCGCAACCACCCGGACCTCGCGCGGGCTCAGGTGCTCGGCGATGCGCTTGATGGTGCCGTCCTTACCGGCGGCGTCGCGCCCCTCGAGAATCACCAGCACCTTGCGCCCGCGGGCGATGACGTGACGATGGAGCTTCACCAGCTCGATCTGCAGTGCCCGCAGCTCACGCGCGTAGCGATGCCTGCCGAGCTTCGGTACCGAGGGTGCCGGATGGGCTTTCTTGGCCATGCTGTGCTCCGATGTGGCGGCGAAATGGGATGGCTGCGGCGCATTATTCGCCCGCTGGTTGCCGACAAGCCATACTCTTGTCGCGCGCACGCGCTTGGTTCAGGCTAGGCGCTCCGCGCTACGTCAATACAACAGAGCGGATCCGCGGGGAGTCGTGCATGACGAAAACCAGGGCTGAGCCGCGCGTGGTAGTCAGCAAGAACGGGCCGTACCTGGTGAGCGGGGCCGTCCCGCTCGCCCGGCAGACGATCGTCGCCGACAGTGAAGGTGGCTCGGAAGCATGGCGCGAGAGCCACTCCTTCCCCGCGCAGGAGAGCTACGCGCTGTGCCGCTGCGGGCGCTCCGCCAGCAAGCCCTTCTGCGACGGTACGCACAACAAGGTCGGCTTCGACGGCACCGAGACCGCCAGCCGCGAGTCCTATCGCGAGCAGGCGCAGCTCACCGAGGGACCGGCGCTCGCGCTGTCGGACGCGGAGTCGCTGTGCGCTTTCGCGCGCTTCTGCGATCCGAACGGTCAGGTGTGGAGCCAGGTCGAGCGCACCGACGAGGCCGAGGTGCGCGCTACCTTCGTGCGGCAGGTGAACAACTGTCCCTCCGGGCGCCTCGTTGCCTGGGACCGCGCCACCGGCAAGCCGCTCGAGCATCATCTGCCCGTGTCGATCGGCGTGATCGAGGATCCCCCCGAGGGGGTGAGTGGGCCGCTGTGGCTGCGCGGCGGCATCCCGGTCGTCGCCGCCGACGGCTTTGCCTACGAGGTGCGCAACCGGGTGACGCTGTGCCGCTGCGGTGCCTCCAGACACAAGCCCTTCTGCGACGGCTCGCACGCCGCCATCAAGTTCCGCGACCCGGGCGCGGGTGGGAGCGGCCCATGAGCATCTACGACGAGGCGCTGGAGAAGACCTCCGCCAACTACGTGGCGCTCTCGCCGGTGAGCTTCGTCGAGCGCAGCGCGGAAGTTTTCGGCGACCTGCCGGCGGTGGTGCACGGCGCGCGCCGCTACGACTGGCGCGCGACGCGCGAACGCAGCGCGCGGCTCGCGGCCGCGCTGCGCGCGCTCGGCGTGGCGCGCGGCAGCACCGTGAGTGCCATGCTCACCAACACGCCGGAGATGATCGAGGCGCACTACGCGGTGCCGGCGCTCGCCGCCGTGCTGCACACGCTCAACACCCGGCTGGATGCGCCGCTGCTCGCCTGGCAGATGCAGCATTGCGAGACGGCGGTGCTGATCACCGACCGGGAGTTCGCGCCAGTGATCGCGCGCGCGCTCGAGATTCTGCGTGCGGAGCACGGCCGTACGCCGCAGGTGATCGACGTGTGCGACGCCGAGTATGCCGGGCCCGGCGAGCGGCTCGGGGCGCTCGAGTACGAATCGCTCCTGGCCGCGCACGAGCCGCTCGCGCTGCTCGCGGGGCCGGCCGACGAATGGGATGCGATCGCGGTCTCCTACACCTCCGGCACTACCGGCAATCCCAAGGGCGTCGTGACCCACCACCGCGGCGCCTATCTCAACGCCATAGCCAACGCGCTGGCGTGGAGCATGCCGCAGTTTCCGCGCTATCTGTGGACGCTGCCCCTGTTCCACTGCAACGGCTGGTGCTTTCCCTGGACGGTGGCGCTGCTCGGCGGGATGCAGGTGTGCCTGCGCAAGGTCGAGGCGCGCGCCATCTTCGAGGCGATTCGCACGCACGGCGTCGATCATTACTGCGGCGCCCCCATCGTGCACAACATGCTGGTCAACGCGGACGCCAGCTGGCGCGGCGCTATCACCCAGCGCGTGCGCGCGTTGGTCGCAGGCGCCGCCCCCCCGGCCGCGATGATCGAGGGGATGCAGCGCATCGGCTTCGATCTGACGCATGTCTACGGCCTCACCGAGACCTACGGGCCGGCCGCGGTGGCGGTCAAGCGTGCCGCCTGGGCGCAGCAGAGCCCTGCCGAGCAGGCGCGGCTCAACGGGCGCCAGGGCGTGCGCTATGCGCTCGAGGATGGTATGTCGGTACTCGATCCGCAGACCATGCAGGCCGTTCCGGCCGACGGCGCGCACATCGGCGAGGTCATGTTTCGCGGCAACATCGTGATGAAGGGGTACCTCAAGAACCCGCAGGCGACGATGCGCGCCTTCGACGGCGGCTGGTTCCACAGCGGCGACCTCGCGGTCATGGAGCCGGATCGCTACGTCAAGATCCGGGACCGCAGCAAGGACGTGATCATCTCCGGCGGAGAGAACATCAGCTCGCTCGAGGTCGAGGAGGCGCTCTACCGGCATCCGGCCGTGATGGTTTGTGCGGTAGTGGCGCGGCCGGATCCCAAGTGGGGTGAATCGCCGCTCGCCTACGTCGAGTTGAAGAGCGGCGCCACCGCAAGCGCGTCCGAGCTGATCGAGCACTGCCGCGCCTTCCTCGCCGGCTACAAGGTCCCGCGCGAGGTGCGCTTCGAGGAAATCCCGAAGACCGTCACCGGGAAGATTCAGAAGTTCGTGCTGCGCGAACGCGCCCGCTCTGCCAGCGCGATCGAATAGCTCCTGCCCATGAGCCGCGGCGACGTCATCGTGGTGGGCGGTGGACTGGCGGGGCTCACGAGCGCCTACGCGCTCCATGAGGCAGGCTACGCCGTACAGCTGCTCGAGCGGCGCGAGGACGTGGCTCTCGAGACCAGCTTCGCCAATGGCGGGATCCTGACACCCTCGATGCCGGATCCCTGGAACGCTCCGGGGGTGCAATGGCAGCTGCTGCGCTGGCTCGGGCGCGAGGATGCGCCGATGCTGCTGCGGCCCCGGGCGATCCCGGAGTACTTCGGCTGGGGCCTGAAGTTCCTCGCTGGCTCGGCGCCGCGCGCCTACCACGCCTCGATGCTCGCCAACTACCGCCTGTGCGCCTACAGCCTGGACCGGCTGCGAGCGTGGCGCGCCCAGCTCGCCCTCGAGTACGCCGTGGGGACCCACGGCACCATCGAGGTGTACCGCGATTCCCGCTCGTTCGAGCGCGCCGTGGCCGAGGTACGCACCCTCGCGCCACTCGGCCTGCTTGGCACGGCGCTCGACCCGCAAGGCACGGCGCGCCTCGAGCCGCTGCTCGGGGAGATACAGGGGAATCTCGCCGGCGCCATCCACTATCCTGCGGACGAGAGTGGCGACGCATGGCTCTTCTGCCGGGCGCTGCGCGCACGCCTCGAGGAGCGCGGCGTGCGGATTCTGCTCGACACTGCGGTGCGCGCCGTGCGCCTCACCGGCGGCCGGGCCACGGGCGTCGAGACCGAGACCGGGTTCGTGCCGGGGAGCGCCGTCGTGCTCGCGGCAGGTCCCTGGTCGCGAGCGCTGCTCGCGGCCTGCGGCGTGCGGGTCGAGGTGCGGCCGGTGAAGGGCTATTCGCTCTCGATTCCGATCGACCCAAGCGCAGGCCCGCGCCACGCCCTGTCGGACGACTCACTGCACGCGGTCATGACGCCGCTCGGGTCGACGCTGCGGCTCGCGGGCACCGCCGAGTTCAGCGGCTGGGACCTCACCCTGCGCCCGGGCCGCGTCGAGGCCCTGTGGCGGCTGCTCGCGGCGCTCAGTCCCACGCTGTCGCGCTCGGTCGACCGCTCGAGCGCGCGGGCCTGGTGCGGACTGCGCCCGATGTCGGCCGACGGGCGGCCGTACGTCGGCGCGGCTCCCCTCCCGGGGCTCTATGTGAATACCGGGCACGGCCACCTCGGCTGGACGCAGGCCGCGGGCTCGGCCACGCTGCTCGCGCAGCTCATGACCGGGACGGCGACTGCCATCGATCCACGGCCCTTCGCGCTCTCGCGCGGCGAGCGGCACGCGTGGCGCGGCGAACTCAGGGCATCGGAGCAACACTGATGGGCGATCCTGACTTCAAGGCAGCTTTGGCCGCGGGCGCTGCGGCGCTGCTGGCGCTGCTGAGCGGCGGCCAGGCCTGCGCCGCGCCGGCGGTCGCCGCCGCGGCGCAGCCGCCGGCCTACGACGTCGTCATCCGGGGCGGGACGATCTACGACGGGTCGGGCGGCGCCCCGTTCGTCGGCGACGTTGCGTTGCGCGGCGATCGCATCGCCTACATCGGGGCGCACGCTCCGGGGCGCGGTGCCGACGAGTTTCCCGCGCGCGGCAAGGCGGTGGCGCCCGGCTTCATCAACATGCTGGCGCACCCGGAGGAATCGCTGCTCATCGACGGACGGGCGCTGAGCGACCTGCGCCAGGGAGTCACGCTCGAGGTCCTCGGCGAGGATTCGATGGGCCCGCTGTCGGCGGACATGAAGCGCCTCGGCCGGCAGCGGCAGGGGGACATCAAGTACGACATCGACTGGACGACGCTCGGGGAGTACCTGACGAAGCTCGAGAAGCGCGGCATTACCCCCAACGTCGCCTCCTTCGTGGGTGCCGGCACGGTGCGTACCTATGTCCTCGGCGAGCGCGACGTGCAGCCCACGCCGGCACAGCTCGAGGAGATGCGCACGCTGGTGCGGGAGGCGATGGAGCAGGGCGCCGTCGGGGTCACGACCGCGCTCATCTACGCTCCCAACGACTACGCGAAGACGCCCGAGCTCATTGCGCTCGCGCAGGAGTCGGCGCGCTGCGGCGGCATCTACAGTGCCCACATGCGCAGCGAAGGCGACCGGCTGCTGGAAGCGGTGCAGGAGACCGTCGACATCGCGCGGGCCTCGGGCGCCCCGGCCGAGATCTATCACTTGAAGCAGGCCGGCAAGCGCAACTGGGACAAGCTCGACGCGCTCATCCGCGCCGTGGCTGCGGCGCGCAGCTCGGGAGTACGCATCACGGCCGACATGTACGTCTATATGGCCGGTGCCACCGGGCTCGATGCGGCCATGCCGCCCTGGGTGCAGGACGGCGGGCTCGAGGCCTGGATCGCGCGCATGAAGGATCCGGCGACCCGCGTGCGTCTCCTCGCCGACATGCGTAATCCGAAACCCGACTGGGAGAACCTGGCGCTCGCGGCCGGCCCTGAGGGCACCCTGCTCCTCGGCTTCAAGAACCCGGCGCTCAAGCCCCTCACCGGCAAGACGCTGGCGGAGGTAGCCAGGGCGCGCGGCGTGAGCGCTCAGGATGCCGCCATCGACCTCGTCATCGAGGATGGCTCGCGCGTCGAGGTCGCTTACTTCCTCATGTCGGAGGACAACGTCCGCCGCGAGGTGGCGCTGCCCTGGGTGAGCTTCGACTCGGACGCGGACGCGCCGGCGCCGGAGGGCGTGTTTCTCAAGTCGAGCCGCCATCCGCGCACCTACGGCAACTTCGCGCGGGTGCTGGCGCACTATGTGCGCGAGGAGAAAGTGCTCACCCTGCCGCAGGCGGTCGCCAAGCTCGCGGCGCTGCCGGCCGCGACCCTGTCCCTGAGCGATCGCGGCCAGCTGCGTCAGGGCTACTTCGCCGACATCGTGGTGTTCGATCCGGCCAAGGTCCAGGACCACTCCACCTATCAGCGGCCGCAGCAGCTCGCCACCGGCGTCAGCGACGTGTGGATCAACGGCGTGCGGGCGCTGCGCCACGAGGTCGCAACCGCCGCGGCCAGCGGCCGCGCTATTCGCGGGCGCGCGTGGACTGGAGGCGGTGGCGGCGGGTGCCGCAAGAGCGCGGCCGACTGGAGCTGGTCACCCTGAGGGTGTCGGCAGGTCGGCGAAGGGACTGCGCACGTCCATGCGCGTGGTGACGGGCGGCATCGGGTACTTGAGGCCGCTCGCGCAGTTGAAGAGCACGACCCGCTCGCCCGCGGCGACCTTGCCGGCACGTGCCGCGGCGAGATATGCCGCGTAGGTGGCAGCCCCTTCGGGGGAGAGGAGCAGGCCGTCCCTGGCCGCGACCTCGGTGCGGGCGCGCTCGATCTCGACATCGTCGACCGCGATCGCAAAGCCGCCCGTCTCGCGCAGCGCCCGCAGGATGAGAAAGTCGCCGATGGCGGCCGGGACGCGGATTCCAGAGGCGATGGTATGGGCATTTTCCCAGGGCGTGGCACTTGCGGCGCCCGCCTCGAAGGCACGCACGATCGGCGCGCAGCCGCTCGACTGCACGGCGACGAGCCGCGGCATCGGACCTGCGATCCAACCGAGCTCGGCGAGCTCAGCCCAAGCCTTCCACATGCCGATGAGTCCGGTGCCGCCGCCGGTCGGGTAGAACACGACGTCCGGCAGCTGCCACTGCATCTGCGCCGCGAGCTCGAGCCCCATGGTCTTCTTGCCCTCGATGCGGTAGGGCTCCTTGAGCGTCGACATGTCGAACCAGCCGAAGCGCTCCTTGCCGAGTCCCACCAGCCGGCCGCAGTCGTTGATGAGCCCGTTGACGCGCCACACCGTGGCCCCCTGGAGCGCGATCTCGCTCAGGTTGATCTCCGGGGTGTCATCGGGACAGAAGCAGTATGCCGCCATCGCGGCGCGCGCCGCATAGGCGGCCATCGCGGCGCCGGCGTTGCCGTTGGTCGGAATCGCCACGCGCCGCACGCCGAAGGAGTGCGCCATCGAGACTGCGAGAGCGAGCCCGCGCGCCTTGAAGGAGCCGGTCGGCAGGCGCCCCTCGTCCTTTACGGTCGGGGGCAGGAAGCCCGCGGGACGCTCGCTGTTGACGAGCTCGATGAGCGGGGTCTCGAGCTCGCCGAGGCTCACGACGTGCGCGGGATCCGGCACCGGCAGCAGCTCCCGCCAGCGCCACAGGTCCGTCGGCCGGCGCTCGATGTCCGCGCGCGTGACCTCGGCCCGCAACGCCGCGAGGTCGTAGCGGGCGAGCAGCGGCTTCCCGGCGCGCGAGAGACCCTGCAGTCTCGCGATATCGTGGCGCTCGCCGGTGGCGCTGCACTCGAGGTGGGTCGCGTAGGAGTAGCGCACCGGGAGCTCCTCAGATTCGGCTTCGGCACGGCTTGTGATACAAGAGCGCCATGACGCCAGGGCCGCCAGACGACCGGCCGCCGCAGCTGGTCCGCGCCATCGGCCGCTGGAGCATGGTAGCACTGGCGGTCAACTGCATTCTCGGCAGCGGCATCTTCGGCCTGCCCTCGGTGGTGGCGGGCTACGTCGGCGCCTGGAGCCCCGTGGCGATGTTGCTGGCGGGCCTTCTGATGGCCGTCATCATCGGCTGTTACGCCGAAGCCGCCTCACAGTTCACCGGAACCGGGGGACACTACTTATATGTGCGGGAGGCGTTCGGCCGCTTCGCGGGCGTGCAGGTCGGATGGATGACGCTGCTCAGCCGCCTGACGGCGTGCGCGGCGGCGGTGAACCTCCTGGTCATCTCGCTCGCGCAATTCTGGCCGGGGGCGGGCACGCCGCTGCCGCGCGCCATCATCGTGTCGCTGTTCGTCGGCAGCCTCGGTGTCGCGAACTATCGGGGCGTCGCCGCTGGCACGCTGGTGAGCAACGTGTCGGTGGTCGCGAAGCTCGTGCCGCTTGCGCTCGTGTGTGCGGTGGGCGTCGCCTATGTCGTGGCTCATCGGGCCGCGGCGCCCGCTCCCGCAACGGGCGGCCTCGATGGCTGGCTGCAGGCGCTCCTGCTCCTGATCTTCGCCTACGGGGGCTACGAGACGGCGCTCTTCCCCATGGGCGAAGCGCGCGATCCGCGCCGTGATGCAGCCTTCGCGCTGTTTGCCGCACTGCTCATCGTGGCGCTGCTCTATACGCTGCTGCAGCTGGTCGTCGTCGAGGCGCTGCCCGACGCCGCCTCGAGCGAGCGCCCGCTCGCCGACGTGGCCCGCGTGATGATGGGGCCCGGCGGCGCGGTGCTCGTCTCGATCGGCGCACTGATCACGGTGTACGGCTACCTGAGCGCGAACCTCCTGGGAGGACCCCGTGCCACCTTCGCGCTCGCCGAGCGGGGCGACTTCCCGGCGCGTTTCGCCGCGATCCATCCGCGCTTCCGCACGCCCTATTTCTCGGTCGGTGTGTATGCTCTGCTGGTCTGGGCGTTCGCGCTGCTCGGCAGCTTCACGTGGAACCTGACCCTGTCGGCGGTCGCGCGGCTCTTTTATTACGGCGCGGTGTGCGCCGCCGTGCCGGTGCTGCGCCGCCGGCAGCCGGGGGCCGCCGTCTTTCGCCTGCCAGGCGGTGCGGCACTGCCCGTGCTCGGAGTGCTGATCTGCCTGGCGCTCCTCACACGGGTCGACTTCAGCAAGTCCGTCATCCTGCTGGCGGTGATCGTGGCCGCGGCCGTGAACTGGCTGCTGGTGCGCCGGCGCGGCACAATGATCGAGGGAGGCGAACATGAGTACCAATGAGCCGCTGGTAAAGCGTGCGCAGGACACCCGTGGCGTGGTGACCCTCACGCTCAATCGTCCGCAGGCCTACAACGCTCTCTCGGAGGCGATGCTCGCGGCGTTGCAGCGCGAGCTCGACTCGATCGCAGCCGACGAGGCGCTGCGGGTCGTGGTGCTTAGCGGCGAGGGCAAGGCCTTCTGCGCCGGACACGATCTGCGCGAAATGCGCGCCCAGCCCTCGCAGGAGTACTACGAGCGGCTGTTCGGGCAGTGCAGCCGCATGATGCTGACTCTCACGCGGCTGCCGGTTCCCGTGATCGCGCGCGTCCAGGGGGTGGCGACGGCCGCGGGCTGCCAGCTGGTGGCGCAATGCGATCTGGCGGTGGCGGCGGAGGGCGCGCGCTTTGCGGTGAGCGGCGTGAACCTCGGGCTCTTCTGCTCGACGCCCGGCGTACCGCTGGCGCGCAACCTCTCGCGCAAGCGCGCCTTCGAGATGCTGGTGACGGGCGAGTTCATCGATGCGCGCGAGGCGCTCTCCCGCGGCCTCGTCAACCGGGTGGCCGAAGGCGGCGCGCTCGATGCGGAAGTCGAGCGGCTGGTGGCGAGCATCGTCGCCAAGCCGCGCGTCGCCGTGGCCATGGGCAAGGAGCTCTTCTATCGGCAGGTGGAGCTCGGCCTGGCGGCCGCTTACCAGGCGGCCGGCGAGACCATGGCCTGCAACATGATGGAGGAGGCTGCGCTGGAGGGTGTGCAGGCCTTCATCGACAAGCGCGCGCCGCGCTGGGCCTAGGGTCCGAGGATGAGACGGAAGGCCGCAGCCGCCGCTAGTCTCGCGCTGTGGCTGCCGACGCTGCTGGCGGGCGTGGCGGCGGGCGCCGAGAGCGCACCGACACCCGCGGTGGCCGTTAGCCGCGACGTCATGATCACGATGCGCGACGGCGTACGGCTCGCGGCCGATGTCTATCGCCCGGCCCAGGGCGGCCTCGCGTCCGAGGGCCGGTTCCCCACGCTGCTCATGCGCACCCCCTACGGCAAGTCGGTGCGCGCCGCGCCGTTTGCCGAATACTTCGCGACGCGCGGCTACGTCGTGGTGGTCGAGGACGTGCGCGGCCGCTACCGGTCCGAGGGTCGCTGGCGGCCGCTCTACGACGACGGCGCCGACGGTTACGACACTGCGGACTGGATCGGGCATCAGAGCTGGTCGGACGGCGGGATCGGTACGCTCGGCACCTCCTACGAGGGCGCCACGCAGCAGGCGCTGGCGATCGCCGGCGCGCCGTTCGTGAAAACCATGGTCCCGCTCTTTTCCATGTCGGATCCGGGCCGCTACGGCGTGCGGCACAACGGTGCGTTCGAGCTGCGCTGGTTCAACTGGGTGTTCACGCTCGGCAATGCCACGGGCGATGAGAGCCTCAAGGCCGCGCTGCGTGCCGCCAGCGATCCGGCCGCCGCTGCCGCGCTCGCCGAGCTCACCGACCACGTGACCGAGTACGTGCGCGCGCTGCCGCTGCGCGCCGGCACGACGCCGCTCAAGTTCGCGCCGGACTACGAGAAGTGGCTCATCGAAGCGATGAGCCACGGAGGCGCGGACCCGACCTATACGGCGATGGGGATCGACATCCCCGATCACCTGGCCGACTACAAGGACGTGCCGGTGTATCACGTCACCGGCTGGTACGACTCCTGGACGCTCCAGGTGGCGAATTTGAACTTCGCCGGGCTGCGCTCGCACAAGCAGAGCCTGCAGCGCCTGATCGTCGGCCCCTGGATCCACAGCAGACCGGGTCAGAGTTTTGCCGGTGACGCCCAGTTCACCTCTGACGCCGCCATCGATCTCAATGCCTTCGAGCAGCGCTGGTTCGACCACTGGCTGAAGGGGATCGACAACGGCGTCGAGCGCGAGCCTCCCGTACGGCTCTATGTCATGGGGGGAGGGGATGCGCACAAGACCCCGGAAGGCCGCGTGTTCGTCGGCGGCCACTGGCGCGATGAGCAGGAGTGGCCCCTGAGCCGCGCCCGCATGACGCCCTATTACCTGCATGGCGGGGGACTCCTGTCGGCCGAGCGGCCGGCCGCGCACGCGCCCGTCCGCTACCGCTTCGACCCGCGTCATCCCGTGCCGACGCTCGGCGGCAACCTCTCTTCCCAGGGAGCGCTCGCCACTCAGGGCGCGACCGACCAGCGCTGCCGCACGGACCTGTGGAGCTGCACCGATGCGCTGCCGCTCTCCGCGCGCAACGACGTGCTGGTGTTTCAGACGCCGCCGCTCTCGCAGGACCTGGAGGTCACCGGGCGTCTGATCGTGAAGCTATGGGCGGCCTCCGATGCGCCGGATACCGACTTCACCGCCAAGCTGATCGATGTCTATCCGCCCAACGCGGATTTTCCGCACGGCATCGACCTCAACATCGGCGACGGCATCGTGCGGGCTCGCTACCGCAACGGGCCGACGGCGCCCGAGATGCTGCAGCCCGGGAAGGTCTACGAGCTCACGATCGAGCTCTATCCGACCTCGCTCGTGCTCAAGCGCGGCCACCGTATCCGGCTCGATGTCTCGAGCAGCAACTTCCCGCGCTTCGACGTGAATCCCAACACCGGGGAGCCGCTCAACGACCATCGCAGCTGGCGGGTCGCGGAGAACTCGATCTACCTCGATCCGGCGCACCCCTCGCGCATCCTGCTGCCGGTGGTGGCAGGCTCCCCCTGAGCTATCGGGTCACGCCGTTGTTGAGCCCATTGCGCTCCAGCTCGAGTTGATTGGTCGCGACGCTGGTGATTCCCGGCACCGACTGAGCGATGCGTCGCGCGCGGTACAACGCATCCGTGCTCCAGACGTAACCGCTGAGATGGGCAGTCCCGTTCTCGACTCTCACATCCACGTGACGATAGTAATAGACGGGGTCGGCATTTAGCTGCGAGTAGACGGCGTTCGCCAGGATCTGGTCGCCGGCAGCTCGTTCGGCTCGTGCCGATGCTTCGCCGGGCGGCAGTGGCGCTTGCGGAGGAGCGGTCGCGCATGAGGCGGCCAGTGCGGCCGCGGCCATCAGGACTGGAGTAAAGAACGTCTTTGCTGAGCTCATTGTGATCCCGTGCCGTCACCGCCGCCCCGGTTGGCCTGGCGCTCGAGCTCGAGCTCATCCCGCACTTCGATGACGCCGGGGACTTTGCGGGCGATCTGCTGAGCATGATACAGGGCATCCGTGGTCCACACGTAACCGCTCAGCCGCGCCACGCCGTAATCGACGCTGACCTCGACGTCACGGAAGTAGTAGATCGGATTGGCTTCCAGCGCGGCGCTGACCTGCTCAGTGATGGCGGCGTCGGCGCGTTCCTGGTCGGGCGACTTGGGAGGAGTTGTCGCGCAGCCGAGCGTGAGCACCGCGATGGCGGCCAGGACGGCAGATGCCGCACCTCTGCGCCCGATCGTCATACCGACCTCCTCGGAACGATCTGCCTGACCTCTGATGAGACAACCGGCGAGGGCTGACTGTTCATGAGTCGGGGCTCACCAGGCCCCCTGCGCCGGTCCTCACCGCAGGACTTTTGTCACATTGCGCAGGCTTTTGTCACACTCCGAATGACGGCCACCACCACCGACGGTTCTTCGGGTTCAGGATCTACCGCGCGACGGGTCCGTTCTCGTTCCCGTTCCGGTTCAGTTCCAGGTCGTTCACCACCTGCGTGACGCCCGGGACGGTCGACGCGATTGCCACGGCCAGGTCGAGATCTGGCCGCTCCCAGACGTAGCCGCTGAGGTGCACCACGCCGTTATCGGCGTGTACAGATATGTGCTTGGCATAGAGCACCTTGTCCGAGTTCAGCGCAGCTTCCACGCGGTCGGCTATCGCCTTATCGTCCGCCCGTTGCGCTTCGGTCTTGGGAGGACCCGATGCGCACGCGGCCACGGCACATATCGCGGCCACCGCAACCGCTGCGAACGGCACGCGCTTGATCGTTTGGGCCACGTTGGCTCCCTCCTCATTGCTCGATGCGATGTATACCACACCCTGGGCGCGGCGGACGGCCCGGCCGCCGAAGCGCCCACTCCCGGTGCCGTCACCAGGAGTGGGCCGATCCGGTCGTGCCTGGCCGTTGCCGTCCCGCCGGTCCAGGGGTATCCCGCCGAGCGCCTTCAGAACTTGAAGTTCACGCCCGTCGAGAAACCGATCTCATGGCAGCCACCCCACGTCGTCGGGCCGCCGCTCATGTAGTCGATGAACGGCGTGTGCGTGGCGTCGTGGCAGTCGGTCTTGATGCCGTGGCCACCTGCGCCGATATCGAAGTGCGCATTGCCGTCGTTCGCTGTGTCGGCAAAATCGACGTACCAGGTAAACTGCTTGTCGAACTTGTGCCACCACGCGAGCGTGTACATGTTCGCCTGGTTGTTGCCGATCCCGCCCGGGTAATAGTTGTGCTGTCCACCCGGGTCGCCCGGGGTGGCACCGGCATGCGCCCAACCCGCCGCGATCCGGTCCGCCCCGCCGGCGAACTCGTACTCGAGAGCCAGCCAGTCGGAGTTGCGCGTCCGCTCGTTCTGGAACTCCATGACGGCGGGAAGATTGCGGTGCATCGCCTCCCACAGGTAGGAGACCGTCAGGCCAAATTCGAAGCGGTACTGTCCGCCGAACTTCATCGCCCATTCATCGCCAATGTCGTAAAGAGGGCTGTAGGGGGCCGAGCCAACAGCGGCGGCGTCCGGAAATTCTGCCGCGTAGGCCAGGTAGCTCCCGCAGTCGAGCAGCGGTGAAGGCGCGGGGTTCGTGCAAAGGTCGCCGCCCCCGGGCAGGGCTCCGTAGTAGGGGTTGTTCGAGCCAATGCCATCTGAGCTGCGGTTCACGCCGCTATGCAGCTCATAGGCGGCGGTGAGATAGAGGCCGCCGGTCTCGAACTTGAGATCCCCGCCGTAGGAGTAATTGAAGCCGCCGTCATCGCAGTTCAGGAACAGGTTGCCGCTACCCGGGTTGTTGCCTCCCGCGCAATCCGGAGACCGAAGCGCCGCGATGTTGTTGTACGGGTCCGGATTCTGGCCGAAGCTGTAGGAGGCATCGAAGCTGAAGCCGGACCAGGTGGGCGACATGTAAGTGATCACGTGATCCATGCGCGTACCGAACTCGACGCGGTTGTCGCCGCCGGTGTTGCCGATGACGACGCTGTAGTTGCCGAGCTGTCCCGAGAAGGGATTCAGCCGGTCGGTCGAGGTCTTGTACGGCGTGTACATCTCGCCAAACCGGAACTGTCCCCACTCCTTGGCGCGCAGGCCTACCCACGTGTCGCCGAGCCCGATGGCTCCCTGGACGGTGTTCGAGGACTTGGTCCAGGTGTTCTGGAGGCCGGGCGCGGCCACCATGTCGATCGCGGCTGAAAACTGGTAGATGAAGTCGACATTGGTGGTACCGATCTTGTGGCTGCCGCGATAACCGATGTTCGAGCCGTTGCTCGACATCATGGCCATCCAGCTCACGCGCCCGAAGGGGCCCGGCGGCGACTTTGCTCCGTTATTGACGTAGGGCGGGCCGCCGTCCGGGGCAGAGCCCCAGTGGTAGGCCACCATGTCCTCCATGCCCTTGGTCGTATAGTCGACGGACACGTCCAGAGTTCCGAAGAACCCCTTGATGAACGTGTTCCACGCCTTGTCGACGGTGCTGATCGTCTTGGTCGTCTTCGCCTGCTCGTCCTGGATGGTCTTGAGCTCCTTGCTGAGCGCATCGATCCGCCCGCCACTCAGGCGGGCGCTATCAACCCCGCACCGCGCGCCCAGCGATACTTGGCGCCGAGCACCGCCACCGGTATCTCGGTCGAATAGGCGTAGGCGGGGATGCCGTGCTGATAGAGATACTCCGCGGCCTCCTCGACCTCGACGTCGCCGGCGAGCGAGGCCACCACGGGCTTCACGATGCCCTTGCCGCGCATCTCATTCACCACCTCCACCATGAGGCGCGCGAACACCATCGGCGGCGTGATGATGGTGTGCCAGTAGCCGAGGATGAGCGCGTGGATGCGCTCGTCCGTGAGACCTAAGCGCACGGTGTTCTGGTAGGTGGTCGGCGGCTCGCCGCCGGTGATGTCGATCGGGTTGCCGGCCGCGCCAAAGGGCGGAATGAACTTGCGGAACGCGGCATCGAGATCCGGCGGCATCGCCATCAGCTGCAGCTGGTTGTCGACACAGGCGTCCGACAGCAGCACGCCCGAGCCGCCGGCGCCGGTGATGATGACGACGTTATTGCCCTTCGGGGTCGGCAGCAGAGGGATGCCGCGCGAGAACTCCAGCAGGTCGCGCAGCGTTCGGGCGCGAATCACCCCCGACTGCCTGAAGACGTCCTCGTAGATCCTGTCGTTGCCGGCGAGCGCACCGGTGTGCGAGCTGGCGGCGCGCGCGCCCATGCTGGTGCGTCCCGCCTTGAGCACCACCACCGGCTTCTTCTTCGAGACCCGCCTGGCGACCTCGGCGAAGGCGCGGCCGTCCTTGAGGTCCTCGAGGTGCTGGCAGATGATCTGGGTGTTGTCGTCCTGCTCGAAGAAAGTGAGCAGGTCGTCCTCGTCGATGTCGGACTTGTTGCCGAGCCCGACGATCGCCGAGACGCCCATCTTGGTCGAGCGCGAGAAGCCGACGATCGCCATGCCGATGCCGCCCGACTGCGAGGAGAGGGCGGTAGCACCCTTGACGTCGTAGGCGGTGCAGAAGGTCGCGCACAGGTTCTTCGGCGTGTAGTAGAAGCCGTAGATGTTCGGTCCCATGAGTCGAACGTCGTACTTGCGCGCGACCGCCACCACCTCTTCCTGGCCCTTGACGTTGCCGGTCTCGGCGAAGCCCGAGGGAATCAGCACCGCGCCCGGAATCTTCTTCTCACCCACCTCGGTGAGCGCCTGGGCGACGAACTTCGCCGGGATGCAGAACACCGCCACGTCGATGACGCCCGGCACGTCCTTGACGCTCTTGTAGGCCTGCTTGCCGAGGATCTCCCCGGCGTTCGGGTGGATCGGGTAGATCGCGCCCTGGTAACCGCCGTTGATGAGATTCTTCATCACCGAGTTGCCGATCTTGCCGTTCTCAGCCGAGGCGCCGATGACGGCGACCGCATCGGGTTTCATGATGCGGTTCATCTGCCGCACGATGGTGGCCTGATCCGGCCGGTAGCGGGCCGGCTGCGGCTTGAAGTCGAGCACCACGCGCACGTCGGCGGCGGTCGCGCTGCTGGGGGTGGCGAACACCGGGTTGAGATCGAGCTCGGAGATTTCCGGGAAATCGCTCACCAGCTGCGAGACGTTCACGATCATGGTCGCGAGCGACTCGCGATCGACGGGGGCGGCACCGCGCACGCCCTTCAGGATCTCCGCGGCGGCGATGCCGTCCAGCATCGACAGCGCGTCCTCGCGCGTGGCGGGTGCCAGGCGGAAGGTGATGTCCTTCAGCACCTCGACCAGCACGCCGCCCAGGCCGAAGGCCACGAGCTTGCCGAAGGCCGGGTCGGTGACCGCGCCGATGATCACCTCCTGGCCGCCGGAGAGCATCTGCTGCACCTGCACGCCGTCGATCGTGGCCTTCTCATCGTAGCGGCGCGCGTTGGCGACGATCTGGGTGAAGGCTTGGCTTGCTTCGGCGTCGCTCCTGACGCCGACCACCACGCCCCCCGCCTCGGTCTTGTGGAGGATCTGCGGGGAGACGATCTTCATGACCACCGGGAAGCCGATGCTCCCGGCGAGACGCGCGGCGTCGGCTGCGGTGGCAGCCACGCCTTCCTTCGGCACCGCAATGCCATAGGCCTCGCAGATGCCCTTGGCTTCCGGCGCCGTCAGTGAGCTGCGACCCGCGCTCCTGGCCTGGTCAAGAATCTTCCGAACCGCACTCTTGTCGTGCCCCATGATCTCTCCCCGGCTCCTTCCCGGCGCGGTGCACGCGTTGACCGCGCCGCGCACAAAGCTTCAGTTCGTCGTGCTCAGATGACTTTCTCGGCGCGCAGCTCGCTGATCTCGCCCGCGCTCAGGCCGAGCTCCGCCAGCACTTCGCTGGTGTGCTCCCCGAGAAGAGGCGAGCGCTTCACCTCGGTGGGGCTGTCCGACATCTTGATGGGGTTGCCCACCGTCAGGTACTTGCCCCGCTTCGGATGATCGACCTCGACGACCGTGCCGGTGGCGCGCAGCGAGGGCTCGGCCGCGAGCTCCTCCATCGAGAGGATCGGGCCGCAGGGAATATCGTGCTTGTTGAACTCGTCCATGGCCTCGAACTTGGTCTTGGTCATGGTCCACTGCTCGATCGTCGCGAACACCTTCTTCAAGCGCGGCAGGCGCGCCTCGGGCGTGGCGTAATCGGGATCGGTGATCCAGTCCTCTTTGCCGATCACCTTGCAGATCTCGGCCCACACGGGCGCCTGGGTGATGAAATAGAGGTAGGCGTTGGGGTCGTTCTCCCAGCCCTTGCACTTGATGATCCAGCCCGGCTGCCCGCCGCCCGAGGCGTTGCCGGCACGCGGCACCGCCGAGCCGAATTTGCCGTCCGGATACTGCGGATACTCCTTCATCACGTGGGTGCGTGCGAGGCGCTGCTGATCGCGCAGCTTCACGCGGCAGAGGTTGAGCACCCCGTCCTGCATGGCGCACAGCACCCGCTGGCCGCGGCCGCTGGTGTTGCGCTGGTAGAGCGCGGCCACGATGCCGAGCGCCAGGTGCAGGCCCGTGCCGCTGTCGCCGATCTGCGCGCCGGTGACGAGCGGCGGACCGTCGTCGAAGCCGGTGGTGGACGCGGCGCCGCCCGCGCACTGCGCGACGTTCTCGTAGACCTTGCACTCCTCGTAGGGGCCTGGGCCGAAACCCTTGACCGAGGCGTAGATCATGCGCGGGTTGAGCTGCTGGATGCGCTCCCAGGTGAGCCCCATGCGATCGAGCGCGCCGGGTGCGAAATTCTCCACCAGCACGTCGCAGTGCTTCACCAGCCGCTCGAGCACCGCCTTGCCGCGCGGATTCTTGGTGTCGAGCGTGATCGAGCGCTTGTTGCCGTTCAGCATGGTGAAGTACAGGCTGTCGACGTCCGGGATGTCGCGCAGCTGCTCGCGGGTGATGTCGCCGGCGCCCGCACGCTCGACTTTGATGACGTCTGCGCCGAACCAGGCCAGCAGCTGCGTGCAGGTCGGACCCGACTGCACGTGCGTGAAGTCGAGGATGCGGACACCGTCCAATGCCTTGCCCATGGAGTCTCCCCGACGCACTCGCTACTTGTACATCGTCTGGTTCTTGGTCCCGGGGGCGTATTCGCGCGGGTCGACCCAGACGTTGATCACGGCGGATTTCCTGAGCTTTCGCACCGACTCGCGTGCGCGCTGCAGCGCCGGGGCGATCTGCGCCGGGTCGTGCACCTCCTCGCCGTAGCCGCCGAGCATCTCGGCGAACTTGCCGAAGGGCACATCGCCGAGGAGATTCCCGACGTTGCCGCGTTCCTCGCCGTACTTTGCGAGCTGGCCGTAACGGATCTGGTTCATCGCGGAGTTGTTGCCTACGACCGCGATGTAGGGCACGCCGAAGCGGTTGGCGGTCTCGATGTCGAAGGCCGTCATGCCGAAGGAGCCGTCGCCGTAGTAGCACAGCACCTCCTTCTCGGGGTGGGCGAGTCCCGCGGCGAGCGCAAAGCCCGTGCCGACGCCGAGGGAGCCGAGCGCGCCTGGGTCCATCCACTGGCCCGGACGGCGCGGACGCACCGCCTGCGCCGAGATGGTCACCACATCGCCGCCGTCGCCGATATAAATGGTGTTATCGGCGAGAAACTCGTTGAGCTCGTACGCCACGCGATAAGGGTGGATCGGGCGGTTATTCGACTTGAAGAGCGGCATCAGCTTCTCGGTGGCCGCCGTCTCCAGGTCGCTGAGCTTCTTCATCCAGGCCTGGCGCGCCTGACGCTTGTCGCCCTTGATGCTCCCCGAAGCCGCCTGCAGCACCGCGCCGAGGATCGCGCCGGGATGGCCGACCAGCCCCAAGTCGACGTCGCGGTTCTTGCCGACGGTGCGGTAGTCCTGGTCGATCTGCACGAGCTTCAGCTTGTTGCTGATGCGCCGTCCGTAGCCCATGCGGAAGTCGAACGGGGTGCCGACGATGACGATGACGTCGGCATCCGCGAAGGCGTTGCTGCGCGTGCGGTCGAAGTGATGCGGATCTCCCGGCGGGAGGAGGCCGCGGCTGCCGCCGTTGAAGTACCCGGGAATGTCGAGACCGCGCAGGAGCGCAATCGCCTCCTCGTGGCCGCGCGCCGTCCAAACCTGTTGTCCGTAGAGGATCGCCGGGCGCTCGGAGTCGACCAGAATGTCGGCGAGCTTCTGGATGTCGGCCGGGTCGCCGAGCGAACGGGTCGAAGCGCGGTAATGACCTGGCTTCGGCACGATCGCCTTGGTGGCATCCACCTCGCGGTCGAGCACATCGCGCGGAATCTCGAGATACGCAGGTCCCGGGGCGCCGTTGAAGGCCTCGCGGCATGCCATGGAGATCATATCGGCGATGCGCTCGGTGCTCGGCACCGAAGCGGCGAACTTGGTGATTGGCGACATCATGTCGACGTGCGGCAGGTCCTGGAGCGAGCCCATCTTGTGCTGGGTGAGCGCCCCCTGGCCGCCGATGTGCAGCACCGGACTCTCGGAACGGAATGCGGTGGCGATGCCGGTCACGGCGTTGCAGCAGCCGGGGCCGGCCGTGGTGACGACGCAGCCGAGCTTGCCGGTCTGGCGGGCATAGCCGTCGGCGGCGTGCGCCGCCACCTGCTCGTGGCGCACGTCGATGATGCGGATGCCCTCGTCGATGCAGCCGTCGTAGATGTCGATGATGTGGCCACCGCAGAGCGTGAAGATGGTGTCGACCCCCTCGTTCTTGAGGGCCTTCGCCACCAGGTGGCCACCCGATACGACGCCCGCTTCACGGCTCTTGCGCTTGAGGGTGTCCTCCGCAGTTGTCGTGGGGCTGCGTTCCGCCGCCTTGGTGGTCGTTTCCGGCATGTCAGCCTCCATACCTCTCGGGCTTCGATCAATCCGCGCGAGGCGCGCTGCGCCTGCAACCAGCCCCGCCGACCGGCCAGGCTGCCGCGCTCTCGCTGCCTCTCTCCTCAAGTGAGCCTCCCCGGTGTGCGGCGCGTGCGCGCCGCCTACCGGAGAAACATCATCCGTCAGTGCGCGGCTGCCGGCGTCGCCGTGCTCACAGTGCCGCCCGTGCGATTCGTGTAGGCGCTGCGCATCGGCTTCAGCACGATTACGGCTGCCAACGCCGCGATGATGTTCATCGCTGCCGCGAGATAGAACACCACGTGCCAGTTGCCCTTCGCCGCGAGCACGCTGGTGAACGGCACGAGGAGTGAGGCCGTGCCCTTGGCCGTGTACATGAGACCCGTGTTGGCGGTCGCGTAGGTCGCGCCGTAGGTGTCCGTCACGGTGGACGGGAACAGGCTGTAGATCTCACCCCAGGCGAAGAACACCAGGCCGCTCAACAGGACGAATTTCACCGGGTCGCTTCCCAGGTTGCCGAGCGCGATGATGCCGATACCCTCGAGCAGGAAGGCGATGAACATGGTCTGCTCACGGCCGATCTGGTCGGATACCCAACCGAAGAACGGACGCGTGAGACCGTTCAGGATCCGGTCGAGTGCCAGCGCGAAGGTGAGTGCGGGCAGCGTAAGCCCTATCAGGGTCACCGGGATCTCTGCCACCTTGTAGTCTTTCGCGATCGGTGCGAGCTGCGCGGTTGCCATCAGACCGCCGGCGGCCATCATGATGAACATCACATACATGACCCAGAACACCGGGGTCTTGAGCATCTCCAGCGGCTTCGCCTGGTAGCGGCTTGCGCCGGGAGCGATCTTCAGTGCCGCCGCGGTGAAGCCCGCCGCGGGGGCCAGAATCAGGAAGCCGACGATGGTCACGACGATGCCCTGGATGAGGCCGAAGGTCATGAAGGTCTGCTCGTAGCCCGCGCTCTTGATCATGTTGGCGATGGGGATGATGGTCGCCGCCGATCCCATGCCAAAGCCCGCCGCCGTCAATCCAGCCGCGAGCCCGCGGCGACCCGGGAACCACTTCACGGCATTGCCGATGCAGGTGCCGTAGACGGCGCCCGCGCCGATGCCGCCGACGATGCCGGAGAAGTAGAACATTGCGAGAGAGTCCGCCACGGAGTTGAGCACCCAGGAGAGGCCGGCGAGCACGCCGCCGCCGACGATCATCCAGCGCGGGCCGATCCGGTCGACGATGTAGCCCTCAACGGGTACCAGCCAGGTCTCGAACAGCACGAACAGCGTGAACGTGACCTGGATGGCCGCCTTGGTCCAGTGGTATTTCGTCCCGATCGGGCCGACGAACAGGGTCCAGCCGTACTGGAGGTTCGCGATCATCACCATGCAGATGATGCCGATGATCAATTGCGCCCAGGGATTCGCTAATACGGGAGTGGGTCTCGCTTCGGTGACCATCGATGTTCCCCCTATGACTGAAACAGCCTCGTCGGCGGATGGATCCAGATCTTGAGTTGCGGCAGCCGTGTCCCCGTGAGGACCGGACATTTCGCGGCCACTGGCATTCGGCCGCCCTGCAGAGCCCCTGAATGGTGCATAGGATCATGCTATTTTTGTATGGCAAGCGACCATATGTGATATATCTTGGCATTGTCAATACAGCCAAGAACCGCGAACTTGGGCGCCGTACGCAAGCTTGAAGGCAGCAGCTAGCCGGCTTTTCAGCTCTCATGCACCCAATTAGGGCAAGAACGCGCTTTCTCGTATTTGATATATCAGCTGAATTGCTGTGCCGAGTTACGATTCGAATGACTCGCACGTATCCTCGACGCGAAAGAAATCGGATCCTGGGCCCGCCTCCATAACCGACCGGATCCACTGCGATGCAAGCACGGGCGAAGCCGCAGAGAGCGGCACAAGAGATCGTTCGGGTGAGCTCAATCCCGGCAGAACGCAAGGGGAGGGCTGCGACCCGGCTCGGCCTCGGGCGACTCACCTCGGTCAGCCTGCGCGACCAGGCGTATGCGCGCATCAAGGAGGCGATCGCCAACACTGACATCTACCGCGAGCGCGAGCCGCTCAGGCTGGACGAGCGCGAACTGGTGCAGGCGCTCGGCGTGAGCCGCACCCCGGTGCGCGAAGCGCTCTCGATCCTCGAGCAGCAGGGCTTCGTCAAGACGATTCCGCGGCGCGGCATATTCATCGTGCGCAAGTCCAAGCGCGAGATCATCGAGATGATCCAGATGTGGGCGGCGCTCGAGAGCATGTCGGCCCGCCTGGCGACGCTCACCGCGCCGGACGCCGAGATCGGCAAGCTGCGGCACCTGTTCGACGAGTTCCAGAGCTCCCCGCCGGCGGAGCACCTCGACGAGTACTCCGACGCCAACATCGCCTTCCACCAGATGGTCATCCGCCTCGGCGGCTCGCGGGTCATCGAGGAGGCGACCCGGAATCTCTTTCTGCACGTGCGCGCCATCCGCCGCGCGACCATCTCGCAGAACAACCGCGCTGCCCGCTCGATCATCGATCACCTGAAGATCATCGAGGCGCTCGAACGGCGCGATACCGAGCTGGCCGAGCGCCTCACGCGGCAGCACACCCTCGATCTGGCCGTGCACGTCGATCGCTACTGCGATTTTCTCGATTGACCTGCAGCGCGGCGCGCGGGCTTCGCGGCAGTCGCGGCGCGCGCCACCGGCCAGGAGGTCTCGCCCCGTAGCAGACGCTCGATGAGCGGCGCGCCGTCCCGCAGCAGGAATTCCTTGAACGCGGCGGCCACCGGCGGCAGGTGCTTGGTGCGGTTGTGCACCAGGTACCAGTTGAGCATCGCGGGGAAGCCCTGCACGTCGAGCACGACCAGGTTGCCGGCGCTCAGGTCGAGCGCGATCGTGTGGGCGGAGAGGAACGCGATGCCCATCCCGGCCGCTACCGCCTGCTTGATGGTCTCGGTGCTCTGGATCTGCATGGCGACCTTGAGGCGCGGGAGTTGCCGGCCGAACACCTCGCGCATCGAGTTCCAGGTGTCCGAACCGTGCTCGCGCGCGACAAACAGCTCGCGATTGAGCGCCGTACGCGGGATCTGCCGCACGCCGGCGAGCGGATGCCCGGGGGCCGCCACGATCACGTAGGGGTGGGGCGCGAACGGCACGGCGACGATGTCCATGTCGCGCGGCGGGCGCACCATGACCGCAAGATCCGTGAGGTTGTCGGCCAGCTGCTGCAACAGCCCCTCGCGGTTGTGCACCGTGAGGTTGAAAGTGACGCCGGGGTGGGCCGCGCCAAAGGCCGCCAGCAGCCGCGGGAAGAAGTAATCGCCGGCGCTGATGACCGCCACGTTGAGCCGTCCGCCGGTCACGCCCTTCAGCTGTGCGAGCGCATGCTCGGCCTCCCGCAGGCGCTGCACGATCGCCTTGGCGCACTGCTGCAGCTCCTCGCCCGCGGGCGTCAGGTAGCTGCGCCGCCCGATGCGCTCGAACAGCGGCAGACCGACAGCGGCGGCGAGCTCCTTGATCTGGGTCGACACCGCCGGCTGCGTCAGGTGCAACTCCGCGGCGGCGCGCGAGAAGTTCATGTAGCGCGCAGCAGCCAGGAACACCCGCAGCTGGCGCAATGTCACGTGTCTCATGGCTCCCCCCGCATGCCCGCGTCCCGCACGTGTATACAAGAAATCGTATGCCCGGGATAGAAAGCTTTGAGTTTTTCTTGGTATTGAGCGGGCCTAAGCTGTGTCTCATCGCCCGCATGGGCGCGACTGGCGCAGAGCGCCACGAGGGTGGAGTCGTGACTGCAACTGTGTTCGCTGCCGACGCCGCCGCCAGGCCCGGCGATCCCCTCGATGCGGAGCTGGCTTCCTATAACCACGCTTTCAGCGAGCTCGAGTTGCCGTGGCGCTGGGATGCGCACACCCTGCGGCAGCTGCTGAGTATCGCCGGCGGGAGCGATGTCGTGGGCACCTACGTCGAGCGCAGCCAGGCGCACCTGCTGCGCGCTTACGACAAGGGATTCCTGAGCGAGCTGGTGCACGCCACTCGTGCCCGTTACCGCGACGAGGGTTGCGCGGCGCACCGCTGAGCCGCCACGCCCCGCGCGCCCGCCGCGCGCCGGGGATCGGGTAAGCTAGCGCGATGACTCCCGGCGGCAGGATCGACCCGGCGCGCGCCTTCACGCCGCTCGCCATCGCAGTACTTACCATCTCCGACTCGCGCGATGCCGCCGGCGATACCTCCGGCGACCTGCTTGCAGAGCGCATCGCTGCCGCGGGGCATCGGCTCGGCGCTCGCGCGCTGCTGCGCGCCGAGAAGAGCTCCATCCAGGGGCAGTTGCGCCGCTGGATCGAGGATCCCGCCATCGATGCGATCATCACGACCGGGGGCACCGGACTTACCGCGCGGGACGTCACTCCGGAGGCGGTGCGGGAGCTCCTCGATTCCGAGCTCGAGGGCTTCAACGTGCTCTGGCACCTCATCTCTTATGAGACGGTCGGCGTATCGACGCTGCAGTCGCGCGCCTGCGCGGGGCTCGCCCGCGGCACGGTGATCTATGCACTGCCGGGATCCAACGGCGCCTGTCGCGACGGCTGGGATCGGCTCATCCAGCCGCAGCTCGACAGCCGCCACCGCCCCTGCTCGATCGTCGAGCTGCTGGCGCGTTTCAGCGCACGCTGACCGTGAGTCTCGGACCTGCAGCGGATGCGCGCATCGCCCTCGGCAACCGCGGCCTCAGCGTGGCGCCGCTGGGCTGGGGCATGTGGCGGCTCGCGGAGCCGGCCGAGGCGAGCGTACGCGAGCGGGTGGAAGCAGCCCTCGAGGCCGGCTGCACACTGTTCGATACCGCCGACGTCTATGGCCATGGCAAGGGCAGCGGCTTCGGCGCCTGCGAGTCGCTCTTCGGTGCGGTGCTGCGCGAGGCGCCGCACCTGCGCGATCGCATCGTGCTCGCGACCAAGGCCGGCATCACCCCGCCGGTGCCCTATGACTCCTCGGCCGGGTATCTGCTGGCGGCCTGCGATGCCTCGCTCCGGCGGCTCGGCGTCGAGTGCATCGATCTCTACCAGATCCACCGTCCGGACCTGCTGGCGCACCCGGCCGAAGTCGCGCAGGCACTCGAGCGGCTGCGCCGCAGCGGCAAGATCCGTGAGGCGGGTGTGTCGAACTACAGTGCCGCGCAGTTCGAGGCGCTGTGCGCACATCTGCCGTTCGCGCTGGCGAGCGTGCAGAACGAGCTCTCGCCGCTCGCCATCGACGCATTCGTCGACGGCACGCTCGATGCGGCCATGCGGCGCGGCACGGCCGTGCTCGCCTGGTCGCCCCTCGCCCAGGGGCGGCTCGGCGTGGGCGCGGGCGGGCTGGCCGACAGCCCGCGCACCGAGCGGGTGATCGCCGCGCTCGATGCCATCGCCCGCCGCGACGATGTGCCCCGTGCGGCGGTGGCCTACGCCTGGATCATGGCGCATCCGGCGCGGCCGGTACCCTTGATCGGCAGCCAGAGCCCGGCGCGCATCCGCGAGGCGCGCGCCGCCTATGGCGTGCACCTGACACGCGGGGACTGGTACCGGATCCTCGTTGCCGCGCGCGGCGCCCCCATGCCCTGAGCGGGCGGGCCCGGGCGCGGGTGCCTTGCTACACTCCTCATGAAGTCCGCTGCCTCCGGGGAGGCGCCCATGAACGAGCAGGTTGCGACCATCGGCCACGCCAGGGACACGATGCTGGATCTGGCGCTGCGCTTCGGCCCGCGTCTGCTGACCGCAGTGCTCATTCTGGTGGCCGGCTTCATCGTCGCCAACTGGGTGAGCGGTGCCTTCACACGCATGCTCGAGCGGCGCGAGCTCGAGCCGCCGGTGCGCGCGCTGTTTACCCGCTTCGTGTGGGCACTGTGCGTGCTGCTGTTCGCCATCATGGCGCTGCAGAACCTGGGAGTGGAGCTGCTGCCGCTGGTGGCGGGCTTGAGCGTGGTGGGTGCCGGCGTGGCGCTCGCCACCCAGGGAGTCCTGAGCAACGTGGTAGCGGGCCTGTCGATCATCTTCGCCAAGCCCTTCAAGGTCGGCGAGTACATCGCGATCGCGGGCGTGGAGGGCGCGGTGGATGACATCTCGCTGTCCAGCACCACGCTCATGCATGCGGATCGGTCGCGGGTCGTGATTCCCAACCGCAAGATCGTCGGCGAGATCCTCCACAACTACGGCCGCGTCCGCCAGCTCGATGTCACGGTGGGAGTGGCCTACGACACCGATCTCACGGCCGCGCTCGCCGCGATCCGCGAGGTGCTCGCGGCCAATCCGCGCATCCTCAAGGACCCGCCGGCGGTGGTGGCGCCGCTGCAGCTGGGCGAGTCCGGGGTCGCGCTCGCCGTACGTCCCTGGGTGCTGGTCGAGGACCAGGGCGCGGCCGGCGGCGAGGTGTGCGAGGCGGTGCTGGCCGCCTTCCGTGCCCGCGGCGTGTCGCGGCCGGTCCCGCAGCGCGAAGTGCGCATCCTCGGCGGCCAACCCTAGGGCCACGACGGCGCCAGCCTGCCCGCCTCCCCCATATAGGGTAGGGGGGTATGGTAAATGGCGAGTGACTTCGGGCTGCGGCCCGCCCAACAATCGCGCGCGGCGGGGGTGCGCGCCGAGCGCTCCGCACGGGTCCGACAAGGTGGCGAACCTCCCCCAGCCGGTGATCGCCGCGGTGCAGGGGCACTGCTCCACCGGCGCGATGGAGCTGGCGCTCGCCGCCGACATCCTCGCCAACTCCTGGCATTCGAATCAGGTCGACAAGCGGGCATTGCTCGAGAGCGATGGGCTGACGCTGCACGCTGCGCACGCGCTCAATCTCTTCAAGAACGAGGGCCTGGCGCCCGATGCGGCGCAGCGGGTGGCGAAGTTCTTCAAGGGCCGCAAGCCCTGAGATCCGGGGGCGCGCTGCGCTCAGGCGGCGGCGATGTAATGGGTGATGCGCGGCGCCTCGCGCGCGAAGCCGCGCACGCGGTCCTCGAGCGCAACATCGGCCTGGGTGAAGCGCTCGTGCTGACGCAGATGCTCGAGCCAGGAGTCGACCAGGAAGGTCTCGACGAAGCGGCCCGCGTGCGCCGTATCCTGATACACCCCCCAGGAATAGGCGCCGTCGCGGCGCCGGGTGCGCGCGAGGCGCGTCAAGGCGGTGATGAATGCCTCGCGGTCCTTGGGATCGATCCGGTATTCGACGCTCACCAGCACCGGTCCCGCATCGCCCTCCACCGCCTCGGCCAGCACCGGCGCCGGCCAGTGCATCGAGGGAGTCAAGTCCTGATCGCCGCTCGCGCGCAGCTTCCAGCGCCGGGTGAGCGGTATGGCGAGCAGCGCCGCGCCCGCCGCGATGAGATGCGCAGCCGGCAGCCCGAGGTGCGAGCCGAGCAATCCCCAGCACGCGCTGCCGACGCTCATGGTGCCGAAGAATGCGGTGGCGTAGACCGCGAGTCCGCGGCCGCGCACCCACTCCGGCAGCGCGAGTTGTGCCGAGACGTTGAGAACAGCCAGCGCGATGATCCAGGCGGCGCCCGCCAGCAGGCACGCCAGCAGCGCCACCGACGCTGAGTGTGCGAGGGCAAACAGCACCAGTGCGGCGGCGGTGCCGAGCTCGCCGAGGACCACCAGGCGGTCGGGCCCGAGCCACGACCGCAGGCGCGGCAGGAACAGGGCGCCGCCGACGGCGCCGGCGCCGAGCGTCGCGAGCAACACTCCGTACAGGGTGGCGCCGCCGCCGATCTGCGCACGCGCCAGCACCGGCAGCAGCGCCCAGTAGGCACTGGCGGACAGAAAGAATCCCACCGCGCGCACCAGCGTGGCACGCAGCGATCCGTGGTAGCGCGCATAGCGGAGTCCGACGCGGATCGCGCCCGCCAGGTGCTCCGGGGGCAGCGCCCGCGGGCGCTGCGGCGGCGGTCGCCACCAGAGGATGACCGCGATCACTCCCAGGTTGCTCACCGCGTTCAGCCAGAAGGGCGCGGCGATGCCGGCGGCGAGGATGATCGCGCCGGCGAGCGCCGGGCCGATGACGCGGCTGATGTTGACGCCGATGCTGTTGAGTGCGATTGCGGAGGAGAGCGCCGCTCGCGGCACCAGCTGCGGCGTGATCGCCTGCCACGCCGGCGTCTCCACGGCGCCGAGCGTGCCCACCAGGAATATGAACAGCAGCAGCAGCGTGGACGTCACCCGGTTCAGGGACACGAGCACGGCGAACACCGCGCACAGCACGGTGGTGAGGATCTCGAGCACCAGGATGAAGCGCCGCTTGTCGGTCATGTCGGCGAGCGCCCCGGCCGGCAGTGCGAACAGGAACAGCGGCAGGCTGTTGGCGACCTGTACCAGCGACACGGTGAAGGGATCGACGTCGAGACTGGTCATGAGCCAGCCGGAAGCCGCGTTGTACAGCCAGCCGCCGATATTCGAGACCACCGTGGCGATCCACAGCCAGCGGAACACGCGCTGGTGCAGCGCACTCCAGGGGGAGACCGACGCCGGGGGTCCGCTCGGCGCGGCGGCGTTGTCGGCCACTTCAGTCATCGCGCTGCTTAGACTAACGCAGCTGTGCGCACAATGAGCGCCGGCCTCAGTTCCAGGCCAGGCCGGCGGGAGTCATCGTGAAGGTCAGCGCCCGCAACGTCTTTCCCGGCACGATTCGCCGCGTGGTACGCGGCCCGGTCAGCACCGGGGTGACCATTCGCATCGCCGCGGGCCTCGACATCGTGTCGGTGATTACCACGCCAAGCTGCGCAAGGGCCAGCGAGCGCACGCCCTGATCAAGGCGGACAGCATCATCGTCGGCGTGGATTGAGCCGCTAGGGCGACTGCACCGGAGAGCGGGTCACGGTGACTTTGATCGAGGGCGTGACGCTCGAGCTGAACTCGAGGATCAGCGGCTTGCCGGCCGGCAGCGCGAACTCGACCAGCTTGTGCGGAGTGCTGCAACCGGCGCGTCCCTGGAAGTCGCGCGAGGGCAGCACGGCCCCGTTCACCACCACGTCGATCCACGCCTCCTGGTCGAGCGCAAAGCGGTAGACCCCGGCGGTGTCGACCGTGAGACGCGCGAGTCCGGCATAGGTCGCCTCCTCGGGCCAGCTGCGGCTCGGGGGCGCCGCGAAGCTCACCTCCGGTTGCGCACGCAGCTCGAGCTCATAGAGGCGCTCGGGAGTCAGCGGCGGCGCATCGGCGAGGGCCCGGCCGCTCGCGAGGTCGACGGGCTCCTTGCTGAACAGCTCGCGCTCGTGGCGCACGTCCCAGGTGAACGCCGCGCACGGATCGGCGGCCCGGGAGTGCGTCGACACGAGCGCCAGCGACGCGAGCGCCAGCAACGCCACGGGCAGACGCAACGAGCTCATGACTCCCCCGGTGTCGGTCTCGGACTCGCCAATTATAGCGAGCGGGCGAGCCGGCCGGCGCGGGCTGAAGCGGGCGCCGTCGCCGCGAGCTCCGGCTGCTGCCAACCGTTAACCGAGCAGCGGCGGCAGCCGGCGGCTGACCCATTGCGTCTCGAGATCGTAGGCATGGCCGAGCGCCAGCACGCCGAGGTCCGCGTGGCGGTGGCCGATGATCTGCAGTCCCATGGGCAGGTCCTGAGCGCCAAGGCCGATCGGCACGTTGAGTACCGGCCCGCCGAGCAGGCTCGCGGGAACCACCACTTCCATCCAGCGGTGATAGGTATCCATGGCGACACCGTTGATAGACTTCGGCCACGGTATGCTCGCATCGAACGGGAACAGCTGCGCACTCGGCAGCAGCAGTTGCTGGTAACGCGCGAACAGCGCCTGCGCCGCCGCATACCAGCGCGAGCGCGCCGCCGAGGCGTGATACACATCGAGTGCGCTGAGCTGCTGCGCGCGCTCCACTTCCCAGCGCGCCTCGGGCTTGAGGCGTGCGCGCGCGACCGGATCGCGATACAGAGCCTCGAGCTCGCCGGCCACCAGCCAGTGCCGCAGCTTGAGCCAGGCGTCCCAAAGCTCGGCGGGCGAGCAGGGCAATCGTGCCTCCTCGACCTCGCAACCGAGAGTCTCGAAGACCCGGCAGGCCGCACGTCCGAGCTCGAGAATCCCCGGCTCCATCGGCAGATAGCCGCCGAGATCGCCGAGCCAGCCCAGGCGAGTGCCTCGCAGGTTTCGCTCCAGCGGCTGCAGAAACTCTGCCGGATCCTCACCCGTGGCGAGCGGGTCACGCTCGTCCGGGCCGGCGATGACGCTCATCAGCAGCGCGAGGTCCGGCACGCTGCGGCCCATGGCGCCCCAAACCGAGAGCGAATCGAGAAACAGCTCCGCGCCGGCGGCGGGTACGCGCCCCTGCGAGGGCCGGAAGCCGAACACATTGTTATAGGCGGCAGGATTGCGCAGCGATCCCATCATGTCGCTGCCGTCGGCCACGGGCACCATGCGCAGGGCGAGCGCGACCGCCGCTCCACCGCTGCTGCCGCCCGCGGTCTTGCCCGGGTGATAGGCATTGAGCGTCGTGCCGAACAGCGGATTGTAGGTCTGCGAGCCGAGGCCGAGCTCGGCGGTGTTGGTCTTGCCGATGAGGATCGCACCCCGCGCCCTGAGCCGCTCGACCAGGATCGAGTCGTGCTGCGGAATCGCATCGCAGAGCGGCGAGCCGCGCGTGGTGCGGATGCCCGCGGTGAAGGCGAGATCCTTGACCGCGTGCGGCAGCCCGTGCAGCGGTCCGAGATATTCGCCGCGCGTGAGCTGCGCATCGCGCACCCGCGCCTGCTGCATCAGACTCTCGGCATCCTGCAGCGACACCAGCGCGTTCACCCGCGGATTCATCCGGCCGATGTGATCGAGGTAGGTCGCCATCACCTCGGCGCACGAGACCGTGCGCGCGCGCAGCGCGCGCGCCAGGTCCACTGCGCTCATCATCACGAGCGGCGAGACTCCGGCAGGGATGCTCACGGCATCACCATCCGTCCCTGATGCCGCGCCTGTCAAGGGCGGACCGAAGGCGGCGCGCTGCTCGGCGCGACGGCGGTGAGCGGCACGCCGTACTTCACCGAGAACCCGGGACAGAAGCTCTATCAGTGGAACATGCAGCTCAACCGTCGAGCTACGTATGCAACAACGGCAGCATTGCCGGCGCCGACAACTGCGCCAGCGCCGGCGGCATCTGGTATCCGGATCGGCAGACCCGCGAAGTCATCTGGGGCGCCGGAGTCATGGTCAAGTTCTGAGCGGGCGAGCGGGGCGCGCGCGCAGCAGCATGATTCCCGTCGCGATGCCCCACACACCCAGGGCGCCGATCTGCACGAGCGCGAGTACGCTCGTCTGGTACACCGCCAGCGTGAGCAGTCCGGCGAGACCGCCGGCATAGCCGATGGCGCTCAGCAGCCGCGGGAAGACGCCGCCGCGCCACGCCAGGGAGGCGAACAGCAGCTGGCCGAAGCCGAGCGTCATCAGCCCGGGATCGCTGAGGTAAAAGGATAGGTTGCTCAAGACCGCCGCCAAGTAAGTGCTCTCCGCGGGGGCCGGCGCGAGCTGCCCGGCTGCGCTCAGGGCGAGGAAGGCGCCGACGGTCGCAAACGTCGCGACGCCGAGCAGCAGCACTCCGCCCGCCGCGAGCAGTTCGGCGGCGCGTGCCAGCACCGGCCTGGCGCCGCCGAGCAGCGCGCCGAGGCCGACGATGAAGGGAATCCCAGTGCACACCCACAACAGTGCCGCCGTCGCCGTCAGCATGTAGGTCGGACGGTGAGCCTCGAGGTATGGCAGCAATTCCGCGGCCGCCCGCGGCGCGGGGCTGGTTGCCAGAACGATCAGGAGAAAAGACAGCAGGCCGCTGGCGATCGCCGCGCCGCCGAACAGCAGCCTGTTGTCCACATGTGCATCCGCGCTCATGCGGCCCGGGTACCCGCGATCGCTAGCGCGCCACCGCCGAGAGCGCGGCGCCGATCGCCGGCCGGCGGCTGAGCGTCGACTTGAAGCCGCGCGGCTTGACGATCAGGACGTCGCACTCGAGAGCGTCGAGAACCCGCTCGGCGGCGTTGCCGATGAACAGCCGCTTCAGGGCCGAGCGCGACACTGCGCCCATGACCACGACACCCGCCCGGGTAGCGCGCGCGGCGGCCGTGAGCTCATCCGCGACGTCCCCCATGTAGATGTGACGCCGGGCGCGCGGCACTCCGGCGCCCGCCGCGAGGCGGTCGATCTCGCGGGCAATCTGCCGGCCGTGTGCCTCCTCCACCTCCGGCGGTACCGTGAGCAGCGGCGCCGTGCTCACCGGCATCATGGCGACGTTGACGAGCGGCATGTAGGCATGAAACACGTGCAGCGTTCCGTGCAGCAGCCGCGCGCAGCTCGCGCCTGCCGCGAGCAGCCGCGCATCGAGATCCGCCGGGCGCGCATGAGCGTGGAAGGGGTCGACCGCGGTGAGGATCACCGGCCGCCGGTAGTCGCGCGCGGACTTGACCAGCAGCAGCGGTACGGGACAGTGCCGGATCAGCTCCCAGTCGGTGTTGCGCAGGAGCAGTCGCGCTCCCGGCACGTGGTGGCGGGTCGCGGCAATCACCAGGTCGGCGCGGCTGGCGAGCGCACGGCGCACGATCGCCTCGTGTGCGGGATAGTCCCAGCTGCTCGTGCAACGCACCCGGAGTCTGCGCAGCGACTCAGCGCCTGCGAGTCGCTCGAGCCGGCGTTGGCAGCGGCTGGCGATCGCCGCGCGGCGCCGGGTCACGAACTCGGCGGTCGCGGTCTCCGGCCAGCTGGCGCCCGGGTCCGGCTCATCGATGGCGTGAAACAGCTCGAGCGTTGCGCCTGCAGCCCTGGCCAGGGCGCCCGCCTTGCGCAGGGCGCCGCGCGGCGCGCGCTTGAGGTCGTGTATGGCGAGAAGTATGTGGCGGATTCGGCCGGGTCTTCTGGCTGGCATGGTCATCCCCAGGGTCGCGGGCAGATACGCGAATCACTCTAGATCATCCGCGCCGGAACGGCATCGCGGAAAGTGCCTAGGTGGTCGCCTGTGCGCGCTTGTCCTTATGGCGCACCCGCGCACGGCCGGCCAGTATGCCGATGTCGGATGACGCAAAGTTGACGAGGAGTCCACGATGCAACTAGTCACGCACGGAACCTGGCGTCGCGGCCCGCGCAGCGTGGCGCTCGATCCATTCGGCGCGCGGGGGCAGGAGCAGGCAAGCGCAGGCCGGGTAGCGGGGTACTCGGACACCGACTACGGCTGTGTCGATTGGTACGCATACGGCGCGGAGCCGGTGGCGCCTGAGGCACGCAAAGGGCCGATTCGAGGCGGCGTACGCAAGCCGTCTGACGTGGAGCTTCAGTAGAGCTGCGGCTGAATGCCGACGTAGCGCGTACCACGGCGCGAGCGCCGGGGCGGCCGGACGAGTCCCGCGGGCTTGACGATCAACACATCGCAGCTGAGACGGTCCAGCACCCGTTCCGCTGTGTTGCCGATCAGCAGCCGCTTCAGGCCCGAGCGCGAGATTGCGCCCATCACCACGATCGAGCTGCCGGTACGGCTGGCGAGTTGTGCGATGGCATCGACGGGATGCCGGGCGATGATGTGCTGCCGACTCTGCGGCACTCCGACTGGCTGCACCGCGCGCTGCAGCTTGGCGCGCGCGGTACGGGCGGCGCGCGCCTCCAGACCGTGGACCTGGGCGTCCGAAAGCGCGCCGGCGGAGAACGCCGTGAGTGGCAGCGGCACATAGGCATGGGCGGCGTGCAGCGCACCATGCAGTGCGCGCGCCATGGTCGATCCCAGGCGCAGGATCTGCTGGTCGAGCCGCGCCGGCTTTGCATAGGTATGGTCCGGATCCACGGCCGCGAGAATGACCGGCCGGCGGAAGGCACGCGTCTGCTTGACGAGCAGCACCGGCATCGGCGCGAGGCGCAGCAGCTCCCAGTCGTTCAGGTGCAGTAAGCCCGCCGCGAAGTGCCGCCCCGGGTGCTGCTCGGCCACGATGAGGCCGGCGCCGATGCGGCAGGCCTCGCGCACGACGGCTTCGTACGGCGGGTAATCCCACTCGGTGCTCACCGTGACCCTGATGCCCGTGTCCCGCAGGCGCCCCGCGATGCGCTCGAGTCGGGCGCGATGCGCCTCACGGATGCGCCGCTCGACGTCCGGCGGACTGTCGTAGAGCGGCGCCAGGGTGCCGTCGATGCCGCCGACATACAGCGGCTCGGCGATCGCGTGGTAAAGGACGAGCTCGGCGCCGAGCGCCTTGGCGAGGCGCGCGGCCTTGCGGACCCCGGCGAGCCGGCGGGCCCGGGGATCCTTGACTGCCACGAGGATGCGGCGGATTGCTGTCATGCGGCCGGCAGCCTCAGGGCTGAGTCTCGAGGAACGCGGCGACCGCGTCCATCTCCTCGAGATTCAGGTTCTGCGCCACCCCGTGCATGATGGCGACGTTACGCATGTTGCTCTGGAACGAACCGAGCTGCTTGAGCACGTACTGACCGTGCTGACCCGCCAGCCGCGGGAAGTCCTGCAGCCCGTGGGCATCGGGGCCGTGACAGCTGCTGCAGGCCGGCACGCCCTGCGCCGCGACGCCTTGGCTGTAGATCTCGCGCCCGCGGCTGGTCTCGGCGGACGCGCCGCTGGCGCTCGGCTCGGCCCTCTGCGCGGCGTAGTACGCCGCGAGTGCCGCGATCGTCTGGTCATCGAGTTCGCTGGCCATGCCCCACATGTAGCCGATCGCGTCCGGATCGCCGCGTGTCTGGGCGCGGAAGGCCTTCAGCTGCGTGGCGAGATAGTTGGCGTTCTGTCCCGCGAGGCGCGGAAACTTCGGGTTGGTGCTGTTGCCGTTCGCGCCGTGACAGGTGCCGCATACGGTGATTGCGACCGTCTGCGCGTGGGCCCGGGTCGCGGCGTCCGGTTCGTCGGCGCGCGCCGCGCCCGCGAGAGTGAGCGGTGCCGTCGCGCCAGCGAGCAGCAGCGCTGCATACAGCGTGCGGCAGCTGCGCCGCCGGGGTCGATCGTCGTGTGTCGTGCGCATCGCGTTAACCTCAGTAGGCGAACCACAGCAGCAAATACACTGCGTTGTTGTCGGAGGCATTGCGCCCGACTCCGTCATAGTTGCTGCCACCGCCGTTGAACTTGCTATAGGCGGTGTATTGCAGGGAGAGCTTCACGTTCAGCCAGGGCAGGTAGTTCACCTCTGCGATCCAGCCGCTCGTGTCGGGCGAACCGCTGGCGCTGACGACTACCCCGGGATTCCCTCCGGCGGGTAACGGCGACGGCACTGCCGGATAGAGGCCGGGATCGGTGCTGCCGGTCGTCGAGAAGTAGCCGAGCGTGCCGCCGATCTTGCGGCGGTAGTAGTAGGTCGCCCAGAGCCGCGTGGTCGACAGGTTATCGGACGGATTCGTGCCGCCCGCGACGCTGGCATCGAGCGTCATCGACTCGTGGATGTGCGTTCCCGCGAGGGTCAGCTGATGCTGATCGCCCACGAACTGGTATTGCACGTCCTCGGCCACGTCGTTGAAGCGGTTGACCGGCCCGCTGAGCGGCACCTCGGCGCCCGGCGCGCCGCCGGGAAACAGCCTGAACTCGGCGCCGTACAGGCCGAACTCGAGTGAGTGCCGGTCCCAGTTGTACTCGTAGGCGACGCGCCAATAGGGAGCGACGCCCGACAGCGCGTTCGAGACGGATCCATCGAGCGGCCCGGCACCGCCGGTCAGCTCGTTGGTCTGGCCCTGCTTCGCGGAGCGGTAGGCGCCGAGCTCGGCGTACAGCGACTCGTTCCAGAACAGGTATCCCGTGATTCCAGCGACATCCTGGGCGAAGGCGCCATCGATCTGGGTGCCGGCGAGCGGCGAGACCACCGCGTTGCTCGCGGTGAACGGATAGCCCCAGGCGGGAGTGGTGTTCCACAGATCCTGCACGGTCGGGTTGTTGTTGAGCGACAGCCCGTAGGTGAGTGGCTTGTTATCGGGCAACAGCGTGGTATCGGCAAACCGCAGGTCGGTGTTGTCTATGCCGATGGTGCCGCTGTCGTTGGCATAGGTGATCTGAAAAAAGGCGCCGAAGTTCGACGCGATCTTGCCCGCATAGAACAGGCTGAGTTGCTGCGGAAAGCCGGCCGTGCCGTTCTGGGCGACGCCGGGCGCGCCGGCCCCCGAGAGGTCGGGCACGCCGGTCTTCATCTGGCTGTAGGAGACCTGCGCCATGATCGAGAGCGGCACGGTCTGCGCGAGCGACAGGAGCTCCTCCTTCTTGCCGGTGACGTCCCGCACCTGCTTCACGTTGCTCAGGATGTAGCCGTTCGCCTTGAAGACGCGTCCGAAGTGGGTCAGCTCGGGGAAGACCGTGTGGCAGGCCTCGCAGGCCATGCCCGTCTGCCGGGCGAAGCTCGGCACCGCCAGCGCGGCCGGAGCCGCCCCCAGTGCCGCCGCTGCGCAGACCACGACGGCCGCAAACCTACCCCGGATCGAGAGCTTTCGGGCTGACATGCAGGACTCCCCCAGATGCTGGCGCGAGCAATTTCGTTCTTTTTTTAGCCTAGCGGGCTCGTCGGCCGGCAGGTAAGTAAGGCTTGTGCGTACGAGATCCGTACCAACGCGTACGCACTCACTACAGCCGGCGACGGCGAGACTCACACGGCCCGTGACAGGGAGGCTGCCGCCTGCTGTGAGGCGCCGAGGTAACGGTCGAAGCACATTGCGATCGTGCGCAGCAGGAGCCGCCCGGCCGGGGTCGCGCTGATCCGCCCGCCTGCCATGCGAACCAGGCCGTCGTCGCCGAGCGTCTGCAGCTGCCGGATCTCCTCGCCGAAGTAGGCCGCAAAGTCGATGCCGTACTGGCTCTGCACCGCGGCGACATCGATCACTCCCTGGCACATCAGCTGACCGATTACCGTTGCGCGCACGCGGTCGTCGAAGGTCAGTCCCAGGCCACGCCAGACCGGCAGCCGCCGCTCCGCGACGGCCGCCTTCCACGTCTTGAGCTCGCGCAGATTCTGGCTGTAGCTGTCGGCGACGTGACTGATGGCACTCGCGCCGATGCCGATCAGGTCGCAGTCGGCATGGGTCGTGTAGCCCATGAAATTGCGCTGCAGCCCGCCGCGCTCCTGCGCGTGCACCAGCTCGTCATCGGGCAGGGCGAAGTGATCCATGCCGATGTAGCGATAGCCGTCCGCGGAGAGCTCCTCGACCGCGAGCCGCAGCAGATCGAGCCGGCCGGCAGCATCAGGCAGCAGGCTCGCGGCGATGCGCCGCTGTGCCTTGAAGAGGGCCGGCAGGTGCGCATAGCCGTATACCGCGATGCGGTCGGGCCGCGCCGCCATCACCGTCCGCAGAGTCTGCTGGAATCGCTCGGGTGTCTGACCCGGCAACCCGTAGATCAGGTCGATGTTGATCGAGCGGAAGCCCTGGTCCCGGCAGGCGTCGATGAGATCGCGGG